>Ga0123354_10017421_pt1 | contig 11260 bp, 9 predicted proteins | sample TergutLab28metaG_2_FD_97872 | JGI IMG/M metagenome (GOLD analysis project Ga0123354, IMG submission 97872) | Labiotermes labralis P4 segment gut microbial communities from Petit-Saut dam, French Guiana - Lab288 P4 | ecosystem: Host-associated > Arthropoda: Insects > Digestive system > Gut ... | reverse complement strand
GGAATTGAATTCCATGTGGCTGCAGTCCCTGTGTTGTTATGTGGTTGGTTGGTTGTTGTATATACAATCAATTGAATTTGGAATTGAATTCCATGTGGGTGCAGTCCCTGTGTTGTTATGTGGCTGGTTGCTGTATATACAGTCAATTGAATGTGGAATTGAATTCCATGTGGCTGCAGTCCCTGTGTTGTTATGTGGTTGGTTGGTTGTTGTATATACAATCAATTGAATATGGAATTGAATTCCATGTGTGTGCAGTCCCTGTGTTGTTATGTGGTTGGTTGCTGTATATAGAATCAATTTTATCTGGAATTGAGTTCCATGTGGGTGCAGTCCCTGTGTTATGTGGTTGGTTGGTTGCTGTTTGTACAATCAATTGTATCTGGCATTGAATTCCATGTGGGTGCAGTCCCTGTTGGCAGAACTACCTGTTTGAAGGTTTGATAGGAACTCAAACGGTACGTTCAGTAACAAGACAATGGCGTTAACTCCTCAACTTTATGTATATATTTACGTACGTATATACAAGTCTTGAAGCTTTCGTGGTGACTGAATCCAATGAAGTGTTCTCAGGCAGACAGCAGCGCAAAAATGTGAAGGTTTTCCGACATTTCAGAAACTAACTCCATCCCCATCTTCAGGTTAAGCCGGTGGTTTGGTAGCACCAAAACTGCTGACTTGGTATCCTGCCTTGTGCTGTGTAGGTCACAGTCATCAGTTTTGGTTCTATCAAACCAACAGTACACCCTGAAGATGGGGACGGATTTCCCGAAACGTCGGAAACCTTCACATCTTGACGTGGTTGTCTGCCCGAGAAACGTTCATTACTTACTATATACTTATAGTAGCAAAGCGAGGATAAAGATAATGGTGCTTTATTATACTGTAACCCTGCAGACTTTACTTGAGGAGAGAAGCGGTATAATTCCATGTTATATTATTATTGTTATTGGTATTATTACTATTTGCATACTGTAGGGAGAAGTGTGTTTGTTAAGTGTGGCTATAGTGGCATTTATATCTCTTCTATTCAGACGTTGTGTTTTGAAGTTCTTTATCGCTGCACTCATTGTGTGCTGAGGTTCGTTCCATTTACGTTTACAGCCAGATTGTGCTGTCCAAGAGCACCCAGTTAAGAAGTGCATAAATATATCTTCAAACTAGTCTTAGGGTTTCTGTATTTTGTGTGAGGTCATGAATGCAGAAGGTTCGCCTGATGCAAGAAATCGGAAGTTGTGCTTGCATTTAAAGTGGCTGAGTTCCAAATTGCTTTCGGTATGGCATACTGGCTTGTGGGTAATAACCCTCCAGCCTGACCGATTTTGTTTTGAGATGAATGAAAGAACAATAGAAACAGAATGGAAGCAGAGACCAATAAAGTTTTCAAACTGAATCGAAGGAACTTATTTCTTGTACTTGTAGCGTTGCTTAATGATTGTGCGTGGCATATATATTGCACTGATGGCAACGTTACAGGTGTGTGAGTCGGACGTATAGCAGTCTGGCACTTGAGAGCAACATCCAGTCTATAAAACCATCATTCAACGAGAAATATTTCGTAAAGAAATCTTACAATTTTTTTTATGAAGTCCTTGACGTGTGTTCTGCTTTAAATTTTTTTTCCTTTGTTTTTCAAGAATATGTCTCTTATTTTAGAAGATTTTCTAACGCCTTGAAAGATAACTTTGAAAAATTAATATCATGCCAGAAGATCCTTCCATTGAGGATTTATCAGTATTACATATTAATGCACAAATTATTTTAAAAGTCTACATAATTTCAGACCTCAGTTACAAAAATTTCTCGAGTAATATTTCATTCTCTTCATCTTTCAACATTTAGCAAATATATGAATCTAAAAGCCAAGTATTTCCTTAGATACGTTACACGCTTCAGTTAGTGAAATTTGCAGCTTATTTACTTTGACAGTTCTGCTATTCAAAGCACTGCTTCAATCTAATCGATATTCTGATGACGTGGATTTTTTTAAATTTGCTTAACTTAGAGTTATGCAAACCGATAAAGGATTAACATTTTGAGAGCGGAGACAGATATAAAGGACGCATTTTGGGTACAGCCCATGTAAAATATAGGGGCTATATAATAACACAAAAACAGATAAGTAGAAATTTTGCAAGTTACGTACATGAAAGTCCATCAATAAAAAGTATAAACAGTACTTAGGCTCCTTTCGCGAATACGCTCCAATGAGACGGATCAAATATCAAAAAATTCTAAAATAAATTCCACTTGACAATACAGATAGCATTATACTAGATTGAGGGTACGCGATGGTGCCGGAAGTTAGCGAGTTCGATTCCCAATGGGGTCATTGATATCTTTTAAAGACTTAATCCTTCCAGCCTCACTATGGCCCTGGGGTCGAATCACTCTCTAACAGAAATTAGTACCGTGGCTATCTCCAAGACGGTAAAGTCGGCCGGTGCGTAAGGCCAACAACCTTACCACCTTCATGTGCCGACTCTCTATAAATTCTGTAAGCCTCAACCTCCTGGAGCCGCAAGGGCCTGTACAGGCTTGTACGTGGATACTTTGCTCAATATACGGGATTTTAATGGAATGTTGAAACCTGGATTCGTGTTACCAGTCCTAGTGTCCTGTGACCGTTTCTCGTCAACCGAGTTATTATTGGGAAGATACCCTGTATACCGAATTAGTGACAAGGTCTGTGACCGGACATAATTTTGTACCGTATATTATATGTAGCCCTCATTACCAACAACATGAAGCTTTTGTAATTTCAAATGCAGGCCAATTATTGTGCACTGTAGCCTGTTTCTAAACCTGGTGAGACACATAAATGCTAATAATGCATTTTAAGTCTCTTGTTTTAAAAAATAACACATATTTTCACTGAATTTCAGTAACTACCTTCTCAATGTTTATCTATTTAGAATGTTATTATTCAAGTTGAATTCAATTATTCATTTTTCTTGTCCAACAAATACAGTTTTTTCAATATTCATGTTCTGTCAATTTAGTACTTTACGGCAATGAAATTTACAGATTTTACAAATTACTTGAATATCATTACCCCCAACTTTTAATAATAACGTTATTCTATCTTCAGAGAAAGGGACAGCTCTGTCAAGAGATAGTATCTCAGTATCTTTCCATATATTCAACCGTTGTGCTGAACAGGCTATGTGACATCAATAGACTGAAGCGTGGCCGAAGCTTAAAGGATAAGCTTGCTCGATATATATGCTTTTGGAAATTGGATCGTCTCTCTCGGCGCCTAGCTTTAGTCTACCGCGGCTCATCCAATCCTCTTACCATAAAGCTGCAGCCCAGTTCTTTGAACGCTGGTGGGTGAGCGCGCACGCTTGTTTCACAGCCAATAGCCCGGGAAATCCCCGATAACGCTGTGCTTCTCATCTGAAACACTCTCCGGTTAAATCACGTTGTGAAAGTAACGTAAGAAAAGGTGGACTTCATGTTTTAGACTACTGATTTCTTATCGAAGGCAAGATTCTGTAACCCGTATGAAGTTTTATTTGAGTTTGAATATTTATAAACCTTGCTTGTTACCCTGTGGTCTAAATCTTTCGCGTATTAACACAGCGTTTAGAAATTTATCATAGTTTTCCATTACCCTAAATTTTATTTGGGAATTCTTTAGTTCGAGTCTCGGATGGTACATCGGAAAGATCGAAAAGTGTCGATGTTGTGACAAATTGTTGATAAAAATTGTAATTTTAACATTGGTGATTTTGTTGGTTTTATTGTGTGAATTTTGTGTTAATGCACTTCAATAGTTTCAAATGAATTCGGGGAAAGAATCTTGTAATAGACTAACAGAACACTGTATACCGAATCTTTTAAAACTCACAAAATATAAATAATTTTGTTTTCATTTAATTCAATGAGAATTTAAAGTGACTTAGTTTTTGGGCGCATAAACACACAGCCAGAAGAGTCGGGCGACCCTTTCTTTAGGACAGACCAACTCAAAGGCATAAAGATGTCCAATATCTTTGCTCTGTATTCCATTTATTTACCATTTCACCTCATTTCTTGTAAGAGAGCCAAGTTTTTAAGGGCAGTTGAATAAAAATAATGGTAATAAAAAATGAATCAATTTCGCAACTGTTTAATGAAACACCTTCTTTTACCGAAAGGTTTTCCATTGGAAATACTTGTTAGTACGTGATTGACTCTTCTTTTCATCATAACGATTTACAAGCAGAATCTCCAAATAAACCTGAAAACACACCATCCTCTTTTGTTGGAAATTTGTAGATTAAAGTCCACTTTGAAGACTTAGATATAGATGGGTGGATAATATTAAAATAATCTTAAATGAATAGTTTAGGAATATGCTTATTTAAAATTCCGCTCACGTTATTATCAAAGGTGGGTTTTGTTAATGCTAAGTTAAATTTAGAATTTTGGTCAAAGAAAAATATGTGTTCACATATAAAGACAATATTTGTAAGTATACTGGAATGCAGATTCGTTGGGGAGGCGTACGTAGGTTTCATGTTTGGCAAGTAATTGGACCGCGGTATTACTGAAACATTGTGGGGATCTGTGTATGACGTAACTGGTATAGAACAGAATAATGAATAAGAAGGCTTTTAAAAGTTTCAATATAGCTAGTATGTACACACACACACACACACACACACACACAAATTTGTATATACATATTCGAAATTAATAAATCTTCAGCAATTGAATTTATAGTTATGATTAACATATTATCCTCTTCTTCGAATATATCACTCACAGCAAACAGAATTAATAATTCGAAGGTGTACAGAACGCACATGGGGACCGCGGTAGCACAGTGGCTAAGGCGCTATGCTACAAATCGGAAGGTCGCTGGTTCGATCCCAGCTAGTGTCAGTGGATTCTTCATTGACATGAAATCCTTCCGGTCGCACTATGGCTCTGGGGTCGACTCAGCCTCTAACAGAAATGAGTATCAGGAATACTTCTTGGGTGGTAAAGGCGGCCGGTGCGTAAGGCTGACAACCTACCACCATCCTGTGCCGTTGTCACGAAATCTAGGAACCTTAACTTCCTGGAACCCTCTGGGCCCCTCCGAGACTGTAACGGGACAGCATTTTTACAGAACGCGCATGGAAAGTTTTTGTGTGTGTATATATACAGTATATATATATATATATATATATATATATATATATATATATGTATATACAGGGCGATTAAAGAGAAATGATCAATATTCTGGGAGATGATAGTATTACTTTTTGTAAAAAAAAGTTTAAATGAACAAATGTCTAATTGTGTGTGGTTACCCAGCTACAGTTTTTGAATCTACAAGTAAAAAATGAATATAAATGACAATAAAGAAAGATTAATTACTTACTGTTAATTGCATTGTAATTTTAATTCAATGTTTAAATGAAAAATGTTACACACAAATGACAAATTTGTTACATTTCACAATAAATGTTCGAAAAATCCCACGGTCAACCTCAATGAACTTTGTAACTCTTGGGCGAAGATCGCGTGTTGTTCGTCTGAGTTGATCTTCACCATACTTTATGCGGACAGCAGCATCCGAAATGTGAGCAAGCAGTTCGTCTTGTGTATCCATATTCCTTTCGTAAGTTTATCTCTTCATCCAACCCCACAAACAAAAATCTAACGGAATTGTTTGTGGAGATTCAAACAGCTCTAACTGGGTAACCATTCAGAATTAGGCACATGCTCGTATACACTTTTTTTTCTCACAGTGACCGTTACTATCATTCAAAAAAATTATTGACCTTTCCTCCTGAATCACTCTGAGTACAGATAGTACTTTTATATGAGAAGAGATGTGTAGTTTAAATGTAATGTAGTTTAAATATGAGGCCCATGTGCAATTATAGGCGAATAATATATTGTAGGTTTTGATTTGATCAAATAGCGCCAACATTGCAGTGCACTTCATATTTAGTGCAAACGATGTGCGGAACTTGATGTAGGATTCATGATTTTAAGTTTTGTTTTGCGTTGAAAACGCAAAACACGGTGCTTGTTTTAATCCCTGCCGCCGTAAATCGAGCAACGGCCCGATGTAATGCCTACCGCAGATTGCGACCGCTAACGAACCGTACAGCCAGTATACCACAGACCGTGTAATGATGTCACCACTCTTATGCAGGCACTCATTTGTTGCAAGCCACTGCAGTGTCTTACTGCTACAGTTAAAAGGACAGTTTTTATCCGAGTCTTTTACTCTTTGGTATTTAAAGGTTAATGGAATACGGTGAGTTCTGCTTACGTTCAGTTCAGGGTCTTCTATCTTTTCCTACTGTTTTTACGTAGTGATAATGTAAATTTAACAATACAGGCAGTTTATATGTAACGTAACATTGAAGCGCGTTCGTGCAACTATTGTTGCAGTGGAAAAAGGATAAGTATTACATAATCCAAATGTGTGTGTGTGTTTATAGCTTTAGGTACCCAGCGTGAGATGTAAGCAGTCCCGTTACAGGCCTGCAGTGGCCCAGATGGTTCCAGGAAGTTAAGATTCCCAGATTTCGTGACAACGGCACAGGATGGTGGTAGGTTGTCAGCCTTACGCACCGGCCGCCTTTACCCCCAGGAAATGTGCCTGGTACTCATTTCTGTTAGAGGCTGAGTCAAACCCAGGGCCATAGAGCGATCGAAGCGTGAGATGTGCATGCGCCGTATTGTCATCAGCGGCTTCTACGGGGTCTACTGTATTTTTCCACATTATCTCATAAACGGTACGACTTTTGAAAAACAAATTAATGAGCATAAAATGTGTATTTTTTATTTTCCGTAAAAGTTTTCTTTGTAACATTTCTCATTCTGAGAAAAAATGAGCGAGATATGGTAAAAAATGTATATTGGACTTCACGTAAAGTGTCCGTTATTCCTGTACTGTTTTACTGAAACTCGAATTTTCCTGACAGATTTTCTAAAAATACTCAAATGTTAAACTTTATGAAAATCCATGTAGTGAGAATCGAGTCGTTCTGTGTGGACAGACATATGGGTAGGCATGACGAAGCTAATAGTCGTTTTTTGCAATTTTGCGGACGCGCCTAAAAACTATTAAAATTTGATATTATAATGTGGGATACTATTGCCTTATATACTGGTTACTCAAAGCCAGGTTGAATAGTCGACAAAACTTTCAGGGTGTATATTATGTCTTCACAGTTGAGATGCCAAAACTTTTTTACATCTTGATTACGTCATCAGGGCAAGTTATGTAGAACGTTATTATTTATTGTATTTGTCGTATTTTATAATGTGCGCAGACATTTATACCACATAAAGGATTGTACATTACACCGTTCATACAAAGGATTTAAAGTATCAACCCATAAAATTTGGTATTTTTTATTAAGAATTGATGTTAGCGATTAAATTATTATAGTTTACAGAGAGAATTATCATCATATTTGCTGATTTTCAGTACCCTGGAAATGCGCATTACAGAAATATTAACTTTTTATCTGTCTTTAAATCTTTGCCTCTCACGTTCAACGGTTGACCAGTAAAACACTGGAGAAACGTGTGATGAAGTAACCACGACTTTTACAGTAGGAGTTATTTTATTATTTACGCTAATTACAAATTACTGCGTTTGTATTATTATTATTATTATTTCGTTATGCTTTGCTAACGACGCTTTTATTTACTAATATTGCCTACCATTGAACTGTATCTATGATTTATGAATGACAAAGTAGAACAAAAATGGACAGAAGAGATCGTACCTAATTTCAAGGACACGTGCTGTCCAGTTATTTCCTCCACGGAACTGAGAAACGCCTGACCAAGTCTCAGTCGTGAAATTCCATCTCTGAACCTAGATTTGAACCCAGTACTTCTCAGCTACGAATCAGTAGTGTGAATTACTAACCCGAGAGGTTCAATTTTGTAATAGTGCTCGTGGTACTGGTGGTGGTGATGGTGGTGGTGGTGATGGTGGTGTTGGTGGTGGTTGTGGTTGTGGTGGTTGTTGTTGTTGTGGTAATAATTGTAGTAGTAGTAGTAGTAGTAATGGTACTACTACTGCTGATGCTACCGCTGATGCTGCTACTACTACTACTACTACTACTAATACTACTACAGCTACTACTAGTAGTACTACCACTGGTAAGAAATATTTCAAGGAATATGCAGTGGACAGGGATACGAAATTTTGATACGGGCAGAAGCGTGCCTATTTATCAGCTTACATGAGGAGTTGGTCTCGCAGCGGCCATTGCTATATCGGTCATTGAATGTGAGGACAGGATTGAGATTGCTTTCAGAAAATTATGTTTCATGACACGAGGCATACTGATCATGTCCATTGACGGGCTTTGTTATTAATTGTGTCGAATTATGGGGATCCACTACAAGAAAGGAATGTCATCGGCCAGAATATAGGATCAGTTTTCATTAACAAGGAAAATGGGTTTAACCGTCCCAGATAGTTGTTAGTTTTTAAAAATAAACAAATCGCTGACTTATTTTTGTTAGCTTCCAATGTGTTTAATTTTCATGCTATTGTTGTAAATATAAAATAATACGTTAATGAGTTCACTACAATGTATTGGTTTCCAACATGGATGATTAATAGATATAGCACGAGTGGATACTTCTGAAAAGAAAACAATTGTTTACATTAACGTTGTAAAACCTCGCAAATTTTCGTCGTTGTTTTCAAGGTGTAATTACATTTATATTACACAAAACATTAGGTGCATTGTAGCATATAGTATCACTTTAATTAGTGTGTCATAATAGACACATAATGAAACTATTAATTTATCCTATGAATAGACACTGTAACAAAAGTCTCTGTGGTGTACATAGCTCGCGGGGTTCTCTCAATGCTCTCAACTTACATGTGCTGCACATACCGTTGGGACGGCAATGTTATAGCTTGCGCAGGATGACGCAAATTGCCGGTTGACTGTTGCAATGTTGGGTAATAAAAAGCTGCGGGATATTCGTTCAAGCACAATTCTAAAAGCAGTAAAATTTGTGAAACGCTTCCGTTGGTAATTACATGTAATTAGCACTGCATTTAAAGCAACTTACAGCGTTTAGAAATTTGCAGTGAAATAATCTATTACCAAAGTATATTTTAATGTCGTGAGCCGGTTAAAATGTGAGCTACCAGCTTCGTCCATCTCCTCTTCTGGAGATAGCTTTAAAGAACCAAGGAATCACAACAGTGGCATGCATTTCAGGCGTTCAGACTGAAATGTATGAGGTTCCTTACTGTAAAATTTTCTGAATCACTTTTAATGGTTGATGTTTAGATATTTTGCTGTTAAATGTATTTGTAAAACAAGATCACAGGGAAAAAAAGTCGATAAAGAAGGCTAATTGTGCCGTTGATTTCTGTTTCACATTTCTTCAAGCCATTATTAATTACATATTGATTCAGACTATGAAGATGGGGAATTTAAATGATACAGTTAAAACCAATGTACTGTGATATAAAGAGAGAGAGAGAGAGAGAGAGAAGATGGAATTTTGTACTGCACCATAATTATCTTCTTATGCAAAAAAAAAGGCACAAGGCTGGAAATTTATTGTCCTCAGACACATGCTTCGAGCACAGCTACCATACAATTGTTATTTCCATTAATTAAAATTTACCCTCAGTGTATTGGTTTCCAATTACTCAGTTAGAGGCGAACTCTAATTACGTTTAATATTTTAAAAATTCACCCAGTAGATGAAGCAGGAAATGCTGTATCGTGTACGACAGTGCACGTGTCACAAAACTGGCAGTAGCTCCCACCAATTTTATTGCTGAATACTAGTTTGTTCAATTATTCGTGACGGTGAGAACAGTGGTTATGACACCGGGATTTGTTCCAAATTACATCTCAGAAACGACTGTGTCTTTTGAGGTTGATGTCCTTCGTAATCTAAACATTGTATGAAATTTGGTTAGCAGCCCTTGAACAAGCGGATGTGCCTATGTAACTTTGCTCTTGTCGTGTTGCTCACACTCGAATAACTTCACTGTCATCATACTAGCATAATGTGTCCGCCATTGTGCAGGGAAACGACAGAAATGCAATGAATTCGAGTTTCTATAATACTGCCTTCTGTGTATTTATCTATTTTTTTCACCTGTATCTTCAGATCTGTTGCGGGATACAGAATGACGGATTACACACGTAAGAAAGAAGCGGAAGAAGGTCTGGAAGGAATAAACATACATAAAAAGTAAAAGACTGTCAAAAGAAATGCCTGAAACATTAGGAAGGAATATCTGTAAGCTAAACGCGAAGCCTCGCTGTCAGTACGGAGCGAATAAATATCAGACAGAAGACTGGCGGGAGTAATGGCACCCATGTTGACTGAAATAAAAAGGAACTTAAATTTTAACGTAGTTGGTAATGATAAATTAAGGCAATAAAGATTTATTTGTGGTTCATTTAAAAAGCCTTTGGTAATTCGTACGTGGAGATGATAGCGAAAATTGGAAGGCGTATGAAAATAAACGGCTCAGGCGTAAATATACATCGGCTGTAGTTGGGAATAAGTGGTTAGCTTCACGCTCAAGCCTCCTTACCCTCAGACAAAAAGGCCCTTTACCCTATAAATAGGAAACTAGGTAGACACCAAAGACTGTCTGGTGGATTTTGCCTCTACCGGTAATCTAAAGGCAAATCCTCGACTCTACCAGTAGCTGAACCGTCCTGTCGACTGCGCAATGAGACTCTGAGGAAACATAAAATGTTTCGCACCAAATGTAATATTATTAGAGCTGTATTAAGGGCGGTGAACTGTCGAATTCCTCTTTCCTCGTTATAGTAATAAGAGCAAGTATATTGATATTCTGTGTCACTAGTGTATTCAAGATCAAATTCCTACCTATGATAAGCCTTGTTACGTAATAAGAATATATGAATTATACGCAAACAAGGATATGCAGAGTTTATAATGTGTAATGCAAACAGACATCTAACGCGTAAAAACTCAAAACCACTTCACTGAACATACACCTTCTTCAAGAACTTATAGTCGATCTTCTTGTCAACAATTTCCCCACTTTTCTTGAAGCCCGATGGTTCATCACCGTGTTCAAAACAGCATCACACTGGTGTCTATACATAGACAAATCTGCCTAGTCCAAACCCTTACATCCTTTTGCTTTAAGGTATACTTTAACCATATATTCCCACCTACACCTAGGTATTACAAGTGGTATTATTACTCCAGTCCCACCCCCACCAAAAAACCCGTCGACCTATTTGAACTCGTAGGTATTTTCCATGAGTCCGTCTCG
>Ga0123354_10017420_pt1 | contig 11261 bp, 7 predicted proteins | sample TergutLab28metaG_2_FD_97872 | JGI IMG/M metagenome (GOLD analysis project Ga0123354, IMG submission 97872) | Labiotermes labralis P4 segment gut microbial communities from Petit-Saut dam, French Guiana - Lab288 P4 | ecosystem: Host-associated > Arthropoda: Insects > Digestive system > Gut ... | reverse complement strand
TTTTTTTAAAAATTTTTTGCAAGGGGGTGGCAGGGGTGTTCTTCCTTTTTTTCCCCCCCCCCCCCCCCAAAAAAAATCCACAAATTAGTGGAATGACTTGATTTGTATCTTGACACACCAAGCATTCAACAGTTGTAGGGTTGCACTAAGGACTTATAACAATGATGTGTATGCTTAGTGAGAAGAAATGAACACTTAGGAATTGCATGAACTGAAAGTGCAATGTCAGCCTTTGTACAACCCCACATTTTCATACTTTTAACAGTACAGCTGTAAACTTCTAAATTAGAGTTGTGTGAGTGTGTGGGAAGAAAAGTGTTTGCAGGTGTATATACATAATGTTTTATTTTATTTCAGGAACCTCTGCTTTTTTGGGTGCATATTGAAATTTGTGAAAGACATCTATTAGCTTCATCATGTCTGTCTGTCAGTCCATTCGTCCATCTGTCTGCATGGAACAGCTTGGCTCTTACTGGACAGATGTTCATGAAATTTGTTATTGAGTAGTTTTTGAAACTATCCAGAAAATTCAATCTTTAAAATCAGACAAGATTAACAGGTACTTTACATGAAGACCAATATACGTTTTTAATCATATCTCACTTAGTTATTTTTTGAATGAGAAATGTTTCAACAAAAGTTGTAGGAAAAATCACAACACACATTTTGTTTGCAGTAACTTTTTATTTTAATCATGCCATTTATGAGGTAATGTGGAAAAATATAACAGGCTGGGCAGGCTACAGATGACAATATGGCACATGCACATTGCATGCTGGATACCGAAGGCTACAAATGCACATTCAGAATATTTAATACTTAGTGATTTTCCACAGCAACAATGGTTGGATGAGTGCACCTCAATGTCAAGTTACATGTATATTTCTTCTCTTGTTAAATGATGACTTGTGTCAGAGTACAGAAAATAAAACTTTAAAATTCAACAGGACATTTTACTTCAGACGCTGTTTGTAGAATATTTTAGCAGGAATTCTTCCCAAGGTACAAAAACTTGTTTGGTACTAATATAACTATTGTTTAAGAGTCCAGAGTTAAAATATGGCTGTGAACCATTTAGTGAGTTGAGTGAAGATTACTTTAAAACGTGTCATGATTTCAGTTTCGTTTTACTTTCAGTGAGATTCAGTGGTAGGATTTTGTTGTAGTGATTATTATAAAATAAATAATAGTAAATGTATGACAAATAAAGTTGATTGCATGTGGCTTGGATTACACGTGTTAACCCTTCTGTGTCAGAATTGAATGCCCAGGGCACTCTGAAAAGGACAAATATTTAAATGGCTGCATGTTTTTGGTGACAGCTTTAGGCAACTTTGGAATTTGAAACCACATACTGTCTGTCTAATGTGGCCAACATCGAGCATGAAAGGGTTAACATGATAGTAGAATAGATACATTTGAGCAGGAATAAGTAGATACTTAAAGAGTAACAGTGACCCAAATTCGTATACCCTACACGGAATGTAAAAAGAACCCACAGTTCCTTCTTTTTCTTTCTTTTCTTTTAATTAGTCTTTTTTTTTTCCCTGTCCCACTTTGTACAGCTTTTTTATGGCAGAAGTGAACACTAACAGGGGGAAGGCTGTTTGTGTGATGTAGCATTCATAAACCTCGATGTGGAGATTTTCTGGGTATGTGAATAATGAAATTACTTGTGTAATTGTGTATTCAAAATCTGGAAATTCAGTTAAAAAATTTTGTGTTGAACACTGTTTTTTGTTAGAGGAAAGCCATGGAGCATGTCATCACAGATGGAAACGGACAGCAAACCACGTGACATACCATACTTAGACAGCTATGCCATGGAGCGATGGGAGTGTGTTCTGCATTACATGGTTGGATCACAGCAGCAGGAGGGCATATCTGCTGATGCCGTCCGTATCCTCCTTCATGCAGGCCTCATGAAGCGGTCAGTTGAATTTCAGATCACAGACTTGGGTAGAAGAACGTAAATTTAAATGTATGTCTGAAGGAGCAGTTTATTTCTTGCAGCCATAGCATGATTTGAGAGTGTGAGTGTGGCTTCATGGAAACTGTGTCATTGGTATGAACGTGAAAGCGTGGCATTGGAGAAATCCCTTGTTAGTACTTTTTTGTTTTTAAAAAATAGTTCACTTCCATTCTTCACTTTGTTTGTCCCATTCGTACCGTTATTCCTTTTTTCTTCTATGTTCTTTCCCATCTGGTTTAATTTTTCGTCCTGTCATCATTCCATACTCCCATCCTTCCTACCTTGTTCTCTTGGGCTAAAACAGTTCCTGTTTCTTGATTTCCTTTACCTCATTCCACCTCCTCTCTCCTTGTCCTTATCCCTGTTATTTGTCTGGCCCTTTGCCATTCTTCTTCACCTTTTGTCCTCCCTGTCCTTTGTGTTACAACAGTTCCTACACCCCTCTCTTTATTTCTATTGTCCCTTTTGCATCTTTGTCTTCTTTATCCATTTTGTATCTTTGTACTTTCTGTACTGTATTCATTTCCTATCCACTCTATTTGTCTATCCTGTCATAATTAGTCTACCCAAGAAAGATAACTTGGCTTTGTCATATTGAGTGTTGGGTTGTTTGTAAGAATTATGAAAATTTGCTGTTACTTTATTTAGAGGGGAATGGAGAAGGCTACCAAACAAGGAGCTTAATGATTTGTACACCAAATATTATTCAGGTGATCAAATCAAGAAGAATGAGATAGGTTAGACATGTGGACATGTGCATACAGGATTTTGGTGGGAGACCTGAGTGAAAGAGGCCACTTGGGAGACCTAGGCATAGATGGAAGGACAATGTTAAAATGGATCTTCAATAAGTGGGATGGTAAGGCATGGACTGGAATGATCTAGCTTAGGATAGGGACAAGTGGTGGGTGCTTATGACTGCAGTAATGACCATTTGAATTCCATAAAAATGTGGAGAATTTTGTGACTAGCTGAGCACCTGATAATTTCATAGTAAGGACTCTCCAATATGTTGTTGGTTGGTTAGGCACATGGAAAATTAACATGTCATCCATGCAAAATAATTTTGTGTGGTGGTAGTAACTGATGACTTATTGTAACATGACATAGTAACTGATTAATTATTATAATGCGACATCTTATAGTTGCTCATTGATCTGTTTGCAGTGATGAAGAGGATGGGAGTCCTGTGATCACACGGGAAGGATTTCAATTTCTGCTGCTTGATACACCATCTCAGGTGTGGTACTTCATCCTTCAGTATCTGGATACTGTGGAGTCTCGTGGCTTGGACCTTGTGGATTGTCTTACATTCCTGTTCCAACTCAGTTTTAGCACCATGGGCAAGGTATGAAGTAGTTACCATGCGTATGATGACAAATTTTCATTAGTACAACATGATGTAGATTTTCACAGGGACGTCTTCGCCAAGTGTGCTAGGTGTGTACTCTGTATAAATTCATCCCTATGATTTAATTGCACATCTGAGCTGTTGTCTCCATGTCATTCTGTATGCTTCCACTCAACTTTGGCGCACCTGCACCCGAGGAGGTATTTGCACTGGATGTTCTCAGCACATGGCAAACATGTTATTTTTGTCACTGATACAACTATGTTGGGTGAGGGGAGATTACTGTTGTAGATACTCACAGGCATGCAAGTTTGTTGTAGGAGGTTAGTTAGTGCATTGTGCCTTGAAATCTGTATCTTGTTGTTATCCTTTTATTATTTTTTATTATTTTACATCATACTCATATTTAGATAGTATACTGTCTCCCTTCATCATTTTGCTTTGTTTTAGACTAATTAAAATGGCTGAAAATGTAGTTCTTAAAGAACTATTGAATAATTCATTTTCTATGTTCCCACTACACAGTACATTAAGAACAGTGAATAAAGATCGTCCTACTGTACCATTACCCAATTTAATGACTCATCATAAAAACTAAGCCAGAAAGTATAGAAGACATTTTTGCATATCTGAGTATGAAGAGGTTGACTGGTTAGCAGGATGTGAAACAGCCAATTTAACTGTTGGCCTCTTTACTCTTTCCTAACAAGCATTACATATGGAATAAACAGGGTTCCTCAGATTCAAGTTGTTTTCAAATGTGCAGGAAAAACACTCAAAATCACAAACTTATATGCACTGATGTCTGCAGTTAAAATTATTTGGAAAGCAACAGAGGATTGACCTGTTCCTTGTTGCTGGATGCAGGAGTGTTGTCACCAGTCATAATAAAGCAGTGATGAACAAATTAATATTATGTCAGTTTATTGATGCTGTGTTTTACTTACCTGATCAACGACTTCGGTTCTGGGGCCATGATGGGTCGTACACATCTTTACTCAAAGGAAATGTTATGGAATTTCTCAATGGGCTAAAAAATGTATGACCCAGTTCTTGAAAACAGTTTTAATTCAGCCACAGTTATTGAAGTCACTTCTGCAGACATTCAGCATGATCATGTAAAAGCTGTGTCAATTGTCATAAAAAGAAGAAATGAAAAAATTCAGGTTCCTAAATTCATTTCGATCGTGCTAGACGAAATATAAGACAATCAATCAAATATCAACTCTCTACATTTCTTCACTAGTTAAGTGACAGCAAAATTTGCGAACAAGTTTTAGGATTCACTGATGTTAGCTCTGACAGAATATCTGGTGGTTTGTATAAGCACATAGTGCAACAAGTGATAAACAGATGGAGTTAGTTTTAATAAGTATTCTTATACAGTGTAATGGACGGTATGTATTACATAAGGAAATTGACAAGCAAGTTTGAGTGTGACAAAAAAATTAGTTGGCCCAACCACAGTGGAGCATGTGAAATGAAATGCCACGAACTGGTTTACAAATACATATCCTTTCATATATCCCAGTGCACTGTTCACATACCATTATGTTAATTGTATAAATTTAGTTCTCTAGCAGAGCTTAGCAGTAATGAAAGAGTGCAAACATTTCTTCAAGACTTTAAGTGGCTTGTCAACATTTTTTTCTAAATCTTCCAAAAGAATTAATACATTAACCAACAAATACACCTAATAAAATACAATTTATGACAAGTATTAAACTGCTCCAAGTTTCAGCACTTGGGGGTGCATACATCAAGAACTTTCTAGAACAAAGAAATACAATCCCAGCATGCTAAGCTAGGTGTTCTTTTGTTCTAAAAAAAACCCTCAGAGGATTGTACCCCAGTGCCAAAACAGGAAGGAGTTTTAATACTTCTCATAAGCTGTATTTTATTCAGTGCATTTGTTGGTTAATGTGTTAATTGTAAGATTATGCACCATATGAGTGACATAAACTTACAAAGGGTATTGTGCTTAATGAATTTATGCAGAAGAAAGTGCCACCTGCAGGCAGATGGTTTATGACTAGGCCTATTAAAAAATTTGCTTCTTAGGAGATGGGATTAGAATTGCTATTTAAGTAAACTTTTAATTGAAGACTGTATTTAACCTTTTTCAGGAGCATAAACAATGGTCCCACAGAAATGTGTTAGTGACATGTGTAGAAACAGAAATAAATATAAAGTTTTGTGGCCATTAAAAGTTTTGCTTAAAGTGGACAATTAATAATAGCATATTAGATTAAACATGAAATATTTTAATGCACTCTACTGGTTGGTGGGACTTGTGTGTAATATCAGATTGACTTGCTGCAAGCTCTGTGGAGTGTTGCTTCATTCAGTGAGTTATTATTTAATTGTATTTTGTAACATTTGGCTTTGTTTAATTCCATGGTGTCTTTATAAATTTTATGTGTCAATAGAATTACCAGATGTTGCCTAAGTATTATACTCATTCGTAAAAGAGAAAAAAGCACGTGTTAATTGTTTGCTGAAATTCCTGTATGCATGATTAAATTTTGGATGCATGGCTGGGCTTGGCCTGAGGGCCATGGTGAACTTTAGCGGCTAGTTACAGGTGCGGGGTGAAGGCTGCTTGCTATAGGCAGTATAGTGCCTGGTCCATGAGGCATCGTGGCTGGGCAGTCGGGGGTTGTTCCTCCAATCTTGCTAGTATTCTTTCTTGATGTGTCAGAGGCAGTTTACTCCTTCTGAATGAATGTTTGTTGGTCTGAATCACGACCAGAATAAATTCTGGTCGCCTGCTGTCAAGCCTGGTCTGCCTGTTCTGCCATTGGTTAGTTGGCAGAGTCGGTAGGCGTGGCTTGTTGAATGTAGTTCCGCTTGCCAGGGCACTAAAGGGCCTTTTTGCTAGCGAGACAGAGGTAGAGGGACCGAGAGAGTGCTTTGCTGCGATGGTAAGCGGTGGTTGGTTTGAGAATCTTGGAGCAGAGACTGAAGTTAGAGAGAGAGAGAGTCGCTCTGATGGGTAATGGAGAAATAGTTACGGTCAGATTTGGTGCATTGATCTGAGACTACTGAGAGGGAGTTTACTGTGAGGGAAAATGGAGAACTGAATATGCTGTGATGGTTAAGCGACTGTTGTCTGGGTCGGTATGTGGATTGGTGTGCAGACAGAGGAAGGAGAGCTGTGAGGTGAAACGGAGTACTGAAAAGGGGAAAGAGATGTGATAACATGTGGGTGTTACCACATCAGTAATGAAAGTGAACCTAATGCTAAAAGGTAGCACACTCTTGTTTTATAGTCAGCAGATGCCACTGCATTTTCACACTTCGCAATAAAGCAGATGGTTCTGTGGGAACAGAGACCATATTTCAGTGTCAGTGGTTTCATCACAGCACATGATCTGTAGCCAGTAGGTGTCCTGTCCCCAGCCAACTTCAGTGAAGCTGGTAATGGTCATGTATGTTGTATTCAGGTGACTAAACTTTTTGAATTTTTTTGTTGTTTACCTCAGTCCCTCCAAGTAGGTTTCAGGATAGTAGTTGAAAAAGGCCACAGCAGCTTCCTGTCAAATCCTTTTAAGTTTGTCAACTGTGATTATCTAACGTCATTTGATGTTATATAACTGTTGGAGTTAGATATATCTATTCCCCTCCTGCCAGTAAAATCTGTTGTTAAGAAGACAAAGAAATTCCCACTACTCGCTGTGTGATAAGGTCAAGGATCTTGCCCCTGAAGATGGGACCAATAAGTTGTCCTGAAATGTCAGTAAGAAATTACCATTACATGCTGTGCAGTAGCCCAGAAGAATGCAGTTCTCATCTACTTTGCAGTGAAAACCTGAAGTCACGTACAGTGAAACATGTTTAAGATATCCCTGCTTAAGAACATGTCCTACCTAAGACATCAGAACAGATTAGTACGAAAATTTTCAAATATGATTAACATACGCGTTACCCTTCCATTATATTTCTTGCTTACAAGACTTTCCTACCTATGAAGTGTGAAAATTTCATAATATGAAGTTTTCATGTATTTAGTATGTTTTTGTATCATGCTTTGAAGTATTTTATAATTCAGTTTGTTCCTAACATATAATGACAAAATAATGCTCTCAATTCATAAGGTCATTTGTAGCATAGATCAGAGTTACAGATAAGCAACTCAGTGTTAATCTGCTGAAATTTGTGTTGGGAAATGTCACATTTTGACTCTGCTGCCAATCAGTTACACGTGCATTTTACACAGTACAATGAAATGTCATGATGTGTGTTGCATAATCCACAACTTGATGGGTTTTAATGGAAACCTTTGTGGCTGTAACTGTTTTACTTTATTTTCAATAATTTGCAGTATTCATTTTCAAAATTCATATCCTTTTTGTCTTTTGGTATTTATAGAATTTGTATTTATAAATTTATCATATGTTGGCTCTTCATCTATTATATGTGCTTGTGAAAGAAACTTTCTTTTGTGTTCAACAATATTTCAAAATCCTAAAGAGAGTAAGACTTAGAATGTGGTTTCAAGGTGACAATGAATTATTTAATGCAGAAGTTATATAGAATGTTATTCTAGTAAAGGGAATGTTAGTGTTCCTACACAATTACAAAATAATGTCACTTTAGGGCTTACCATTTTAAAATAGTTTCACTGTAATTCCTTCTATACCATAGTTGCTGTTTTCTTGTCTTGCTGTGGAACAGTTGTTGCATTGTGACTGTACAGAGCTGTATGCCATATTACTATTCACATGTCCTTCACAACTATTATGTTCATGAATGTTGCTTGTGAGGTGATTGATAATTATACAGAACAAAACCCATGTTCATTGAGAATGTCATGCTATTTGAAAGTATTTGATGTTTAAAATTCATGTATTGTTCTAAGTTGTTTCTTATAAAAAACAAATTTTTTAAGATTTTTGTATTATAATACATGATTATCAGTAATTTAACTTTTTTCTCTTTATTTTGTTGATTGCTTTATGTTGTTTCATCCCTCTGCATATACTGTGTATTGACTTCATCTGCACATTGTTGAGTTGGTGGCATGTTTAGTATTTGCATACTCAAGGAGATGTGAGGTATGCACAGATGTTTGGGATTGACTGTGGTTACATTTTAATTTTAATTTGAGATTGATGGGGTGGGGTTCTGCAATAGGTGTGGAAAATTAAAATACGTGTCTTATAGACAACCCCATACCAGTTATGGGGTAGCAAATACTAAGAGTGTCTGTGTTTCTGTCTCTAGTATTTATTAGAGAATAATATGGCATACTTTGTATACAAGGTTGTGGTTGTTACACAGGATTATAGTACAGAAGGAATGAGTGACGGACTTCTGGTTTTCTTGCAACATCTCAGAGAGTTTGGACTTGTGTATCAGCGCAAGGTAAGATAAAGCAATAACTGTTAAATTACGATTTCCTTACTTAACAACAAATTAATGTACTGAACCTGTTGGAGTTCCAGATGCATAACAGTTTAATAAACTGTTACAATATACAAGTATTTGCACACAAGTACTCATTGTCCTTATCCTGTACTTGGAAGTGAGTTTATAAAATAGTATGGTAACATTTGTTTTGTCTAACTGATGATACCAAGTTACATATATCAATAATGAATCTGTGTTCCAGAAAAACAAAATCATTCGTCTAAATGTAACCCATTGCCTGCTGCAGTAAAGCTGGAATTTTGTCTCTCGTATTGCTCATGAAGCAGAAATTTGTCATAACCTACACAATTCATCATATTTAGTTTACCACATTACTGGCCAGGTGGGTTACAAACTCACCAGCTAACAAAATTTTGTGTTCACAAGAAAATTTCCTTCCTCCATTCCCCCCTTTTGTTTTTTTCTTCAAGAGAACATAACATGCTTAAATGTTGGTCTCTGTAAAATTGTGTGTTGATGGGTTGCAACAAATGGCTGTTTCATGAGTGATGGACGAATAATTTGTTATTCTTCATAGGAAATTAATTCAAGTACCAATAAAAGAACACAAGACTTGAAATGGCTTGAAGATAGCTGTCTTTTGGGATTTATGATTGTGATTGCACACCATGCATTCGATTTTTGGGTATGATTCCAAATGTAAATAATCTTTTATTTTCTATGTTGGTATGTGTGAAGATGGAAGAATATGATTCTGAGTAAAGTGTTAATTTCTGATGGAGTAACTTTCCACATATCAGGAAGCACTGACCCACAGTACTAAAATAGTGGTGTTTTTTTGCAAGTCACAAATTGTTTTTGTTCTCTCTAATCACATCCAATGAATATTTGAAACACAATTAGCAGTATGGCCTTGGTAGGAAATTTAAATTTTATTTACTTAATTGTGTTCGATTTTCTGGGTTTCAAATGTGGTGACTTATGACTTACAGAGAAAGGCTGGCCGCTTTTATCCAACGAGGTTAGCCCTGAACATTGCATCAGGACAGAACAAATCACAGCTGGATTTAAACCAAGAAGGTTACATTGTGGTAGAGACCAACTACAGAGTGTATGCTTATACAGATTCCAACCTACAAGTGGCTCTCTTGGGCCTGTTTTGTGAACTAATGTACAGGCAAGTCACTTACCTAATAAGTTTTTTTATCCATTAAGGATGATACTATGACTTTATTGCATCTGTAGAGGCTTTCTTTTTTTCAGAAGTAAAATTATCTTCTTGTGTACCATGTGAGCAAGATATGTTTTCAAAACAGAGTGTAGTTTGATGGTTGTAAACACTGTGACATGAAGTCATGAAGTTTTACAAGAGAAGGTTGCCAGAGCCTTCCACAACCCTAAAATGGTAAATTTGTTGAATGTAATAATGGTAGTTTCTTCTTTTATTTTGTTTTTCTAGCTTCCTTGTACTCTGTGTTTAGGTGCATTTGCATCTCTTTGGACCACCCTTTTTTATGCATTTAACAACTCAAAAATCACTGTACAGAGCACATGAAATTCAGTACTGGGGAGTTTATGATAAATTGTAGAACTGTTTCTGTTTGTTAAATTCAGAAAACCTACATTAAGACATGTGCATTTCAGCATGCTGAGGCTACCCACTATCCCATGCAAAACATGAGATTGCATTTACACTGATTTCAAAGATGGTTTGTTTTATTCTTTCAATATAATGCTGTATTAAAATATTATGAGGCTTTACTTGCCATGGTTGTTAAAAGTATGATTTGCAAGTTTTCTGCATATTCCATTAACATTGCAATCAAACATGATCAGTTGTGAGTTGCAAGAATATGGATAAAACTATGTAAAAGTATGTATTATGTAAAAACGTGAATGACTGCTGCAGGAGCCAGAAGTTTAAGTTAACCCTTTTGGTGCATAATTATTTTTCAGGCATATTGCCAGTGTTGTAAATTCTTCACCGGAAAAATAAAATGAATTTTTTTGTGAATACTTTTTCATTATCTTCAGTAGCTATATTTTCTGTATCTGATAGCAATATTCCTAGTTACTTGTTGTATAGAGAGAACAGTAATGAGCTGCATGCAGCTATTTGCAGGAAAGGCAAGAAGCTGTAATTTATAAATGGTGCATAATATGTTTTGACTAAGTTCACATAGAACAACTTAGTTGTTGCAAAAACTGATGGTGATATTACACAACATAGTGTTAGTTACTATATGAAGTTCTCTTATGTTGTGTATCGCTGTATCAGTAATTTTTCTGTTGATCACAACTGACATCTTCTACTGACTTTGCAGTTTGTGGGTATATTGTGGACTCTCAAGAAAAGGTTTCACTTTCTGGAAGCCCTGGGTTAAATCTGCCTGTTGCACTTAACAGCAATAAAATGTGAAGCATATATATATATATATATATATACAGTAGAATACCAGTATAACGAAATTTTGGGGACCTCAGAAATTAATTTGTTATAGTGAAATTTTGTTATACTGAAATAAGTCAATTCTCAAGAACTCGCCTGTTGTTATATCCGTTGCA
>Ga0123354_10017419_pt1 | contig 11261 bp, 7 predicted proteins | sample TergutLab28metaG_2_FD_97872 | JGI IMG/M metagenome (GOLD analysis project Ga0123354, IMG submission 97872) | Labiotermes labralis P4 segment gut microbial communities from Petit-Saut dam, French Guiana - Lab288 P4 | ecosystem: Host-associated > Arthropoda: Insects > Digestive system > Gut ... | reverse complement strand
TCCACTTGGGGGGGCGGGGCGATGGACAAATATGAGATCCTGAATGATTCCAACTGTGACAAACCATTGTCAAAATTCTATACAGCTGTATTACACAATGGGCATAGACCCGACACCCCCCCCCCTTCCCCCCGGGGTTTAGAAAACTTGAGATGTCTAAAATTCAATGTAATGTTTTTATTTATATATTTATTTTTATTTTAAACACAGTACGACGGACAACGTCCGAAAACCGAATTATTCCAAATGCGACATATTACGGCCAGAATCCAGCAGAAGGGACTTTCTGATGACTAGCACCTGTAGGTCTAAGATTCAGTACCTTGGATTTCGATTACGATGATTATGATAATAATAACAATAATAATAAACTAAAAAATCAATATTGGGCACTGCAGACATACTACGGAAAGGTACTAATGTAAAAGTAGAAAACTATTTCACGGATTAAATAACATTACATATAGCACAAACTATAACTACAGAACAGCTGCAACACTATATACCCTAGAAACATGATTTGTTTCAGGTACATAATTGCAAATTCCCTGCATTAAGGTGATAACAGAATAATAATAATAATAATAATAATTATTATTATTATTATTATACGCCTAACAGAAATCATTATGATATTATTACAGTAAAATAACAACAACAACACGAACACAGCTGCAAACGTACTAGGATTGTTACCAGTGCCACTGTAAGCATCATGAGTACAAAGGGTGTAAAAAGAACGTGTGTCAAGCTGTATATGTGCCACCCACACAGCGGAGATAAGCTGTTCAGCCACACACATGCCATAAATTTAACTGTACATTCCTTAATTCGACCATCGTGCATTTGAGAAATATATGTGAAGTGTTAAGTCTGAATGTCAAACGTATAAACTATATGGTGAACCAAATCCGTATAACTGAACTGTAACACTTCCAAATCCCCGCGTGAACATTAATATTTACTGGTGAAACAAACTGGACACAAACGTTTTGTCTTTCCCTCTCTCCTAATGCGAAGGCCCCATGTGTACTACAAGACTATATGTGTGCTTGGGTCGCCGGAAAATGATTTCGGTACGGACATTTTTGTGACGCCATAAATACTTCACATGATTCAGTACAAACAAAGCACTGTGTAACAATTCGCCTTACCTATATCCGTGAACAACACATTCTTGCACTATTCCTTCCTGTCTGCTATTCCTGCACCTAACAAAGCCCGTGTCCACAACTGAGGCAGCTCGCAAGACACCACTGTACCGTCCTCTCATATATTGATTTTCCGAAGTGGGACATGGACATGGCGTAGGAGACAAAATACAAAATATATACCGGTATCCATTTAGACTGCGTTCGTAAAATATAAGTCAGGATAAATTACTTGCATATAAAATAATATTAAATAATACTGTTGTAATTAGCTAAGAGCATAGCCCATACAAAGTTGCATAGCACTTCTCACCGCAGACTTGAGAAGGGAAGTGTTGCACATAAATGCCACTGAACTGGGTACACCCATGTATTAGACAATATAATTAAAAAGTTAGAAATTTTCTACCTCTGCAACATGTTGTGTTTCACGATTCAATGTCAGAATTTCTTCCGTCCTAATACAATTTCATGTAAGTAGATCCATACTAAAATACGCACTTAAATCCGTTACGTGGTTCGGAAATCACTCATCTTCGAACAAACACACTCAAATACTAAACGGCAAATTAATATTTTATCATAGGGGCGTGGCAATTTTCCGTTTATAAATGCCACATCTGAATACAGCAGTAACTGCCGGAACGGGGAAGTTTAAATGCATACTCTCGTACATGTACACAGCAAGCTGTGTTAGGTGGGAAAACCCTGACACTGACTAATCAAAATGTATCTAAACAGAAGTTGTGGTAAATTCCGTATAGTTAAAACATTTATCAGGGACTGAGAAAGATGCTAAGGTCATCGCTTCTCACCTATGCGTTACAATACGTCACAACTGTCATGCATTTAACATTCTAATAATGTTAATACTGTCCCTGTGCTTATTAAAGTCAGCCATGAACGCAAACAAAAGATTGCTTCACGCATCCTTTACTTCGGCACTAGATGGAAGCGAGTTACAATCAAGTTATGAGTTATTAGTACATCAAGAACACACGGATTTTTGCATGTAAAGCACACATATAATCTACAAAAGATCTTCAGCGTTAAAAGGTAAATTGTCTAAGTGCAATATATTTGAAATTTCTTTACACCGCGAAACTGATAAAATGATAAACACGTAACTCAGCATTTTATGTTAATGGTTCCGTGCATCGCTGATCTATATTAATAATTGTCCAACGAGATGCAACACAAAGCAGTCTATTTATTATTCCGCAAGTTCAGTCTACATGTTTCGGGTGTCAACCACACCTATCATGAGTACACAAAACTGTAACTGCAGCCTCCGGTACTGGTCATATTTTTTGTGCAGCTACCTCCCTCCAACGTGGCCAACTTGGCCACGCTGGCCATGTAGATTGAACTTGCAGAATAATAAATAGACTGCTTTGTGTTGCATCTCGTTGGACAATTATTAATATACGTAACTCAGCAACGTCTGCATACCGAAGTGGAACCCAACCATCAAAGCTAAAGATGCCATTATCACGGCAAAAGGAAACATAATGGAGTACGGCTCTTCTTTACAAACAGATGGTCGCTCAGATACTCAAAAACTGTTCATTATTACAAAACTGTAAGACATATCATGATGTTCACAACAACATATTACTGTGCCCCATCCTGAGACAGGTTACTGCAAACCACATCCCCAAATTGCATTTCTGCAAGATCCACTTTAATATTACCTCTCCAACTGCATCTGGGTCTTTCAGTCAGTGAATCTAAACCTTCTGTATCCCGCATTCTGCCATTCGTCAAGAAACTACTGTCATACAACAGTAAAACCAAAGCTCCACTTTCTCCAACAGGAGAATTTGTATAATTATTTACGCTTTACAGCTACATTAATCATTTTATGGATGTTCCGAATTTCGAGACAGTAAGCCCTACCCGGCCCACCGTCAAGTCCCACGAGCCGAGAAAAACCGACTTAAGTCATCTCTTCACTTCAGGTTTTCCGCGTAATATTGGGTGTGTATTTACGTTATTCCCCGTGCCTACTACACATCCCTCCCATTCGATATTCCTTGACTTTCACCCTAACAAGCGAAGAATGTAAATTACGTAATTAAGTACAAAGGCGACAAAAGAGTAATCTGCATGCCATCATTCATGTACTATTGTTACACCAAGTAAAACGTAAATTTGACTAACCACAGAACTTTGCAGAATACACAATTACATTTGATGTAGGACATTGCGAATGTAAACTTGTTTTAACGCTACATTCTTTTGCAACAGTTTGTCCAGAAAAGTCAGAAATCACACGCACGCACACAAACACAGCGTATCATTTACTGTCACCCTGCTCGCCCTAGAGCGGACGACATCAATGCTGCACAGTGACCGATGATGCCACCTTCCCTGCAGTGCTGGGTCCGACGATAAAATAATGCCGTGTGTGTATGTGTGTACGTATGCATGCATACACATACATACATGCAGGCATACACAAATTTCAAATTATCTGTTACACAGACAATAACCGTTACGTGTATGTTAGCACTGGATACATCAGGTTTACTCATGAAAAACATCTTGACACGCTGGCACTACATTACAAACAGAGAGTAATTCATCCTCAGAAACATGCAAGGCCATCATGGTGATATTACTTACGTGGGAAAATAAGAAGCTATTCAGGTGCAGTGGACCGTCGGTGAATGATATTTGTGCCACGATTAGTGAAACACGGTTAATTTGTTCGAAGGCTGAATGAAACCGACACACAAACACACAAAAATGTTCACACCGTCTGCATAACTTTCCAGAATAAGCGAAGCACACGAAAGAAATGAGTAGAACTCAAATGCGTTCCCTAAAGGACACATGAGTTAGAAGCTCAAAATGCTGACAACTAAAACTTCCTGTCACTTCCTTGTTGTTTAGAGTCTATGAACTCTGTCCACCTCATACATTTCCACATCCAACACTGCTAAAATTTATTTTAATTGTAATTTATTGCGCTATCAATATATAAGGCTCTACAGCAATAAGTGATTGGATACCAGGTGAATAACGAATTGGAAATAATTTGAACATACCATGCCGTGGCATAATTAAACGTACTGTGGCAGCATTTGCCTGGATGGACCAAATAAAAAAATACTATTACTACTACTACTTGAGGGCCACTATGCTGGCTGAGATTCAAACGTGCAGCTCCCTAATACAGGTCGGAATGAATGCTATTTTGGCATACCATTTCAACCAACTCGCCCGGTACATAAAAATTTATATATACAGAATGTTTCTAAACTACATGCCATACATTACAGGGCAGTGGGCCGGGTAGCTCAGTTGGTATAACGACTGACTACGGGCTGGACGGTCCGGGATCGAATCCCGGTGAGGACGAGATTTTCCGCCCGTCCAGACCGGCCCTGGGGCCCACCCAGCCTCCTGTAAAATGGGCACCAGGTCTTTCCCGGGGGTAATGTGCGGCCGAGGCGTGCTGCTGACCACTCACCCCCTTCTAGTACCGCGGTCATGGAAGAGTAGAGCTATACCTGTACCCACCCTCTGGGCCACACCGGGCCTGTAACGGGATCACTTTACCTTTACCTTATATTACAGGGCAACTTTCGTAAAAACAGTTACAGATGGTACATGCAGGTGTAGTTAAGTCAGTATGATTTACGAAGCTGTTTCCAAATATGTTCACACATTTTCGTTTTATTGTACCGAGTACGAAACACAGCTAGACCTACATAAATAAGAGTCTGAAGATTAGCCTATCAATCGATGCCGACATGTCACATGCAAGCGAAGGCAGTTCAGAAATACGCGGAAGAGTAACCTCATCATCGCAGAGTACTAAACCGCAGAACTTTCCCCTGCGTTGGTCAGGTAAGTGCACCGGACCCATGACGTTATGAATTTCCACAAGTGGCATACGTGGGCGGACGACAATTCATCCACATACCACAGGACATGGACACAACCTACATCAACTCTCCATAAACGTATGGACCGGAATCACAAGCGATCCTGTCACACTAGTCTCCAGCCAACATGGTGATGGCCGACAACTTTGATTTCTCAGTAGATATTTTACCTCAACCGCTAGGCAACGACTGCGGACCGTACACGATCATACTCTAAGGCATTTCAGTCTAACTGCACAGGAGAGGCGGAGTGGGCATCCGGACGCCGGATCGGTCTGTTCCTATACCTCCTGTGCGGCATGCGCCTATTACGGCCATCAGCCCTGAACCCCAACACACTTCCATCCGTGGCGTTTCTTCAATAATGCGACTGTGTTCAAATTCGTCTGGGCTTCGTTCCAACGTCGTGCTGATGATGTGTGTTCATGACCATGGACGTTACGTTAGTGTTTGCAGTAACGTATCTGACACGTAAATCCTGCCCCAGTCAAACACTTCGCATTTGAGAGTTGCTCTAACGTGTCTACTGTTGCAGCTTTATCCTCCATAACAGTTTACGGAAGCATTTCCTGACCTGTGTTTAGTCACGTGATACACACGGCCATCCGCAAGCTTCCCTGTAATTGCTAGCACGTAATTCTAGAAACGAGGAGCGTGGTCGGATGGTGACTAAGCTACGGGCTGGACGATCCACAGATTGAATAAAGACATACGCAAGAAATTTTTCTTTTCTTCGCCCCGACGTGAGCATGACCACTAATCCTCCATCTGGAGCCGAGGTTAAATGAGTGCCTTCGTGGGTCTAAATTACCTTTTCAAATCTAAATTTCGAAAATGCCTGTTTGTGTGTGTGTGTGTGCGTGCGTGCGAGGTGTGTACGTGTATTTTAAAATTACAGTGTGCAACTCTGTCATTTCACAGAATACCAAAGTATACCATCCCAGAATGTTTCAGTAAATGAAAGAATATAATGTACCACAGTAACTAGCTGCTTAACATAATACCAACATTTTCCATGAAGTGGTTTTTTTCAGGGAACATAAGAATATAAAGAATATAATCCTTTTCAAAAAACCTCTTACACATTTAAGAAAAGCATTGGATTATATTAATAACTAGTCATTTTCTAAAACTAAGTTAATGTTCGTGAGTGAATGTTAACACCTTAAAGATGAAACATGACTGTTTTATGTAAGAACTCAGTGCGTACTGTGCAGAAAACACTGTCCACCTCGGTAATACAAAACCAATCTATTAATGTTGTACAAGGCTAGACACTGTCTGTCCTGAGATCTGTACAAAAACATGTGAGGACATCTAGCATTTTTTAATGTTACAAGTGGTGGTATGTAAAGTAAGCAGTAGGCTTTAAAAGGTTAACGTTTCAATGCAGTATATACTATCAGTTCTTACTTCAAGGATTTGCTAATTAAATTCTATACCTGTGATTGTTAATTTGTCTAAAATATTTATTTTTAAGTGTGTTATTTTATGGCGTCGATGGCTAAGATTAAATACCATCAGCGACAGATAAACAAGTATGAAGCAACAACAGAATGAAGCTGATGGGCACAACAGAAACAGTTGGAGAAAACCTGTCTCCATGCCACTTACTCCACCACGAATTTTAAATAGACTGGTCTAGGACTAAAACTCGGTCCCCATGGGGACAGACCAGCAACTAACAGCCTGAGACATGACAGCCAAAATTTTAGTTGGTGGATAGAATACCAAGGCATTCTGTGAAATAAAATTTCACACTTCAATGGTAATTTATATAGGGTCTTTTGTGTATTGGTCTATATCGCTGGTCACTTCCTGTCAACCACCTTATCACATGTAACTTGACTGTATTCCCAGCCTCTTACACGCAATTTATTGCAGAGGTTTTTACATGTCTGTAGCTATGATGTATGTGAGTCTGGAAATGCAATGGGAATACCACTGTAATATGGCAAGTGTCTGTATGATGGATATGCTAAATACTGATCCTACAGAAACTGCTGTCATAAATTCAGATGAAAGAAACAGATGCCACACTTATTCCCTTTAGTGATAAAGCTTGGCTTCATCTCAATGGACACACGAACTCTCACAGTAACAGGCAGTGGTGGTCTGTAGAAAATCTCCTTTTAATCCACAAATTACAAGCACATTCTATTATGGTTGGAGTGTGGTGTGATCTGAGTGTAAGTAGGTGAACTGAGCCTGTTTTTCATCTGTAACACAATATTACACACCAATACACAACACACATTCTCTCACAAATTTTATTGCCTGCCCAATTACGAAAATACCTACGCCCTTATCAGCAGGACAGTGCAACACTTTACACAGCCAACAATTCAATACGTTTCTTAAATTTTACGTTTTTTGAACTGTGCATTGTGATATACCTATGTAATAAGAACCAACAAAGTGCACACTTTTTACATTAATGGTTTAATTTAATTATAGTGTCCAGTGCAGTTCAGTTCAGTTTATTCAGTTCCATCAAATCAATTACAAGTCCAAGAGACCTACTGGATATAGAACTATTCTTAGTACAATATATATACAGATACTTATGCATAAAGATTCAACTTACAATGTAACAAACATAATTCGATTTTTAAAAATTTATTTAATTAAAAAATATAATTCAAGCTGGTAATAAAGTGACATGAATACATGGTTATTTGATTGACTGATTTAATTGATATGACTGGTCAATCCATTTCCATAATTGCATTTGATATGCACCTAATCATTTAAATATACACAATCATTCTACAGTGTATATTGTACATAATAAGAGACTGGAACATGGCTTTTTACGGAGACAGTTCTTGACTGCTCCGTGTCAAAAATACTGAACAGTATTATATACATAATAGTAAGACATGCAAATGCTAGAAATATGTCAGCATGCATACAATAAAATTTAAGTAGACTATAGTAATAATGTAAGGTACAAATTCAGAATGAAATACAAAGAGTAAAAAACAGTATAACAAATAATTTTACAAACTGCATCATACATTCCAAACAGTCTAAAATTACCCATATTGAAATGTCTCTAAAAACAATCATATATCCCAACACTACGAACAGTGGAGTTTAATGGGAACAGATCACAGTGGTTTAGTGAAATGAGTAAAATGATGTATAATTGGAGTCCAGAACAATACATTTTATAGGATACGATATAATGCTATGGAAACGGTGAATACAAAACACAAAAATACTTAGTAATGTATCTAAATATCATTTCTCTCTTCGAAATGTTCATAATTACCAGTTTCAGAGTTTATTTTATATTGGAAATACTCCTCCAATGAATAGAAGGAGTGTAGGTACAAAAACATTTTCAATTGTAATTCAAAATTCTTAGGGTCATATGACAGCTGTTTAATGTGTGAAGGTAGATTATTGTAGACCCTTACTCCTGAGCAGTAGATTCCCTGTCAGGTTTGATGTAGGCTGATGAAGGTTTGTATGCTGTCTGGTTTTAATGTTATGAATCTCTGAACTTAGTGTAAATTGGTTTTTGTTTTTTATAAAAACATCATACGGGAAAGTATGTATTGAGACATAAAAGGTAATATTTTCAATTACCTAAACAAATTCCTACATGAGACCTCCTTCCTACAGCCCATCATAATTCTAACTATCCTCTTTTGCATCCAAAATATTTTTTTACTGTGGGGTGAGATACCCCAAAATGGTAGACCATAGTTTATAACAGAATTAAAATTTGAGTAGTATACTATTTTCACCGTCTCAAGAGACATGTATGGTTTAATAATTCTCAATGCATAACAAACTGCACTTAATTTTGGAAGAATATATTCAATGTGGCGCCGGTCCCAGTAGCCGCGCGGTCTAAGGCGTAGGTCTACGGCCGCTCGCCTGCTGAGATTGTGGGTTCGAATACCACCGGGGGCATGGATATTTGTCTGTTGTGAGTGTTGTGTGTTGTCAGGTAGACAACATAGACTCTTCTGGATGAGTCCTACTGACTGTGATGCGTCACTGTGTGTGATCTAGAAACCTCAAGAATGAGGAGACCATGGCCCACGTTGGGCCGCAGCGCCACAGGAAAAAAATATATATATATTCAATACGGTATTTCCACTTTATTGTATCATTAATATAGATTCCAAGAAATATGATGCTGGATATTGTTGAGATTTGTTTATTATTGTAAGAAATTTTAATATGAGATTTGGGTTTATTTTTTGTTGTAAATTGTACATAATGAGTTTTGTTAAAATTTATGGAGAGTAAGCCTGTGTGTAGCCATTCATTTATACAATTAAAAGCAGCAGTTATTTTAAGTTGAAAGTCATTTTTGTTTGGACTCGTGATTAATATGCTACTATCATCAGCAAACAACAATGATACAGACTTGTCGTCTATAGCTTTGGGTAAGTCCATTAATATAGAAAAGGAAAATAATGGGCCCAAAATTAATCCCTATGGAACTCCATGTTTTATTTCTTCCCATGCTGGAAAGTAATTTCAATTAAGGACATTGTTTGTAATTGAAACCCTTTGATACCTGTCACTGAAGTATGATTCAAACCATAACTTTGTTTTTCCTTTTACACCATAAAATTCCAATTCAACATGTTTCGAACATCCAAGTATTCAACCTCAGGAAGACTTGTACATGCAGTTTAATGGTACTTCTTCAATGCTGATATTATAACAAAAGGGTATATGAATTGTCTAAGTATAAAACATTAAGTTCATAAAATTTCATTAAAAGTGTAAAATGGTTTTGATTTGTAGTAACATGTTATGTTCTGAAGTGTTACATTGCAAGTTTTTTTATTGATATATATATAGTGTGGCATGAATGTTTTAATGCAGCACTTTAGAACAAAACATGTCACCACAAATCCAAACCATTTTATACTTCTAATGAAATTTTATGAACTTAATATTTTATATTTAGACAATTCATATAGCCTTTTATTCTAATTTAAACACGAAAGAAATAGCATAAAACTGCATGTACAAGTCTTCCTGAGGATGAACACTTGGATGTTAGAAACATGTCAAAGACACTATAATTAAATTAAAACATTAATGTAAAAAGTGTACATTTTGTTGGTTCTTATTACATATGTTGTTTAAAGTAGAGTTTTTGGTGACAATAATAGGCAGGGGACTGTGGTCTCCATGTTCACCAGATCTTGACCTGTGTGACCAATGTTTACTTGAGGGGCAATGGGAATGACAATATAACTCAAGACAGAAAAGACGATATAAAATCTTAACAGCCCACTAGACACATATTTGGAATTGATATTAAGCTGTTAAAGGCAAATGTAATATAATCACAAGCACACTTTACATGCTGCAAGACAACATCCACTTTGGGTACTAGTTTGGTGAATTTAATCAGACCACACTTTTACTCACCATAGTAGTTGATAAAGTTGGTGCTGACTGACCCAAGACAGAACTGTGCATGCGAACCAGGCAGGAAATATCTTCTGACCCTGTAAACCAACAACGAATGCACTATCATTTCAATCCAATGGTCAGAAATCAATTTAAACTATGTGGATGTGCAATTAACCACACATCTCTTCCTGAAAAATTGTAAAAGCTAAATTCTCAACTCACAAACATTATTTTAATAAACTTCACTCTTTCTTTATATTTATGTCTGATTCAGCATCCTACAGATCAGACACATCTGTTGTGGGGTAATGAAGGCCATCAGCCTGGAATAAGTAGGAATAAATCATAACATCAGTACCAGCATTCACCACAATGTGAAGGACGGATTCATTCCATTTCAAATCAACACATTTTAAGGACAAAATTTCGATGACCATCTCTGATTCCAATACTGAAAGTTCTTCAAGTCACCTTACGAAATCACACATATAAAATTGTACTCCATTAATCAACAGTGGAGACATAGCATTTTGAGATACCAAGAACTCAATCAGTTTAATCTCATTCTGGTTCACTACCGGAAGCCTGTAACAGTGGGTTTCAATTCTTATGCCATTTATAATATTTTAGGGCAATATCACATTTTGACCTTGGCCTGTGATCTTGATTTATAAACAAGCATACTGTCATATTTAAGAAAATTTATTTCTAAACCTCTTAAGTCATAATTTCAATACTTCATTGGAAAGTATCATGTATGAATATGAAAGTTATAAGACTTTTTTTTTTTTTTTTTTTTTTTTTTTTCCTTTCTTCT
>Ga0123354_10017418_pt1 | contig 11261 bp, 9 predicted proteins | sample TergutLab28metaG_2_FD_97872 | JGI IMG/M metagenome (GOLD analysis project Ga0123354, IMG submission 97872) | Labiotermes labralis P4 segment gut microbial communities from Petit-Saut dam, French Guiana - Lab288 P4 | ecosystem: Host-associated > Arthropoda: Insects > Digestive system > Gut ... | reverse complement strand
CCTTCAAAAATCAAGCCAGGGACTTCTTATTTTTAAGACAAAGACCCAACCACCTGGCTACAGGGGGACCCACCCCCCCCCCCCAGAAGTGGAAGTATAGGTGGGATTACAGAATACAACACACGCTAAAATACAGGAAATGCCTAAATTTATACAGTAAACTAAAAGTTAGGATTAATGTTGCGTGATTTCTGATTTTCACGACGTTGTTCATGAAGAGTAAAATATTCTAGCTCCGTGTCGATTCGTAATTACTTATCGACGTTTCAGAGCAGCTTGCTACCTCCATTTTCCTGGTAGTGTTCATCAAACAATACAGCTACCCTGGAAATTAATACAGCAATCTCTTACGTGCACGGCCAACTAACTACCAAGAGAATCGGCGCCACAAGGCACAATATTTTGATCTTCTATACTCATATTTTGTGACATTAAGTAGTGGGGATGGAACTTTCGAAACATTTCAAGCCCGAGAGTTCCGTTCTTCTGGGATATGACACTGCGTCGCTCTGTAATCCGACGCTTTCACGGAAAGTAGTGCTTTTGAAATGTCGCAAAATTGATCGACTGCACAGCGACGCAATGTCATATCCAAGAAGAATGGAATCGTCAATCACATCGCTATAAGAACCTCAAAATTCGCATATTTAAAACATAATCCAAAGTATTATAATATTATATAAATATATTATAGAATGGGGGTGGGGCACGCGGTGGTGCAGTTGGTTGAGGCACTGTGCTACAATCAGGAAGGTCGCGGGTTCGATTCCCGTTGATGTCATTGTAATTTTTAATAGACTGAATCCTTCCGGCCGCACTATGGCCCTGGGGTTAACTCATCCTCTAACAGAAATGAGTACCAGGCTTTTCTCCTGGGGGTAAAGGAGGCCGGTGAGTAGGGTTGACAACCTTACCATCTTCATGTGCCGTTTGTCATGAAATCTGGGAGCCTCAACCTCCTGGAACCCTCAGGGTCTGTCCAGGCCTGTAATGGGATTGCTTTACCTTTTTTATATTATAAACTAATAAGTTTTAAAAGTCGAAAATATAATGTCTAATGATCCGAAAAAATTGTATTATGATATCAGTCTATCAGCAGCCATAAAGAAACACTGAAATTAATGGAACAGAGATCCGTCAGTACACTGATATATAAAATGGATTTCTGCAGAATATATTCAAAGATTCTGTGGCATCACACCTGCACCTTTATAATGCATTTACTCTTCACGTACATTATCATTCCTGCGTGTTAAGGACGTAAATGTAATTCATATTATAGTTCCCTTAGTTGAATTACAAACTATCGGAACGAAGAAGAAATTTATCCCGCAATCTCCCGAACAGGCCGATCCCAGTGGCCGCGAAGTCTAAGGTGTAGGTCTGCGGCCGCTCACCTGCTGAGATTGTGGATTCGAATCCTTCCGGGGATAAGGATGTCTGTCTGTTGTGAGTGTTGTGTGTTGTCAGGTTGCGACGAGCTAATCACTCGTCCAGAGGAGTCCTACTGACTATGGTGCGTCGTTGTGTGTGATCTAGAAACCTCGTGAATGAGGAGGTCCTGGCCCACTGGGGAGCTGTTGCGCAAAATAATATATGTATATATATACCGAATAATGAGACAGATGCTTATGGGCGTGGTACGGACTGTTTCGGAAGGTGATGCTTACTCCTTCGAGATTTAAAGCAGTTAAACTGTCAATAAAAATCCAGAGAAACCAGGGCTTACCTTCATAGATTCAAGATACTGGAACAGGCAACATGTGCTTGCAATAAGGGAGACCAAACAACAGAACATTTGATCAATCAGTGCACACTACTACAAACGCAAAGAGATCTCCTCAGGAGTAACGTCCTAAAATTCGGAAACTGGCCAGCCAGCTACCACGAATTAATAAAGAAGCATTTGAAACAATTTCTAACGTTTACAAAATCAATAGACTTTGATCAGCTATAATAGGGTAAACGTGTATATTAAACTTGGAAAATGGTATGTAGTCAAACACAACTGTGTCACATGAGGTGTATTTAATGACTATATAATGAAAAACTACATGTTTCGGCCTGTACTGGCCATCTTCAGGTTGTCAGTATAGGCCGAAACATGTAGTTGTTCATTATATAGTCATTAAATACAACTCATGTATCACAGTTGTGTTTGACTACATACTATTTTCCAAGTTTCACACACACAACGGGGATGACACACTTCCTAGTTATATATAAAAAGAAACTAGGTGTCATCCTAAATGTACAGAGCTTATCCTATCGGTGTATTGTTCTAAATTGTAAAGGGAATGCAGAGACTGAGGAAGGTCACTGCATCACCTATAAACAAAACTGAACCAATAACACAAATAATTACAGCATGTAGTATTACTCCACTGTAATGGAGCATGCTTAATTAATAAAAGAATCCAGAACAATACACCTTCATTAACCTGATCGGTTTTGTTAAGTCCACCCAGAAGAAGCCACGTGTAGTAAAATATGCAAAAAACCCGTCTGGGATGCCACAACACGTGGTACTCCGTACGATCTGCAGACGGTATGAAAGGCGCCGGGATGCTTACCGGCAGCGCCACTATAAATCTGGTGACGGCGCGTCTCTTCTTAACAAAACTTCAACAATCCATAACGACAGAAAATGTTCGTACAGTGATAAAAATAATACCACCAGAAGAGGAGGTAAAATAAGAAAATGACAATCTTAATAGACATTAAAATGTAATTGTGTACTTTCATTCGTCTTGAAATTTTTCAGTTGTTTAATTAAAATATACACGCTGAAATTATATTGTTCGTTTGCGTAAATCGGTCCCTTGGACAACACTTTTTCACAATGGATGTACTTCCCAGTTACTTCCAGTGCAATTCCTGAATAATAGCTCAGCGTTTGCAATTCGGCATTTTAACTACCATCCAATTCTAGAAATATCAGCTTCCAACGCCCATTACACCCCTTTTACAAATTCCCAATGTTCAAGCTCACTGAATAATCCGATACTTCCTAGAATCGATATGGAAGTCGAGACAAAAGGGAAGATCCCAGCCCTGCCTGAATTTAAGTTTTTGTCATCCAGAAAAAGTCTGGCACTTTAACAGCTGAGCTATGCTAGTAAGTCATTAGGCTATGATTTGTAGAGATATTGGAGGTAAAGCTCCAGGAATTCTTTAAACTCGAAAATGTGGTGAGTCGTCAGCTTCATAACGCAGTAAGGATACAATCATGAGGTCCAGCTGGATGAGTGCATGCTTGTGTCAGAAGGCAGGTCCCGATTTGTAGAAAAATAGACGTCCACACGTTCCCTTCAGGAACCGAACTATGGTCGTGTGTCATGCAGCTTGTCACAGCACCGCTATAACAGGAAGCGGTACTAAAGAACTCCCTTTTCACTTCTCTAAATGCCTACATGGTAACTTACCACGTCCGTCGGTATACTTCCGAATCGTCTGTAATCGCCTTAAAATCTGGTGCATAACCTAAGCTTTGATAAAATCCCATTAAATAAACCAAGATCCAATGCTGAAACTCCAATTCAGCTTACTGCACAGAACATCTGTTTCACTAAGTCCCTCAGCAAGGGAGTTCTGTCGTACAGGAAGTCTACGTATGAATATATAGCACTTACAGGCTCTTGTATGAAATACGGATAGTTGAACTGCAGGGGGGGACAGACTCTACATTCCCAGCGTATGCAGGCTTCCTATGCGGCATTGCTCTCATAACAGCTGCTGTTCTCAGATAAAGGTACAGTCTGTATTACTGATCTTGTGATATTAGCCGATTTACTATAGGCATATAAAAATCACGCAACGTACTGAAAAGTATCAGTATGAACAACTTCCATGTCTGCTGCTAGTATCTCCGCGTAGACAAATTTTGACTCCTAGGAAGTACATCGTGTTCGTGGTCAGTTAGAACAGTTATTACTCTCTGCAATTAACGTGACCAAAACATGCAATGTACGTAAACGTACAACTGAAGCACGTTCGTACAGTGATGTTGTATTGGAAAAGCAAAGCGTATTACATATCCTGAGTGTGTGTCTGTAGCCTTAGGTATCCAGCACGCAATATGCATGCGCCATATTGTCATCTTTGGCATGTCCGGCTGTACAAACTTTTTGCACATAAACCGAACGATTTTCGAACAAACGTTACTGAATATAAATAAAAAGTGTGTTTTGATTTCCTCTACAAATTGTGTCCGAAACACTTCTCATTCTAAGATGAACTGAGAGAGATATGATCAAAAATGTATATCGGTCTTCATGCAAAGTACCCGCTATTATTGTCCGATTTTAATGAGACTTGAATTCCCCTGACAGATGTTCGAGAAATATTCAACTGGGAGTCGAGTTGTTTGAAGCGGACTGAAGGACAGGCGGACGGACGGACAGGCATGACGAAGCTAATAGTTGCTTTTCTCAATTTTGCGAACGCGCCTGATAATACTTACTTTAAAATGGATGTATTAACCATAACTGGCTTGGATGAAATTAGAATCCACTGGTAGACTTTCGTATTGAACTTCTGTATTCCGCGAAACCGGGGAAGTATTTGGCTATTAAGACAACAGTCGTAGATGAATTGTCTGTTTTTTACGAGCCGAGTAAAAAATAAATAATGAATCATCATGTTGCCAATTATTATGTTCATCTACAAGACTTGTCTGCCTCGCATACGGAAAAAATTTGAAAAAAAAACACGAATTTTAGCTTTTTCTAAGAATGTCGTTTTTTATTGTTGTTCCTGCTACTTAATGCTGCTTCAAGAACCTGTGTTTTCTGTACAGGTTTCAGTAAACAAGTCTGTCTTTGCCGGAAGAGCTATGTACTGCAATGTAGCTATGTAACAACTAAACGTTACACAAATGTCCAGGCGTGTTGAATCCCTCAGTTAACGAGCAATGAATCCTGCAAAATTAGCCGCATTCCTTCTAAATGACGCTACTGTGACATGGTTTGTAATTAGTGACATTTGTTCTATTCCGGCCAGAAATTAATCAATTGCGTACAGCACAATAGCTCCAGCATGTTCCGGAGAGAGGTACAAGCAAATGTCACATTCCCTCTGTACCCGTTATTTCGTTACCACAAAACAAGACATGCTATATAGGCCTATGATTAGTAGTGAAACCAACATCCGTAATATCATCTAGATTTCAATTAAATGTGAATACCAAACACTGTTTTAGGGCAAATATTTGTGGTAAGAATGAAATGAAATTGATCTCATTGGTGCTGTGGTCTCCCCTGATGACAGATGACTTCAAAGCCCTGGTGCTTAAGACTGAGAAGGGAAAACCGAAGTGCTTGGAGGATTTGTGCGCCACAAATGCAACCAGTACTAACATGGAAATGAACCCAGGTCTTCGCAGTGAAAAGTCTGATAATAATCACCTGAGCACTGATACTGACTGGTTATGTGGCATTAGGGGAAACTTCGAAACTGGTATGTCCAATAACAAATGTAGTGTTAACACTAAAACACGCAATACGTGAATGTAAAAGTATCACTCCGTTTAATTATGCGCCACGCCTTCGAAGTGTATTGGGGGTGGAAGTATGGTTACAAGCATTCGTAACCGCAGCACTTGATTGAGGCAAGTGGTCAGCTTCACGTGCCAGCCGCTCTGCTGCGGGGAATGTTCTGTTCGTATGGAATACGATGGATGTTTGGATGCCAGAAACAGCGTAGACATGTCAGAGAAGAAAACAATGTATAACAAATAAAAGGACCGTCTTAAATTAATGTATCAGATTTACCAATCTTTGTATGCGTCATCCCACTATGCTATAATTATATACAATAAAGAGTCGGCATACCAATGTACTTTCATTCCAGGTGTTTTTATTTTCAGTGGCTTAACTGAAGACATCCTCAGACAGACCATAATTTGTACTAAGAACAGTAAGAGTGACACTTCCACTGCATTTAACGTGCCATGGGCTACCTGACAATGGCTGCATCCAGCCGATACATTAAGAGGAAGAAAACATCGAAAATGTCCACTGTAATTTGTCTTTTATTGGAAATGATTGTTGGGGTTTTAACAACTTGTCATACACAATACACTTGAGGTAGGAGTATATGTGTTTTTTATTTAATAGAACAACACTCCAAGTTTTTGTTACATACCTTACAGGTGCTCTATGTGTGCACCCTTTGTGATTCTACAAACATCAACACGATAATGAAATGTAAGCACACAAAACGCCTTCTCACTGCCGTTCGCCGCCATCTTAGTAACTGCGCTTCAAGCGGAGAAATGCATAATTACTGCACACCGCATTTCATAAAAGAAAGCTTTGAGAATTTCTAGATCCATCGGTGCAACTACACACTCCTATCTCTAGCGTATTGAGTATGACAAGTTGCTAAAATCCCGACAATCATTTCGAATAACTCTGTATATATATTACTAGAATAATAAATCGGCATGCAGTAAAGGACTGAAGTTCCTAGAATCTACGTTACATTTTAGTTTACAAACTTTATGTTTGAGAGAAGAGGTTAACAAAGGGAGAAGATGATTGTGCTGGTAAAAGAGAGGAAAGAGCTGATAAAACGTCCAGTCATAAACCTCACACTTCAGTTAATTCTACCACTTGCCTAGATACTCCGATAATCTAACTTTCTGATTGCTTTCTCAGTATATTATATTCATTGTTACCATTACATTCGTAGGATATGTTAGTGCGGATTCATACCACGGAATGTTTAAATACTTATGGAGATCAAACAGCCTGGCGGGCGGAAAAACAGACGTCTGTTCCCAGCAGACTTTCGTATGCATTATGTACTCATATCTAAAAATCTATTTTAAGACAATGATAAAGTAGATTTAATAAAAAAAAACAAGACTCTTACAGAAAGGAGACAATGTCTTCTGAAATCTGAATGTTTAGAAATACTTTTTAACTTGACTTTTGAATTTTCTTCATACAGTCTCCAAATAACCAGAAAACCACAGTCATCAATTCTATAACAAATAGGCGTATTTAACAATCGTCAGCTACAAAATGGGGAGAAACCCCTCCATGTTATACATGTCGGCAGCGCTGCAGAGCTAAAGAAGTTGCCTTTGCCCCAGGCGGTACGAGAAATGGAGAACTTGCTATATTGCACGCAGACTTGAAGTCATCGTTTTGCATTCAAAAGTGGTATGTAGTATAAGCACGTGATAAGGAATGCCTCTTGTAGCTTGTAAGCGAAATGTGTCTTCGTAATGAACAAAGATATTGGAAGTAGTTCATAATAAGAAAGGAGGAATTTAAACAAGTGTTGAAGAATAAGGAGTACAGGAATTTCAAAAGTCAGGACCATTACCACAAGAATCTTTTCAATACATATCTAGCACCAAATGCCCTACATTGAAAGGAATCCTGATATTCGGAAAGGGTTACTTAGAAATGAAAGCTAGAGTTTTTACAATCTGATACAAATCATTCCGTCGAATTTCTTGTCAATAAAAATGTACTTCCACAAAATTCGTACAGACGACATAACGGGTCTGTAAGATTATCGGACTGGAAATAGGAACTTTTGGATAAAGGTATGTAAAATGCATTCCTACAAATTCTTAAAAAGTAATGTTTGTAAGTAAATAGTTACAAACGTGATAGTACGAAATTTGAGCTTAACTTCTCGTAAAGTTATATACAGAGAAGTTTATCCCCAAATATGATATTACGAATAATAATAATAATAATAATAATGCATTCTGGATTGTGATAATGTGCAGTACTGCTGCAGTATACGTACGTTTCACACGTTCCTACTGTCTCCATCATAAAGGTAGGAAATATCATCTTTTTTTAATGACGGGAAATATAGGATTACTTAAATGCATGTACCCTTGTACTCGTCTACATGAATCTATATTCAGAGCACAGTAAACTTCACAGTCAGAACCGTGCAGTCCTTAAATCTCAAATAAAAAAGATAATCAGTAAATTACTGCAATTGCAAGAAATTCATAAATGTAACATTAAGAACACAGTATCTGTAGGAAATGAACTTCCTTTGTACACGAAAAATAGATTTCATCAGTAAATGTACGGGCAAATTTGTCATTTAAGGAAAGGAGGTAAAGTTCCACTGGTGCTTAACGTCGTCACTAGATGGAGAGAGTGATCAGCTTCACGTTCAGGCCGGTGTAACTCCCGGGGGAACAGCCCCCTGCAGCATTGATTATCAGCCTGGAAGAGCTCCAGAGGCTGTGTGGACTCTGAAGAGGAGACAAATATCCTGCCTCTATGAAGCACCATGCCAAAAACACACATTTTATTGAGACTGAGGTTCGTTTTTCTTTAAATGTGTCTGGTAACACAGATTACTTATTACCAGTACGCATCCATCATATTTCCTTACTAACTGCGTGCTTCTCCGCCGGCAATCCAATCACGATTCCTCGTATGACCAGTCCGTATATTAAAGGATATATCCACTAATTTGGCCGTTTTATTGTCACGGAGTTCACGCATTCCCAACGCGTTTAAATGGATTAGAGTTCGATTTTCCGGAGGTCTGTGACCGATAACGCTGTCCAGTAGGCAACAGCTTCAATAAAATGTCCATGTTTCTGATATAAATAGAAAGACACGTTGCACACAAATTTTTTAAAAGGGTAGTAAACCACAACATTCGTAAATACATTAAAAATATTTGTTGGTGGCAGGAACCGTCATTGTCACAAAAAAGGGCGTCCCTTATTAAGGGTGAAGGACCGTACGCCACAAATAAAATATTTGAACAGGGACAAGTCAACAAGACATATAACTGCTCTTACTCCAAGGTGCAGGGTATTTCGTGACAGTTGATAGTTGGCCAGTCGCTCAGCAATCGCCTGTTGTTCCTGTTTTCAAAAAAGCTTATCATTAGACCCAATTTTTAACCAGTTTAACCGAGTCCATTAACTCACATCTTATTTCTTTACAATAAATTTTAATATTATTCTCCGACATAAGCTTAAAGCTCATGAATGGTCTACTTCATTGAGCCGACACGCGATAAATCGGGTGCACATCTGGACATCCGGATGAATATTTTAACAAGTGACAAAATAACGGCAAAGCTGTCCCTGCGCAAGCCATGGAGACACAAGGAGGAATAGAGGTACAACTTCCCTCATTCTCAACTCTGGTGCTAGATGGAAGTATGGCCAGTTTCACGCCCCGACCGATTTGTCTCCCCTCTTCTCGGTACCATGTGAATAGTACGCTGGGTCTTCATGTTTGCACCGTGCATCAATTACAATTAAACACTTGATTATCCAACTTATGCACAATATATAATTTGTAGATACAATTAAAATTATAAAATATTTAAAAGTGCTCCAGCATGTTTCGGATCACAGAGGATCCATCATCAGGGAGTCTTGTACAGTGCTTGGCTAAAAATTACAAGAATGGTTCCATCGTGTCCGTTGACATGGACAAGGTCGATGTTGTGGCAGCATATTCTAACCCGTTGTGCTTGTGTGTAGTTCACTGTATAGGAAGGCACACAGGTTCTATCGTGTCCGTTGACATGGACAAGGTCGGTGTTATGGCAGCATATTCTAACCCGTTGTGCTTGTGTGTAGTTCACTGTATAGGAAGGCACACAGTGCCTTCCTATACAGTGAACTACACGCACACACACACACACACACACACACACACAAACACAACGGGTTAGAATATGCTGCCATGACACCGAACTTGTTCATGTCAACGGACACGATGGAATCATTCTTGTAACTTTTAGCCAAGCACTGTACAAGGCTCCCTGATGATGGATCCTCTGTGATCTGAAACATGTTGGAACACTTTTAAATATTTTATAATTTTAATTGTATCTACATATTATACATTTTGCATAATTTGGATAATCAAGTGTTTGGTACGCTGGGTGTTGGCCAGGGCCGGAGTGCACCATGGAAGAGGAGAGATATCTCTTGCCCCTTCCGAGAAATGAACCACGATCCCTTGGTAGTCTCGCCCGTAGCCTAGCCACTAAAGGAATGTAGCTTACTCTATCCACAGTTCCTTTTAATCTGTTCTTTAAATAATAAACGTAACATTATTCTATCATCTATGGGCGTCCCCAGAGTCATTGTGTCAGCTCTCCTGACTGAAACATGTTGACCCGACCACCTCACCCTCTCGATATGATTAGCCTCATACTGTTTCGTGAGAAGTGCAAACTATAAAGTTCCTCATTATGCAAACGAATTGACACAGTTGGAGAGAACAGAGTAAACGACGGATGTGGAATGCCGTATTTTATTCTGCAGTGTCAACAGGCAAAATTGCTGCAACATTACAATGACAAACGTACTCTCATTATTTACCGCTCCGTGCGTCTCGCAATAAGAAGCTTACAAGAAAGCAGGCTGTCGCCACGTTTATACACAAATATTCTGTTTATACTGCTAAAGTACTATGCGCCATAACCGACGTATCTAATTACTTTTTCATGTTACTCTCCAAATTTAATGTCTAATTATAGAAAAGTTAAAAATGATAACTAAATGCAAAGGTCAACCTACAAACAACACAAAAATGATTAAATAAATATCCACGTACATGCATGTGGCATTCAAACACGTCACCTAATTGGGCGAACGGCCCAAGATCGCGCCTTGATTATGATCGGCTCTTCCAAAGCATCGTTACCGAATTCAGTGGTTGCATTTTGTAAATTTACAGTTTACAAAAAAATTCCAACTTTTACAATGAGAACAAATGACATAAATAGAGAGCACCTTTATGTATTCCTCGTGTAACTTATCCGTGAAAGTAATTCTAGAGTTTCAGTTTACTGCTAACTATTTAACCCTGTTTTACAATACTGACAGTCACGAACTGATAACTCTGATACTCTGCATCATTACTACACAATTTAAGGGCCAAGATTAGCCTGAAATTAATTTACAGTTGCAGTTCGTACCGGGCAGTAAACGCACTCCGTCTAGGTTATAAAAACCAATCAGTTACGCCGTACAAGGAAGAAATCGCTGCTTGTTCTGAAATACATTTAAAATACTTGAATAATGGTTGACCAACTAGATGACACTTGCTTTATTATATATTGCTCAACATGTTTCAGACGTTAATACGTCCATATTCAGGAGCTGCAGCCTACAGAACACAACAAGTACTCGCTAGCTCCTGAATATGGACGTATTAACGTCTGAAACATGTTGAGCAATATATAATAAAGCAAGTGTCATCTAGTTGGTCAACCATTATTCAAATATCAAGATGATG
>Ga0123354_10017417_pt1 | contig 11262 bp, 4 predicted proteins | sample TergutLab28metaG_2_FD_97872 | JGI IMG/M metagenome (GOLD analysis project Ga0123354, IMG submission 97872) | Labiotermes labralis P4 segment gut microbial communities from Petit-Saut dam, French Guiana - Lab288 P4 | ecosystem: Host-associated > Arthropoda: Insects > Digestive system > Gut ... | reverse complement strand
TTGTTTTATTTACTCAATTTATTCTTGATATAAAATAATGGAGCGCTATATCCAGTAAAACAACTAGATCATTTCTAGGAAACTGACACAGTCACTTCTCTGTACTCCTACCTACACCACACTTGTACGCGACTGAATTTGCACTGGATTGCTAGCGTCTGTTGTCCACTGCTAATGTTTTCTCATTTAAATCTCTCCCCTCCTACCTGTCACCAACGGTCCTGAATATACGTTGACAGATTAACTTATGACGCATGCCATGAATCGTCCGTAACTGACGCCAGCAATCCTAAGAAACACCTGTACTAAAAATGATGGGCTACAATTCATTTATTTGTGCTCCTGATGATGGGTGGAGAAACCACCCGAAACATGTAGAGCAATTTACAGATAAAATAAACTGTGTATAGTTGCATCTTGTTGGACATTTATTGACACAGAATTGTGATGTATGGTCCCATGAACATAAAATTGGTTGAGGGTAAGTTGCAGCATGCTTGGAGGTTAGCATTTGCTCTGTCACAATGCCATTTTTGTGATGCTTGCTCTTGCACTTTCTTGCTTACCGGCTATAGGATGTGAATATCTTTTTCTGTGGATTTCATTATTTTCAGCCACCACCACCACCACCAGGTTATGTCCAAACCTCATCTTCAAAAAAAAAGGGCATTCAGGGTTTGTTAGACAAAGCAGGGACAATGATCCCAGGAGGGGTCTTGGGCAGTGTGAGTATTCTTCACGTTCTTCATCTCCTGCTGCTGTGTTCTGGAGCTTGTGTGTTCTGAGTGATCTTATTCTCTTTTAGCAGACATTATAAAATGTCACGTCCACTGGAATGAGCTAAAGTAAAGTAATTTTGGGGACTCAGAATGTTGCATCTAGAAACTGACACTCATCCATTTGGTTTTGTGTTATTTCTGCTTTGTGATTTCTTGTGGTCAGTCTTATTTCTTAACTAAATTCTTATAGAGCAGTTACATGTATTCATGTATCTGTCCTCTACTGGTAACTTTTTTAAGTAGTTAAGCAGTCAGTCAGGTGAGCAAGAACCAGGGACTACATCAGTCTTAAAGTTACATATTAAGTTTTATGTCGGTAGCATTTAAAAAAAATTATTACATTTTGTACGTTTACTGTAGTTTAGCACACTTCCTGCATTTCAAAATGATAGAGTGACATTTTTCTAGAAGGTTGGTATTGAGATCTCTGTTCTTCTGGGATGTAGCGTGGCATCACTGGGTGACTGAAACCCAAAGAATTTGTCATGGACATTGCAACACTTAAAGCTCAGACCACCATGCTGTCTTGAAGCACAAGGCATCAGTCACCCATTGACACGATGCCACATCCCTGAAGGCTGGAGATTACACCTGCCCTGCTGCAAAAACTTAAAACACACAAGTGTATTGAGAGCTGTAACAGTTACGGTTCTTGTTTAGTGGTGAGTTTGTTGTGTTTGTTGGGAAGGTAGAGGAGTATTTGTATAAACATTTCATTGCTATGAATCATCGTATTATAAAATTGTGCCATTCAATAGCTACAGTCTTTCTTATGATTTTCATTTTATCTTCATTTTTGCATATTTTGTACTTCAAGCTGTCTCATTATCGCCTTAACCCTTATCCTGCTAACATGGAGGATATGGTGAGCTAATAATGCCGGCAAATGGCAGATGAGATTTAATTTGGTGTTTAAAGGGTTAATTTTGTATGCTCAAGCACCATTACTTAAATTCACTAATAACGGTATATAAAGTAAATTGGACATATATTACACTATGCAGCATCACATAGTTTCCATTTTCAGGCTTAAAATTGCACTAAATAAAAAAATTGGTCACATTAAGTGATGGATGCCTGATTTGCTTAACGTACATAAGTTGAATTTAACTGCAGTCATTACTACAGTATAATTTCTTGTTCCTTTTTGTTTGTGACTTACAGCTATTTTTCCCTGCTTTTAATGTATGCATCTGACATTCATCTGTGGCCAAGTGTTCGTTATTGTTTGGCAGTGTTTTAGTTCTACTGTGTGTTCTTCTTTCGGTGGAAGTATGCCATGCTTTTAGGCAGCTGCAAGTTTCAAAAGTTGCAACATTGTGTGGTCATTCCAGGTCTATTGTTGTTGACATCTCGAGGGTCGGTTTAAATTCATAGTATCCTTATGCTTTCAGGCCTCTTTATTTAAATATCCTGGACATGCTATATTCAGTATGCTATTCATGGCAAGTGACACACAAATCTTTTGTTTCTATTGTTCTTATTGTAAACTTGCACTTGTTTTTTAATATCAGTAATGAAGTGTCCGTGAATCTAATATAGGCCTATATTGACATCCTGGGCTTTGTGTTTATGTCACCACCATTGAAGTACAGGGTGATTAAAAAAGATGAACTCAATTGAACGGTAACAGATGTACGAAACTGAGTATCTTTTTGAATCACCCTGTATTTCCTTCGGGCACTGTATTTGGATCAGTATGAATTACACTAGTGTGGAGGCTGGTTGTGTCTCCCATTTTTAGATAAAAAGAATACTGCCCCATAGCTAAACTATCCCTCCTCATTAATTATAAACAGATTTTCATAATATGTTCGGCACTATGGGCTCCCTCTGTTCTGCCTCTCTCTTCAGTATCAAGGACACGGACTTACTTGCTTCCTTTTTTTAAGAAATCACATGGCCATGGTGGAAAGGGCATTATGGGGACAGCCCTGGGAGCAGGTGTGGCAGGTGCAGCATTGACAGGACATATGAATCCAGTAAGTTTCTGTATATATTAGCAGTACTTTTCAACATTTCCAGAAGTAAAGATAACCAAATTGATTCATAATGTGTAGTTTGCTAGATGAGCATCAAGGTCTTGGTAAACCTTACTCTTTTTAACTTCAGGATACAAGTGGCCATTACTGATACCACTTCCTCATCCAGTGACTACTGTGCTAGTGGGCATAAGCAATAATGCTGTGTTGTATCTGCTAAGCGCCTATTTTGAATCTCAGCTGGGATAACAGCCATACTGATTGAGGATTATCATGATCTTTCCCAGTTCCTTCAAGAAAATTCCAAAGAGTACCTCAACTACATCTTGCCACTCCCTTCTACATCTTGCCACTCCCTTCTACATCTTGCCACTCCCTTCTACATCTTTTCCAGTTTATTATTAACCTTTAACAGAGAACCAGGACATCGCTGTTCCATTAAAGGTACAGCCCTTTTGTCCGAAAGGGAAAAGTCCCACAGTGGGTGTTCAAATTTAGCAGTAGTCCAGCTGCAGGTGCAGTATGGTTTAAATATGCAACCTGGAATGTTAGAGGGCTAGGAGAAAAGGAAGAAGAGTTAGACGAAACCTTAAACTTTAAAATAATATTAAAATTTCAGTAATTACAGAAAGTCAAAAGAAATTGCAAGGTACTTAGGAGACTGAAAATTATATGGTAATTTACAGTGGAGTTAACAGGTACACCAGAGGCCACTCTGGAGTAATGACATAGATTCATAAATCAATATCAAATAAAATATAACACTGTAAATTTTGAAAGGACAGAATTACAGAAACAAGATTAAAAATACACGGGGGATATTGAACAATATTAGGAATATATGCACCAACATAAGGCAGTGAAGAATTAAGTGAGGAATTTCATGAAACAACACAGAAGATATTGGATAAAGAGAGCAAAAATGATTACATAATATTGAGAGGAGACAATAAACACCAGAATTGGAAATAATAAAGTCACCAACATGGTGCGTACAAGTGGCGAAGCTACATTAAATAACAGCAATAAAAAAACGGTTAGATTTTTGCAGATATAATAATTTTAAAACATTGAACACATATTTTAAGCATAAAGGTATCCATAAATTTAGTTGGGAAGCTAGAGGGCACAAATCAGTTACTGAATATTTTATAACAAATTTTTAACCTTCAAAGGTAATAAAAGATGCTAAGAGTTATATATTATTAATTGTCCAACGAAATGCAACACACAGCAGTCTATTTATTGTCCTGCAAGTTCAGTCTACATGTTTCGGGTGTCGACCACACCCATCATCAGGCGTACACAAAACTTGTAACTACAGCCTCTGGTACTGGTCATATTTTTTGTGCAGCTACGTCCCTCCAACGCGGCCAAGCTTGGCCACCCTCCCTCCAATGTGGCCAAACTTGGCCACATTGGAGTTACAGTTTTGCGTATCCTGATGATGGGTGTGGTTGACACCCGAAACATGTAGAGTGAACTTGCAGGATAATAAATAGAATGTTTGTGTTGCATCTCGGAAAATTATTAATATAGATCAGCGATGCATGGAACCATAAACATAAAATACATTAATAGGAGTTTACAGAAGCATTGAATTAGATAGTGACCACTATTTATGATGTGCAAAAGTCAATTTCCCACCTCGATGGCTAAGTGAAAACAGGAAAGAATTTTCAGTAAAGCAAGAACTTTTTAAAATAAGACTTTATTGATGAAAGCAGTAGATGGCTATACACACAAAGAGTGAAACTTCATTCGGAAAATATACGAGGATAAGTCAATTGAAAACCTTAAATATTGTAATATAATTGTGTGTTAATTTTTAAGGTTTTCAGTTGACTCTCCCTTGTAAGAAAAAATGTAATGGATGTTGAGAAAGAATGGGAAAACGTACAATACATACTAAAATCAGCACCATACGAAAGTTTAAGAAAAATAGAGGGACGAAACAAGGAAATATTTAAAAATATTGGATGACTAAATAAAACACTAAATAGAGGCAAAGATAACATCATATAAGAAATGGTTAGTTTCAGAGAAGCTAGAAGACAAAGTAGAATACCAAAGAAATGCAGCATGAGCCAAAAGAGGAGTGCGAAGAAGACACAGAATCTCCTGGGACAAATTTGTTACAAATTTAGAACATGAGACGTATGGGACTCAACCTAAAGTGTACACAGTGTTAGGACAAATAAGCAATGATATAAAGGAAATAGCGAAAATTCAGGGCAACATAGGTGAAAACGTATTTCTTCAGTACTGTGAAAAATTATTGAACACAAAAACATAAATTTTGATTATTTGCTGACTGTGCATCACAGTATAATCTTAGTAATTAACCAACTTAATGCACAAAATCTTGTTTTATAATAAGTTTATTATATGCCTCTACATGTTTCGAGCACTACGTGATCATCATCAGGAGGTCAAAATTGTATTACACAGCATCTGGTATCATCACACCTGTAGGTGGCCGTCCGGTGCACAGGTTGAGAGTTCTCTGTCAACCTGCACACCGGACGGCCACCTACATGTGTGACGATACCAGATGCTGTGTAATACAATTTTGACCTCCTGATGATGAGCACAACAGTGCTCGAAACATGTAGAGGCATTTAATGAGCTTATTATAAAACAAGATTTTGTGCATTAAGTTGGTTAATTACTAAGAAGAACAAAAACATAAATTAACTAAAATTAGAGTGGAATTTAGAAAATCACATAAGTACTTTTGTAACATCAAATGAAGTAGAAAAAGCCTTAAAGATAACAAAAAATGGTAAAAGCCCAGGAGAAGATAATATTAAATCAGAGTTTTACAAGTACGCACTCAAAGAGTTCAAAATAAGATTACTAAAATTTTAAGTCGTGTATACACAAAAAACTGTATACCAAACAAATGGAGTAATGCAGTTGTAATCCAGATATTGAAGGTAGGTGACAGAAGAGACCCTAAAATTACAGAGGAATTAGTATTGTTAACACCTGCTGTAAGATATACTCTAAAATCCTTAATATGAAACTGGAGAGTTGCTCATAACAGTTTACTGCAGAAACAGAAAATGGATTCTGAATGGAACGTTTGTGCGCAGAGCCAACATTTTGCCTCAAATTATTGATTGAAAACTGAAGGTAATATAATTTGGAAACACACTTGTTTGTGGATTGTGAAAAAGCAGATAATAGTGTACAAAGACTGATTGTACTTGATATTTTAACCCTTTAAATGCCGAGTTAAATTCCATCTGCCATTTCCTGGCATTGTTAGGAGCTCACCCTATACTCCACATTAGCAGGATAACGGTTAATATCTATAAATATTGGACATACATTATTAAAGGCAGTAGTGGACGTATACACACAAAGCAAAATATTAATAAAATGTAACTCCAAACTATCAAGACTGGTTGAAATTAATAAAAGAGTATGCCAGGGTTGGTCCCTCCTGCCTACACTCTTTAATACATACTTAGATGAAATAATAATTAAATGGCAGAAAGAAGACAAAAGGAATTCCACTTTCAAAAATTAGCAGCTGTGGATGCTGTTATTTGTTGATGACCAAGTTATGATATCTAACACAGAAGGTGTATTGCAGAAAGCTGTGTATAAATTAAATCAAATAAAAACAGAACATGGTGTAACTACATCTTTAGAGAAAACAAAACTGATGGCACTGAAAGGAAGAGAGCCAGTTTGAAGTAAAAATGTAATCAGTAACTCAATTATAGGAAAGTATATTCCTTTAACTACTTAGGATAGTTGATATGTTTTGAAAAAGAATTGGATATTGATAACAAATTCGGTAACTGTTTGAAAATAACAGGCATTATTAACAATGTGTTTAGAACACAGAAAACTTTAAAGAAAACAAGAATAAAATTATACAGTACAGTACACTTTCCAGCTTTGTTATATGGTAGTGAAAATTGGACCAAGAGACACAAGAAGAGTAACAGCAGCAGAGATGAAGTATGTGAGAAAAACAGCAGGATACACTGGGACAGATTACAAAACAAACACAGACAGCAAAAGAACTAAACTTAACCCCATTTTTGGACAAAATACAGGACTACAGAAGAAATTGGCTTCAACATATAAAACAGAATGCCTCATAATAAATTACTGAGTGTAATAAAAAACTACAGACCAAAAGGCAGAAGAAACCAGGGGAGACCATTAAAAAGACTTCTAGAAACGTGAGACCAGAATGAGTCAACAAGTGGCCCAACTCCATGTTAGCTAGATGATGATGATGATGATGATGATGAAAATATCTAGTTACAAAATTAACTGTGCATATTAGTTAATCATCATGGCCTGACTGTAAATACAGTAAGGAAGTAAAAACTCTGACACAAGAAATAATATACATTGTGTTGACAGATCATTTATTGGCTTCATGTTGACACTAGGATCACCGTAAAATTAGGAGTAAAATGTCCGTTATAACGTAATACTGCCATTTATTGGAGACCTCTCTGAGGATGGCCACGTTGAGGCCGACACACTCAGGAGGCACGTAAAGTGACAAATGATTGCTTGTTGCTGATTGTACAGTTGTTGGATTACATGCTCTATAATAATGTGCCCATTTGTTCATTTTTTCAGAAAAAGGCTCACAAAGCACAAAAGAAGTCTCATAAAAAGGCATTAAAATATGGTCTTCCAATTGTTGGAGCGGGTGTAGGTGCTTATGCCCTTCACAAGGGATTTCATCACAAACATAAGTCTAGCAGTTCGAGCAGCAGCAGCAGCAGCAGCAGTGAAGAAGAATGAAGAAGAAAAGTCTCCAATAGAATTGATTCTCCTGTTCGTGAATGTGGTTGTGCTAAATGGAAGGAAACAATCAGAAGAATAAATTAAAAATGATTGATTATTCCTGAATTGATAATATAATTTAACAACTAAAATGTTAAGGAAAAAATCAGAAGAATAAATTACAAATGAATGGTTATTCATAAATTGATAATATAATTTAACAACTAAAATGTTGGCGAAACAATCAGAAGAATAAATTAAAAATGAATGATTATTCCTAAATTGATAGTATAATTTAACAACTAAAAATGTTAAGGAAACAATCAGAAGAATAAATTACAAATGAATGATTTTTCCTGAATTTATAATATAATTTAACAACTAAAAATGTTAAAAGCAACGCAGAATGTTGTTTTTTAAAAAAAAAAAGTGTACCCAGTTAAGGAGCTGTCTCTCCTGATATTGCTCATATACACATTATTATGGGTAGAATATTTTATCGCCTGTGCGAGATCCTGTGTCAAGACTGCAGTCATCTGCATTGACTACTGACGTGATGATATATCCAAGTAGATTAATCATAATGCCGGCTGTTGACAGCACTGTGTTTCAATATCTAGGTTGACGTAAGGGATGATTACATCTGTTCTCTGTTCCATAATCTTCAGCAGTTGTCAGTGTGTGACCCACGCAGAAAATGCTGTAGGTACACATCAGAGAACTGGTGTTCTTGCATTTCTCGCCATTTGGGATTATTTGAAACCATAAAGTAATATGCTTTTTAGTAAGATATGTATATAAGTATTTTCTTGCATTATGGGAAAAGTCATAGCTTTCACTGACTAATAATCATTTTCCACAATAAAAGTTTTCGCCTATCTTATACTTCGTGTACGCTTAAAAAGGTTCATAAAAAAATGTAGTAATCTCACAGAAATTGATGAAGTTGGTGCTGTAGAATGTTGAACATTGAGAGTTTATTATGGGTTTGTGATACTGTGTGAGAGGTTGAATAATTGAAGGCAGCAGTCACAGCTACTGCGATGTTGGATGCACAGGGGTAGGAGATTCCTGTGTGTCCATTACCATTGAATATTATTTTACATGAATTAATCTCACATGCTTTATTAATGTTGGATACAGGAACCAGCACTGTAAATGCTGTGATTTCTTAATGATCAGTGAATTTTTGTTCTTGTATTACCTGTGTTGTGGCAGTCAGCATATTATTTCAGTGCATTATATTTAGCATACCATTTATCATCATCATCATGCCTTGTTGGTGCAATAGTTACTGTTAAGGTGTGAGCATAAAGATCATGATAGTTCAGTCATGCCTTCATACAGTATACTAGACAGGTTGGTTTACACAGGCCTGTCTACATGAACAATATCAAGGAGAACTGTCTGTTGAATTTTGTAAATATTTATGATTAATAAAGTTTTAACTCATGTTTGTGAAATATATTTAAATGTACAACAGTTGACATTTATTGTGAATCTTACGTTTATTGGACCGTGCATCATTGTAATAGTTGAAGAATAAAATACCAACTTGATGTCACTTGCTATTTTATTTCACTTCTTATGTGCTCAGCATATTTTGGACATTAATGTATCCATCATCAGGGGCTTGCGACTTTGCTGTTGAATTACATCGGTTGTTGTGTTCTCGGTTCGTTGTGTGTTGGAGATTTGGAACGGCTGGGTTTGAGTGGTGTCTGTGTTGCAGGCTGGAGCCTGCAACACACAATGAACCGAGAACACAACAACCAATGTAATTTAACAGCAAAGTCGCAAGCTCCTGATGATGGATATATTAATGTCCAAAACATGTTGAGCACATAAGAAGTGAAATAAAATAGCTAGTGACATCAAGTTGGTCTTTTATTATTTGACATTTATTGTATTTACTTGAAAGAATGTATTACTTCTTGCTGTACAGTAATCTAAGTTAATGTTACCAAAATGCAAGAGATGTCCATTACAGAAAGCAAGTGAAATGGCATGAAAGTTTGCCACTCTAGCAAATATTTCATATAGCCCAAATTTGCAGATGGCAACATAAATATCGCATCCAGAATCGAACAGGATATTTTTAAGAACATCTCATACCTAATGACATTGCAGGGGTCTGTAAAGGAATTAAAAAGCTACTTTGCAGGTTTGAAATTTTGAGTGAATCATTCGGTAAATTATAAATTGGTATATCAATGAATAACACAGACAGTGTATGTATAACATAATACTGAAGAGCATTCACATAACGATTGTTTCCATGGAAAAGCAGTAGGAATTGAATTGGTGAGTGTTTGCATGTACACTTATATCTTTACCGTTCTGCATTATATTGTCATCTGTGGCCTGTCTGGCTGTACCATATTATTCCATATTATAAACAGCACAATTTTGGGGGGAAAGAAGTTGTTGAACATTAAGTGTGTGTTTTCCCTACAAATATTGTCTGAAACATGTCTCATATTAAGAATAATTGAGTGAGACATTATTATAAAGGTACCTAGATCATCATGTAAAGTACCCATTAGTCTTGTCAGATTGTAATGAAACTTGAATTTTCTTGACAGATTTTAAAAAAATTCTCTAATATAAACTTTCATGAAAATCTGTGTAGTGGGAGCCAGGTTGTTCCACGCAGGCTGACAGACATGACAAAGCTAGTAGTTGCTCTTCGCAGTTTTGTAAACTTGCCTAAAAACTTAAGGTTTTCATAATAGTTTTGCCCTACGTTTCTTTCTCCTACATGATCATAAGGCAGGCTAAGACAAAGATGCTAGGTTGCACCAACAGCAGTTGAAGACAAATAAGAACTTCCGAATTATTTATAACAGTGGAAGGATTGACAGACAGGTACTAACTGTTGCCAAATAACTTGTACAGTGTACTATTGTTATTACAACACACTTCTCATTGCAAGCCATAGATTTAATAATGAACTTCCATTGCAGTTGCTATATTTTCTGGACCATAAGACATACAATTCTTGGAAAATGCCTAAAATTTGCTTATTCCTCATAATCTGAATATATGGCAGGATTTTTTGTAAAATTTTACCTCTAAAATCTGGGCACATCTTCCACTCCAGTGTGTCTTATAGTCAGGAATAATGTGATTATGTATGTATGTAGATGTGTGTGTTTGTAATATATATATTTCTGTATGGGTGATAAGTGTCTCATTAGAGTACTGGAACATTTTTGGTGTAATGCTGACTGTATTTACTTAACACACACATTTTTATTCTTTTGTAATATTACACTCAGTATTCTGATAATCTTAAGGGTATTGCTGGTATTTTTTATGCAGAGAATATTAAATAAAGCACACTGCATTAGTCTTGTCACCTCTTAAAACTCTGGAGTCCTTTGTCCAATTACTATAAAACTATATAAGGAAAACTGTTCCTGAGACTCATTAACATACCCAGATTTGAAGTACAGAATGAGATCTTATCGCACCATACGTACCTGCATATTACTTACTTACTCCATGGTGCAGAGTCCTTCTTGAGAAGCTAACTGGTTTGCAGCTAGTCAAGAAATTCCCTGCATTTCACGGAACCCGAAGGTTCATTACTGCACTCACAAGCGTCTGCCACCTGTCTCTATCCTGGGCCAGCCCAATCCAGTCCATATACCCACATCCCACCTCCTGGAGATCCATCGTAATATTATCCACCCATCTACGCCTAGGTCTCCCCAGTGGTCTCTTTCCCT
>Ga0123354_10017415_pt1 | contig 11263 bp, 6 predicted proteins | sample TergutLab28metaG_2_FD_97872 | JGI IMG/M metagenome (GOLD analysis project Ga0123354, IMG submission 97872) | Labiotermes labralis P4 segment gut microbial communities from Petit-Saut dam, French Guiana - Lab288 P4 | ecosystem: Host-associated > Arthropoda: Insects > Digestive system > Gut ... | reverse complement strand
GGGGGGAGGAGAGGGGCATATTTCAGATTTCACCCGCGCCGTACCTCATTCTTGAGGGAAATTTAAATCTGCGCTAAATTAATGTTAAGTGTACAGTGATAGTGATAGGCCTGCCTTTTAAATAGCTGAGGTTTCAGAAGCAGAGCATCGATTTTCCAGCTTTCCTATTGTTTTTAATTTGTGACACAGGCAGTGAAGGTTTCTAATTTTCTTTTATTTTGGAACGCCGTAATTACGGTGCAGCAGACACTTTTATTAAAAATTTCCGTAAAATAATTTCAGAAATATTCAATAATGCTCAAGACTTGCGCTCATTTGGTGTTACAGTTACGGTGTTGTACTTTGGCGTCTTAAGTGGTTTTTAAAACTTTTTATCATCTTCAAGCTTTAAAAATTATTACCTGGCAACAGTAATATAGTCTATAAGTTCGTACTGAGTGTATAAGTCTATGCTAGGTTGAGGCGTTTACTCTTTCAGATTTTTGCTTGGAGATAGTGAGTAAAGCTTAGAGGTATTATTACATACTGATTATAATTTTTGTAGACACTGTACGGTGAAAAATCCGGAATCACTGTCTTGTGTGATTATTTTATTTGGTTTAAATATTTAGGCACGTGTCTGTTGTAAATAATGTGATTTAGTCGGAATGACCCGAAGTAATGTCATTCTTTCTCGTAAAATATTTACAGTGTATTCCTGTAACATTATTAATAAAAATGTTATTTCTCTAAAACAGAAGTTAATTTATGGAGAGCGAATTGATTTCCCCCTGAATTTGCAATCAATTAACTCATCATGATTGATTTGATAGATTAATTGCTTGTTAATTTTACTCATCAGTGCACTGTCACGTTTGAATGAGTGCATATATATATGCACAGTTCGATGTGGTGTAGTGGGTGGGGCGTCCCTTGTTACCACGTCGTTAGTACAAATTGTAATTGCAGTTACTGTGTTTTGATGCCTTGTTAAACAAGTGATATAACCCGGTGATTGTAACTCTGTGCTAGCAAAAGGGAATTCAGTGCCCAACACTTCATTAAACACGTGGCGCATTGGGGCTTTCTTATAATTCCTGTTATAACACATTTAGTGCAGTACAGTTGGTTACAGCACTGCTTTGTCATCACATTCCTATTTGGCAAATTGAATTTGTGAAACATTATCAGGGTGCCTGTAAAGCCTCTTGTGTATCACATCACTTATACAAAGCGAAGTACAAGTACACATACATATATATATATTTCTTCACAAACTATGTAGAGAAACATAAATGGAAAAAAATTTATTAGTGTTTTGGACACTACCTATGAGTTTTTTTAATGTAATAACAGAGTATTTCGAAAATGTGGCCCATTTTTTGCATTCAGATGGGAAGAGGGGCAGAACCAATTGTCCTGGCGGGCGCTTTAGAAAGAGCAGATCTCTTTTCCTGGACGCAGGTTATAATAGCAGCTCAGTAAACTGGCCATACTTAAAACTTGCCATCTTAACTGGGAGCCGTACATTTATTTACGAAACTTAGAAAGGGACGTACAAAAATGATTAAAGTTTTTGGAGAAGGGCATCTCATAACAAATGACGATGTTATGTGAAAAAACCCAAGACAGCATGACATGCTGTCACAACACCATGTTTACAGAAACGAATTAAATTTTGAATGTTATAATATAACTTTAGCAAGGAGAAACATAGCTCCCTGATGATGATCTAAAAAAGATCGAAGCATGTCGGAGTGATTTTAATTGTTTTTAAGTGTTTTTATGTGGAATTTATATAAGTGCAATTGTTGGTTGATAATTGAATTTGAAGGACCTTCTAAATTTGCGTTCTTAGACGTCAGATCCCACCTATAATGCTTCCCCCAAACTTTTCATATTAGGCGAATGTACGGTAAAGTATGAGAACGTATGCAAGTGAGTATATTCACCGGAGTCGTTTCTACAGTCCCGCTACACATTTTGTGTAACTGTATGACTTGCGAAGAAACACGTTGCACCGTTTAGTAAAAATTAACAGATGTTCGGTAGACTGAGATGAACCACAAGAGAATTATTTAAGGAATTGCTCTTAGGACAATAAATTCTTACAAAGTTTTACCCCTGTGTAATCCGTCTTGCAGCCACGTTTTTATGCTGAAGTGGCCTAGGATGAGAATGATTGCGGGATCAATTTCTAACTCTGTAACACGAGAATTTACCTGAAGGTTATTTGCAGGCGAAGTTTTCTAACCGCATAGTAGACACACTCTGATTCGTTTGTAAACACCAACCAATGTTCTCTAAGGAAATAATCGAAATATTTTTTTAAGACACAAAACGTATAAACATATGAACAAGTAAATGAATAGGAAGGAGAATACTTATTGTTAGACCTGTTGATATACAAAGTAACAGGAAAGAATGCATTAACAAAGACGAACCTTGTTATTGTAAGTAACTAGAGGTCCTTTATCTGTTCTGCTTTGTTTAATTACATTCTGTATTTTAACGAGACATTTCTCCTCCACTATAACCATATCTGTAGGAAAAAGGAAGTTGGTTATATATATATATATATATACACATATGTATATATATATACATATATATATAAATATATGCGTGTGGTGCCCATTTCTCATCAAAAAATAACCTACGAAATTGAAATTTTGGCCGTAGGTTTAGGAAGATTATGAGATGTACCCTTCTAGATACAATCAAAGTCACTCCACGGGCCTGGGATATCAGTATACCTATAATTCGAAACCTCAGTTATTACCTAAAATGGAAGTTTGAAGGTGAAAACGGTCTCAGATCACTTGGCTGTAGCTTGACGTGGATTGTACTGCGTATGCAACTCTTCCCCTAGGAATTCCTTCCCTATACCTAAGATCAATGGCCAGAATCTCACAGAAGCAACGGGAAGGAAAAGAGTAGCACTGTGTGTGGCTCTCCCCTTCTCCAGCAGTAGGCTTGATTAATGACAGAACTTAATTAAAAGTAAAATTAGACTTACATTTCTCACACAGCCTTTCCAGCAAAGTTTTCCTTGCCTTCTTGTGCTGTGCTAGTGAACAGTCGTCACTCCCAATGCTGCTGCAGTCGTTACCACCCTCTGCATCTCTCACCCCCAACCTCAGGCACCTCTTACGGATTTTGGGGGGGGGGGAGACGAGGCTACAAAGTTGTAGGTCAGGGTTGACCAGCTGTCTTTGTTTCTTGATGTAATCCAGGTGTGTTCTAGCATAAAATATTACAGGCGTTCCATAAGAATGTGGCGAAAACTGAAGTCTTAACATAACCAATTTTATTTACTAATTACTTTTCGGAGCACCCTGTTGCCTTCACATTCTGGGTAAGGTATACCGAGCTACACTTCATTGCCTGGTAGAGTACCCTAATTTTGGCACGTACTGAGGTAAGAACCTCAAAACATACACACTGATGAATACTGATAAGCGGTTTCAAAGCCAAATAAGAAAAAAAAAATGGGTAGAAGTAGAAGAGGAAGGAGAATTTTCAATTACAGAAAGACGAATACAGAATTATCCGAGATAAGAAAGAGAGAAAGGAGGAGAAACAACACAAGGAAGAAATTGAACTAATTCACGGATCTGTATAAGAAGAACTATTATGCGAAAGCAACGTAGAAACTGGAGGCTGAAGACGAGGACTCGAGAGACACCAAGCAACGGGAAGCTACGTCATGACGCAGGAAAACGTTCGCCGCCGTCTCTTGGCTTAGGGCCGGGTACAATCTCAGGTCATTTCCTGCGGTATTTACAGTGGACAAAGCGGCAGTGGGATAGACATTAGAGCACTTTTGTGTTCTGTGTTCTCATGGCATTAAATTTTTTTATGTAACACCTATGGAATTGTAAACCTACTTCTTCCGTATGATTATAACAGTCTTGGGGACTTCTGCTGCAGCTTCACACTCCAAATGGGTCCAGCATTTCCGTGACACAAAAGCGTGCATTGTTGTAGTTTCCGTGATGCATACAAGTCACTTGTTGCCATTTCCGTGACAGAGTACATTCTTGCCATTTCCGTGATGCATAAAAGTATGTACTTGCAATTTCCGTGGCACACGTCAGTTGTTGCCATTTCCTTGACACATACGAATTTGCTATTTCCGTGATTTATACACTACGTCGTTGCAATTTCCGCGACACATACACGTACGTTGTTGCAATTTCCGTGACACATACACGTACTTTGTTACAATCTCCGTGACACATGCACGTACGTTGTTGCAATTCCCGTGATACATACACGTACGTTGTTGCAATTTCCGTGACACATGCACGTACGTTGTTACAATTCCCGTGACACATATACGTACGTTGTTGCAATTTCCGTGACACATATACGTACGTTGTTGCAATTTCCGTGACACATACACGTACGTTGTTTAAATTTCCGTGACACATACAGTAGGCTGTTGCAATTTCCGTGATGCATACAACTACGTCGTTGCTATTTCCGTGACACATATATGCACTTTCTTTAAATTTCCGTGACATACACTTATGTTGTTGACATTTTCGTAACATGTAGACGTAAGCTGTTGACATTGGCTTCGCGATTTTTGTCTGTGCTACCTTACCAAGACAGCTCAGATTTTTTTGCAGCGCCTAATAAAATATAACTAGGAACTATAAAAATGATGTTAAATGTCTTTAATTGTTATAATTAAATATGTTCATATAAACGTCTTCGTATCCACAGACCATACGAAGTAAGAAAGCAACTTACACTACAAGATAATCAATTTTTTCCCAAAACATTTAAGCTTGAACAATACAATTCCTACTGATCAACTGCCGTTATTGCTCCTAAGGACTGATGACTGCTATAACTAGCGGCGAAATTTTAACTTCTGAGTAGCAAAACAAAAGAATGTATCCCAGTAAAGAACACAATATCAGTACACACCGACTGGCCATCCCTGCCTCACGGTGTTTTGAATTTAGGTAGAGAACTCCTAAGGCCCGAGTTCTTCGGAAAGAGAATAAAACCGAAAGCTTCTAGAAGAGTGTGTGAGAGGTGGAATGGATAGAAGAGACACAGAGAAAGCAGAGAAGGGTAGTGAAACGTTCATTAGGAAAGAACATTCTCAATGAGTAATTGCTCCCGCCACCAAACCTCTCCGTCTTTCCGGACTTTGAAAAGTTGTTTTCTCGTTCAAACGCCATCATTAGAAGCATTGCGACTCCGTACATATATACACCGCCGTTGGAGCTAGGCGTCTGGTATACGATGGGTACTAAATTACGCAAAGTTGGGGGTGGAATGGGCCTGGAGTTACAGAATGGTGCTAGAGTAAAAGAGAGATTGAGAGCCTAGAATGCTGGTAGATTGGAAGAAACAGATGAAGGAAACGTGTAGTTATATGGAAATGAGGACTGTAACAGAACTGGATAAATGGGGATATTATAGAATGCCAGGAGAATTTGTCCTCTTTTGAAACAAGAAAGTTAATGAGTGTTAACAAAGGGTAAGATAGAATTTTGATTTTGAAATTGAGTTGTTTTTAAAATAAGTACTATATGTTTGTAGGTCATTCTGGTCAACCGACTAGGTGAAATTTACAATAAGACTCTCTATTAGTTTAAGGGAGGTACCCGGTGCTGACTTCGGCTGGGATATTCGGTATACTGATTTTTTAAAATTTTATTTAATCACTTCATAGAAGCTCCAGTAGGTCGCGATTCCTTACTGCCAAATCCTTACCATTTTTTCAGCATAGCAATACTGTATAGCCTTTGACATAACTTCATAAAATACACCATAATGTTTTCTTCTCCTTTGATAACGAAACGAATGTCAAGACCTAGATATTATTTGCATTGTGCTGCAGCCATAATCAAGTGCAAAGAATGCTAGATCGAAAGCGAAATCTCATTTCATCGTATTCAAGTTTTGTATTTCTCATAGCCCTATTTATAAAGGCTTAAATTTCCTTGGACGTTAATTAGTGTCAGTTGCTAAATACAGCGATTAAGTATCCAAGTTCTTGGACTGTTTATCATTCAAGGTAGAGTTAAAACTTTCTTCCGAAACGTCTCTGGCATGACATCAGAGAATACCTGATTCTTTATTTTATTTTAAATTTAAAGTACCAAAATTGTAGTCGTTTTTCAGTATTTGATCCTTCATAAAAATTGGTACCAATTTCACATCGCTGGTTACTTTACCGGCACTCTTGATGTGACTGTAATGCTTCAAAATGACTTCGCTATACAGTGAATATTACCTGACGCTGGGTTCGCTCTTTGATTTCACATTCACATAACTTACCACATATTAGGTGGATGTTTGAAATGGCGTCGTCAAACTGTGAAATATGCTTGGCACCTGGTGATCATAATATTAAAAACGATTACAGTTCTCTCTATTTCTGATCCTCTACTAAATAATTTCTTCAAGTTCGTTATCTATTTGTCTGTGAATGTTTTGCTTTTATTAAAGTCGTTTTTGAAACATCGCCACATATGACAGTCACCTGGAAATGGATAGGTTGGACGAGCAGCCCATAAATTATAAGTAATAATTCGACCCCTTTAAATATATATTAATACGGCGATTCACTCATTGGTTGTAGGGGTGGTTACAGTATCTGGCTGGAAGAATAGCTATTCATTACCCCCATCGCATAAATTTGTTAAAATAAGTGAAGGATGGTTACAGTATCTGGTTGGAAGAATAGCTATTCATTACCCCCATCGCATAAATTTGTTAAAATAAGTGAAGGATCTTGTCCACCGTACATTCTGATTTTATTGTGACAGAAAAGTATGATGTCCTAGCTGAATATTGTTGCGCTCAAAACATACCATATTCCAGTTTCCCTGAAACATGAAGATATCTCGTGGACATCTATTAATCTAGGGTTAACAGACCATGAGTATGCGTTATTTTGAATGTTTACGTGCCCTCTTATATAATCTGTAAAATAAATTAAGAAATGAATCAACTTTACCGCTACACAGTTTGAAAAAGAACCAGTAACAAAACCGTACTCACGCAACAAAATTTCTTCAGACACACTTATAAGCACTCCAATATTATCTAAAGTTTCTTCTAAAAAATTCTCCTTCGCTTTCGCTTCTTCTTTAAAAAATAATTCGTTTGAAATATGTGTATTTGTCTTTGAAAGAATAGGAACTTCGGGAAATCAACATACAGATTTCCTGGGGCATTTTTATAGGATTTTTCATTTGATAGGTTACGAAATAAACATTTTCTGTCTACTTCACATCCGAGGAGAAAAACTGACTTATTTTGAGTGCAATTAGAGAAACGGGGGTGTTCTAAAGCCTTATTGATGTGTGTGTGTGTGTGTTAACAAGCAGTTAGTTGTACTATGTATTTCGAATGGTGACACGCAGTGGCGCAGTTCGTTGAGGCACAGCGCTACAAACCGGAAGGTCGCGGGTGCGATTCTCGTGGTTTCATTAGAATTCTTTATTGACATAATCCTTCCGGCCGCACTATGTCTCTGGAGTTGACTCAGTCTCTGACAGAAATGAGTACCAGGAATCATATATTCCATTACTCCATTATAGAGTACAAGGAATATACCCTGAGGGGTAAAGACGGCCGGTGCGTAGGGCTGACAAACTTACCAACTTCATGTGCCAACTCTCCTGAAATATGGGAGCCTTAAACTCATGGAACCCCCAGGGCCTGTCCAGGCCTGTAATGGAATGGCTACATATCTCAAATCGCAGCTGTCAGTCTACAGAGAAGGAGTAACACAGCCGATAAGCTAGCTGGTAAAGTGGTATCAGTGTGGAATGGTATTCCCTCTACTGCTCATTATGTACTTCTGTTTTTGGCTAAAAAATCCTACATTTCTTGACTTCATATCAACATTTTATGCTGCGTTATGGGCACGATTGCATTCGTATATTTTACCCTACTTTACAGTAATTAATTTAATCATTGAAAATGCAGTGGTTATTATGTGTTTCTCTAAGCACAATTCTAAAACTTTGTATTTCGCACACAACGTTCAAGCGGTACATACGATTTTTGCAATAAACAGCAACTGTTTCATATACAGTTTTAATCCATTGACCTTTCTAAGAGAAGCACATCTGTCACTGTGAAGTACGCTCGGAGTGAATATATATATATATCTGTGTGTGTGTGTATAACGTCGAAATAATTTAGTATTCTAAAATACCAAGATAAAAAAATCCGCATATTTACGCCATGAACAAATTCACTGGCGTTTTAACAGCAATATTTCCAGAAACGCAAATTTTATCTGCATATATTGTAGGGTTTTTCTTGCTGTGGTTTGTGTGAGAGGTTTTGGTATGATTTCAATGTAATTCCACAATATTATTGTCACGCTTAGCCTAATGAGCGTTCTGAGTCGACATCCAAATGCTAGTTTCGTCATGTCCATCTCTTTGTCTCTCCCATTCTATCGCGGCCAATCCCACGTTGTCGGATTTTTGTGAAATTTCACATTTAGTATTTTTTTTTTTTACAAAATTATCTACATTTCAAGATTTTGTTTGAATTGCACAAAATAGCAGATCATCCATATGAATACCTACACGCGTTAATGATTTACAGCCAAGACGGTCCTGCAAATTCAGACGGTCTCTTTCCTCTTTCGATAAATATGAGGCCAAACAGTGTTTTGTAATTTAAACAGGCTGTTTCTCTGTGAGTTAAGATATGAGACTGAAGGAAGGGCGGGGATCGGGCGTTGACCCTGACGGTTTGTCTGACGGGTAACAGATATTGATTGTACCTCCCCCTGCTTAGGACATCTCGATGATGATCGATTGTAAGACTATTGCTAACATATGGGTGTATCTTACAATGGTTATTGAATTATCGACATTTCGGTAAAATTTAGAGTTGCTGTCTTCAGGGTGAATCAATATGCGGCTTTGCTGGGGGTTCTTGTGTAGGTATGGAAGTGGCCTCGGCGTAAATTCCACATTCATTCACCCTGAAAAAGGCGAATGTAATATGTGCCGAAACGTTTGGAAACTTTCACTCCTCAAGTGGCCTAATTCTTAAAGCCGATTAAATGCACTGAACGCCAGCCGTTAAGGCGTAAGGACTGTATTATTACATGTTCATATGTTGCACAATCCGTCAGGAAATTGAACATTTCAATTTGATTAACCGTGATATTTAGACTTTGTCTTTGTTAGATACATTATTAGTGGACCCGAAGGATCAGCCTCTGTCCTCATTCCTACATAAACTGAAGTATGTGGCTGTTAAGTACGAGGACCGAATAACACACCGTTTAAGTATGAGGTATTATCAAATTGACTACATGTTTCGGCCAAATTGTAGGCCATCATTAAATAGTCCAGAATTCTATATAAAGGAATTGTGATTTAGGACAAGGCCTCTCCAATTACAAATAGTGAACATGTCATTATAAATCTAAGCTTGCTTACTTACTTGCTTATTTACTTAATTACCCACTCCATGGAACAGATTCCTTCTTCAGAAGCTAACCGGTTCTCAGTTAGTCAAGAAATTCCCTGCATTTTATGGAACGCGGAGGTTCATAATCGCATTTACAAGTGCCTACTACCTGTCCCTATTCTTAGCCAGATCAATCCAGTCCATGACCCTCATTCCACTTCCAGAATGTCCATCTTAATATTACACTCTCTTCTGTGCCTAGGTCTTCCAAATGGTCTCGTTCCCTCAGGTTTTCCCACCAAAACCCTGTATACACTCCCCATAGGTGCTACATGACCCGCCCATCTTATTCTCAATATGATCACCTGAATAATATTGGGCGATATGTACAGATCGTTTAGCTCCTCATTATGTAGTTTTCTCCATTCCCCTGTTACCTCGTTCCTCTTAGATCCAAATATTCTCAACACCCTATTCTGAAACACCCTCAACCTAAGTTCCTCCCGTAAAGTGAGCTACCAAGTTTCACACCCATACAAAACAACAGGCCACCTTATAATTCTATATTCTAATTTTTTTGTATAGCAAACTGGAAGACAAAATATTCTGCACCGAATGATAGCAAACATTCCCTGACTTCAATCTGCTCTTAATTTATTCCTGAATAGAATTTTGACTCCTTAAGGTTGTTCCCAAATATTTGATCTCTTCCACCCTTTCAAAGGAAATATTATCAATATTTATATCGCGACTTCTTCCTGCATTTTGATCTCGAGACATGACCATGTAATTTGTCTTATCAGCATTTACTTCTAGTTCAATCTCATCACTAGCAATTACTAAAGCTTGTAATAATTCTAAGCTATTGTCCCAAAATGTAATAATAATTAATATACAATTGTATTTTAAAATAGATAAATAGATAATTAAAAATGTGTACACTCTGACGTCACATCGGGTTTCGGCGCTTACGTCATGCTGCATGAAATCTTTACAGATTTTTGACAGTTCATTTTTTAAGGGTTCAGGTCCATTTTTTGATTTTTGAAATGCTGCTTAATCCTGTGAACTTACATTGAGACTATGAATCATTAAGTTCTGTTTGTAGATAATGGGAGAAGAAAGTTGAATAATAAGACTCAGAACAAGTAAAGTTGGAAGGCATCTCCCCCTCTCATCCAGACTAGCAACGTCGCAGTTTACAGCTCTCTTCCTGCTCCTGTACCTTGTTCTTACTATTACACCTCATTACAAAAAGCGCTGCTGTGAATTCAGCTGCACAGTCGGGCGTCATCATCACGTATAGACTTGATGAGGTTTGTTTTACAACCCTTGCCACAATATAAGGGCTGTTAATATAAGCAACTGTTTAAGCCATGGCGCTACTCTGCTGGTATAGCACCGTTATTACATATTGCCTTCTGCTGCTTGTTATTCCGTTTGTCTTCAGAGATTCACGAGGTACAAATGAGCTCCGCCTCATCATGCAAAGCGTGTGTAATTTGCTAAATACAAAGGCACCCGGAACTACCTTACATTATTCAAAGGCTCCTAAAGAATAGCAGATTGTGTTCCTCACTGTTAAAGTTGTGAGGAAATTTCTAGACGCTAGGAATTGAAATGGATAAAAGTTAAACACACGAAAGTGGATTTCAAAGGACCGATTTTGAGTGGCGAAATACTTTACTTCGTGGATTATAAATAAAGTCTTTGGATGTACGACGTTTCAGTTCATACATTTTATCTCAGTATAATTTCGTTTAATACACCCCCCCCCAACATACACCGGAAGTACCTAAATAACCACAAAAAAAAAACCTCCAAAAAATGGATTGGTATTTACACAGTAATTCCGCATATGATACCT
>Ga0123354_10017414_pt1 | contig 11263 bp, 9 predicted proteins | sample TergutLab28metaG_2_FD_97872 | JGI IMG/M metagenome (GOLD analysis project Ga0123354, IMG submission 97872) | Labiotermes labralis P4 segment gut microbial communities from Petit-Saut dam, French Guiana - Lab288 P4 | ecosystem: Host-associated > Arthropoda: Insects > Digestive system > Gut ... | reverse complement strand
GCCGGTCGGCGAAGTTAGTGCCAACTTTTGCGGATAGAGGGGTGTCACGTGTTCAGCGCAACGGGTCCCCACAGCCGTTAATCTCTGTTTTCTAGACCTGGAGCCGCTACTTTTTTCATTCAAACTACGACTGCTACTGTTAGTAATAGTAGTAGTAGTAGTAGTAGTAGTAGTAATAGTAGTAGTAGTAGTACGAATAATAATAATAATAATAATAATTGGGGACAGCGGAATATTAACAGAAAGATTTAAAGAGACATTTGACATCCATACCAGGAAATTAGATTCACCACAGAAGACAGCTATACTTGGAACACCACACTTAAATCTTTAGCGGTGGGGATCACCGTCGGTTCAAGAGGAGAAGTGCCATTAAGAAAAGTCCTGTGACAAAGACATGGTGGTGGTGGTGGTGGTGATCATGATTATGATTATGACGACGACAACGAGGATGACGATAGATAAAAAGAAACACGAGTAACGAAATTCCCATCTGAAGCTTGACTTACTTGTAACAGTATACTAATCTGACTACGACAGCTCTGCTTACCATTCCTAAGCTGTTCACATGTAATTTCTTTGGTATGCGGAGATGTCAGTTTATAGAGTTGAGCCTTCCTATGCTACAGTCCCCTAAATTGGATAAAACCTGTCTTCTTTCTTTCCTTTTCGTAACGCACAGTTACTGTACTGTCATGCTTAGGGTCTTCATGTGAAACGGTTGTAAACTTAAAGAAAATAAAACGCAAGGCTCAGAAAACAGACGCCAAAAAAACAATCACCTCTGTTCGAACTACCAGCTTCAAAATGGTAGTAAAAAGATCTAATTTTATCCAGGGCTTAAACTTGTTTTAAATGTGATGTACCCAATGTTGAAAGAACGGAAGGGGGTTGCTCCAGGTGACTGAACGAATTAATAAATTACGTAAAAGACCTGTAACCTAAAGACAGCAAAAAACATAACATTTTAGATTTATTCCTTAAATTTAAGATTGTGAATACTGAAGTTTCAGAGGAACATGCTGCCACGTTCTTTAGGGTAGAATAAGGATTGTTAAGAGTTCTTACGTAGCTTCGTTTCCAACTAGTAAAGGTAAAGGTAGGGTAAAGTGCACCCTTGTACAGGCACTGAGGCTTTGTACAGTCCGTACGGCCCATAGGGGAAGTAGGGGTATAGCTCTACACTTTCTTGACCACGGCACTAGAAGGGGGTGAGAGGTCAGCGTCACGCCTCGGCCGCTCTTTATCCCCGGGAAAGATCCGGTACCCATTGTACAGGAGGCTGGGTAGGCCCCCAGGGCCGGTCTGGACAGGTGCGGAAAATCTCGCCTCCACCGGGATTCGATCCCCGGACCGTCCAGCCCGTAGCCAGTCGCTGTATCGACTACGCTACCCGGCCCACTTCCAACTAGTCGTTACCAAGAAAAAGCAATTTTCGTATCTTAAGTGCCGGAAATTATGGGTGAGCGGACGAAATTTTTGCTTCCTAGTGAACATTTGCTCGGGGTTCTGTTATTGGCCTGGGTACCACTGTACTAATTGAGAAGTTTCCTGGTTTTGCTCTCTTTTGCTTAGACACGCCAGGCAAATGTTGAGACACAAATGGCCATGATCACTGCCTTCTGCATCCATCCCAATTCGTGATTAACAATCGTGCTTTTATTCAATGCTGTATAACCCGTGCGGTTGGCAAGAATGCTTCCATAATTCAGTGCCATCTGTAAGCAGGACCTACATCGGTTTTGAAGTCGTAGAATTGGAACCCATAAATTGTGGTACAGTATGTGGTGCAGTTTAATTCCATGTTTGATTATTAGTTTTTGGAACGGCAGGTAAGTTATTATAGCTTGCAAGGTCAAAAGGTGGAACGAATCTGAATGCGGAATTGGAAACGAAACGGAAGGAAGCTGTCATGGCGTACTTTAATGAACAATTGTCTTGAGGGACGATGCAAAACCTCATTCTTACTAGCGGCTTTCCGAGATGGTACTTGAACCCGGGCGTTTGGAATACAAAGTAGGATTTCTACCGACTGGGCATTAGATAAAGTTCGTTTTGCTGCGATGTTGTGCATTAATACATTTTGACATAAACATAAGAATCTAATGGAGTTATGTCTCAATAAAGACGTGCTGCAACATTTATTGATGGCAATCTTTTGGGTTATTATGACGCAAACTGCGTAAGCGTACTGAAAGTGACACTCTGTGCCCAGAATTCACCAGTACTGGTATTGCGTGCTGTTTGATTCCTTTTGTTATATACATTGAAATGTGGTGTACGATTGAAGGGAAAAAAAATTCAGCTTTGTAGGTAAGTACACATTCGCAATCAAAGTTTTTCACGAATTGACGGAGGGCTATGTATCCTAGCATGTATTCGTGTACAGCAATTGGATGTCAGTTCAGCTGTGCTGTACCATCTAAATCCTAATGTTCGTGAGTTCATAAGGACGTTTCAGATTAGAACAACTTTGCACAGGTTTGCTGTTCTCTGTATCTGCCTTAAAAAAATAACTTAAAACTTCTATACTTTGTGTTTTCAAATTAGGTTCTTGGTTTTCCATTTCAAATTAGGCTCTTGGTTTTCCTTTTCAAATTAGGTCTTGGTTTTCGTTTTCAAATTGGGCTCTTGGTTTTCCTTTTCAGATTAGGTTCTTGGTTTTCCTTTTCAAATCAGTTTCTTGGTTTTCCTTTTCAAATAGGTTTTTGGTTTTCCTTTTCAAATTAGGTTCTTGGTTTTCCTTTTCAAATTAGGTTCTTGGTTTTCCTTTCCAAATTACGTCTTGGTTTTCCTTTTCAAATTAGGTTCTTGGTTTTCCTTTTCAAATTAGGTTCTTGGTTTCCATTTTCAAATTAGGTTCTTGGTTTCTCTTTTCAAGTTAGGTTCTTGGTTTTCCTTTTCAAATTAGGCTCTTGGTTTTCCGTCATTAGAGACAAAATAAGCATTTCGCAACAATAAAAGAACAACCAGAAACACGTAATTAAAAATATATGTTAAAATCTGAAAGTTGTGAGAGGAAGGGTACAGTAGACAGGGTTGCACAAAACCCTGGAGACGAAATTTTTTACGGTAGCGACATATACTTCCAACATTATTATTGCAGGTTTTTTTTTTTTTTACATACAAAAGCGTGTATCAGTACCATGCACCGTGCCAAAAGCGCCAGATAGCACTGATGTTAAGAGGTCACTGCAAAATTGTGGGTCCATAGTACGGAACTTGGTGTTGTCTGTCTGGCGCCAAGAATTTGGACGTGGCTGTTACGTTTTTGTAGAATACATGGACCCCTTGCCGTTTGAATACGAAGGGGCGACTTGGTGCTGATTGCTGGGGGAAGTCTTGGCCGGCGCACAACTGACACACTCGACATCTTGCCCGAACCCGAGACTGTCGCCTTCAGACAATTCATATTACATTTCATCTCGTAAGCGTCGGAACGTTTGCTCTGTAGCGTCCTATGATTGTGATCGAAATGCTTTCTCCCCTCGTTGGTTTACGTATCATTCTAGCGCCATTAAAATATGTTCCCCCAAAAAGACACGCATGGTGGCAGCGCAACAGGCACGCGCGTATGTCTGACAGTGGTTTGTTGTGTGTAGCTTGTTTGACAGTTTGTGTAGTTCACTGGGTTGGAACAATCAGCAACTGCTGCACCTAATCATGTCGGTTATTATTACACTTTCTTTGCACAGAGCATAACAGGGAATTGGCTGAATATCCACATGTTTGTTCGAAATTACAGAAAGGACTTCCACGAAATTTGGTATTGGGGATGCACTCTAAAAGTACCGGTTGAAAATTTTGTTGCTTATCAATTATGACCCTTATGTTTTTGTATCTAATACTAATTACAGGGAGATTTCAGATATTCCCTCTTCAATTGCGACTTAAATTTTTATCATATTTCTTGCTTTTGTCCGTTATACAGCTATCCTGCTGAAGGACGTTTCACTTAAAGTACATTTAGGACAGGGATGCACAAATCCAGGGAATTTTTGTATGGTGATGCCTAATATTTTAGGGTCCTTAGTATGGAACTTTCTTCATGTCACACTTCTTGCGCTTAGAATTTTTAGAAAATATGTGCATCCCTGATTTAAGAGACTTAGGACACAAATAGCCGTAGAAAAGATAGTTTATGAACACGTTCTAGAGACTTTTCAGCTTATGTTTTATAGTGTATAAATTATCTCGTGAGCCCCGTCAGGCTTCACGTGGCCCCAAGGGGTTACATGTAGGCTTCCCTTCAACTTTCAGAACCGCTGCAGTAACAGGAACGTAGAATGAGGAATTTTGAAACCCAAGCCCATACTTCCCTGTTGCTGCTACCGACATTAGCACATTTTCATCAAGACTCAGTAATTCTTGATGCTGCATGTTCTTCAAAACTATCCCTGATTAGCAGCTGTCTCAGAACATGCCCATCTTGCGAACTAATGAGGTGGGTTTAACATTAACACTTACGAACGTGTGGTCTGAAGTATTATGTGACGATAGCTTTTTCAAGAGTATGCAGGTTTATGGAAGGTTCTTTACGAATATGGAGAACATGGTGGCTACGCCAACTGTCTGTGTGTGATGTGGTAAGTGATGAATCTTTGTAATTTGACCTCCGAATTTACGAACAGTATTATGCCATGGTAAGCTAGGAACTCAGTTCATTCTATGGAACATTAAAATTGATGGTGCCAAAATCGAGTGCTTGAAACAGGGTGATACAATATTTCCTATACTAGAAATGTATAAATTTTATCATCCTGACTTACTTCCACAAGTAAGGTAATGATGGCAGGTAATAATCGTAGTATTTCTGTTGGTTATTCAAAAAATGCTTGTATTCACTCGGGCAATCTCATCGAGATTCGAACCACATATCTTCCAACTAAAGCCTGTATTTGAACTACTTCGCTGCGCGATATAGTAAATTTACATGAGCTATTGTATACAAAACAAAACGCTAATAGATTCTGTGACAGTTGAATTGATCTATTTGTTCAGTTCACTCACCTCTTATTTTTGTTTCGCATTTCCGCATTGGGGTTTGTGTGTGTTTTAAATTTTGTAAATGTGAATTTAATTCTGCCTTCGAAACCACGAAGAATTGTGCCCCTTTCTTTCCTTCTTTCCGTTCCTGTTTTATTTATTTATTTATTTAGTTATTTATTTGTTCCTTCCTTTCTTCCACCCACATATCCAAAATAAAATCCCTTGGCGAAATTGCTTGGCGATTCGACTTCCGTGCAATATATTGTTTTTAAAACTTCAATCGAAATTGTACAACAGGGATACACAAATTCTTGGCGCCAGATGGCCAGAAGCACTAAGTTATGTATCGTGGCCTCTGTTTTTGGATCATCAGTCAGGAAACTGACACTGTCACTTTCGTGGCGCCTGTAATTTTGAAGTAGCTTCTAGGTCGTTAAAAAATTTGTAATTCCCTCCCTTAGAAGGATATTATATCCCTTTTATCTCGGTGATTTGCAATTTTCGATGTAGTCTTTATCCAAGTAAGACATTTCTATAAGCTTACTCTGTCGTTTCCCTGAATTTCGCAGCGAAATATACAGGGTGTTTCAGGAGGAATAGTAAATATTTTTGGAGGTGGTAGTATGGACTATACCGAGTAAATAAGTTCATATAAACATGTGTCCAATTTTCAATGGGTTTGAAGATACAGCTGTTTTAAATTTGCACGTACGGATCAGATTTTTGTCCGTGGGAATGGATGAAAAGCGAAGTGTACAAAGAAGATGTAAACACAAGAGACGAACTGGTCGCTCGCATTATGAATAGTGCTGCCCTCATAAAGCAAGAACGCCAAGATGACCTCAGGAGAGCTACACGTACTGTCGCCAAGAGGGTTGAAAATTGCATTGAAATCGATGGTGGGATTTTTGAACATTTGAACTGTTGCAATTTATTGAGATCATTTACATAAACAATAAATGCAATCATTACGCCAGTTGTCTTTCCTTCATACCTTTTGTAAGGCTTTTTATGCGTAACATTCAAACAGTTGTATCGCCACACCCATTAAAAATTGGACACATGTTTATACGAACTTATTTACTCGGAATAGTCCATACTACCGCCTCCTAAACTGTTTACTATTCCTCATGAAACACCCTGTATGTTAGGTTTGATTACGGGCCCGTTTTGAAGGGACAGTGAAAGGAAAGGGATGAAATTAAAGCAACGAGATGGGAAGTGGTTTAACGTCAGGCGTGATTCTATGCAAGGGCACTGATGCGCCTCAAGCATTGTGAAATAGGCTTTACGTTTTGCATAACTTTTAACCTTCAGTCCCAGGACAGAATAAGTTACATGGAACATAAATGAATTTAATGAATTTTCCAAGACTCTCTTTCAGCTCTCTACGTTCTAATTCAAAAGACAGGGACGCGCTTATCTTTTTTACACGCTGAACTAATTCAGTCACTGTATTAAATTTGTTCATGATTTCTCTTTGTGGCCCCAACCAGTGTTGCAAAGAGCCTTACAAATAACGCACTTCGTGCAGAAACTAATGACATCTACCACACTTCGACGGCGAGCACCAAATTATGTGGCGATATTTTACCAAAGTAAAGCCCGCTAGAGACCTTGGCCTGTTGTAAAATGCTAATATTTCATGGTGACGAGTTAAAAAATGTGTGCGACCCCCCATTTGCCTGAATGGCGTACACAGAGGTAACTTTACCTTTTGTCATTACTTTTAATTGGTACTCTAGTCGAACAAGAAAATGCCTTTACCATAGTTTTACAAATGTCATTTAACTTTATATTTATTTACACGTGCAGTTTACCTTCGTGTTGGCCTCCGATTGTAAATGAATGTGACTTCAAAATACGGGTTCAGATATCGTTATGTACACAATAACTGGCAAGTGATAAAATGGCAAACTGCACTGGGGCTGGGCGCGGGAGGATTTATGAACCGCCTGTTAATTTTTTTTTTTTCTTAATGTTCGTGGTTCCGTGTATCGTAATTCTAGGTTGAAGAAATCCAACAAGATGCAACAGTATGCAGATGTAATATGTTTTCTTTTGGGTAATTCCCCGGCGTCACAATGCTAATAGCCGACGTTTCGGAACCCTCTAACAGTTCCATCTTCATAGGCAGGTGGATGAAATATGAAGTATGCAGATATTTATTTACTGCTAAATTACTCTACATGTTTCGGGCGGCCATCGCGCCCATCATCAGGAGTACATAAAACTGTAGTTGCAGCCTCTGGTACAGATCATACTATCTGGGGAGCGAGCTCCCTCAAATGTGACCAGGACTGATTTGGGACCGAGAGTACATAAAACTGTAGACCGTCGGTCCCAAATCAGTCCTTATTTGGTCACGTTTGAGGAAGCTTGCTCCCCAGATAGTATGATCTGTACCAGAGGCTGCAACTACAGTTTTATGTACTCCTGATGATGGGCGCGATGGACACCCGAAACATGTAGAGTAATTTAGCAGTAAATAAATATCTGCATACTGTTCCATCTTGTTGGATTTCTTTAACCTGTTTGTTAATTTATTTGTATCGAATCCCTTATATTACATTTGTGTTTTCAAAGAGCATACTTTGTTGCATTTTGAATGAAAGACCATGTCGTACTTTCAAATATAACACCCAAACTGCCTTTAGTGAACATTTGGCAGGTGAAACGAAAGACAAAGAACCATCTGTATGTTAACGGGCATTGACATGGGGGCTGATGTCAACGTGAAGGATTGCGAAATAATAACAGTCGGAAGGCGGTTTCTTTTTGTTTCACTGGAAAGACGCGTGGTCGTTCAGAGCCTTGGCAAAGTGCACAAAGCATGGACGTTGTCTTTAATTTTACGAAGTCGGCGAGTAGACCGGTAGGCAGTTGTTTGTACTTATGATCTGTGATGCGTTTTCTGTATCATGTAATTCTTTTAGCAGGAATAAAAAATGTGAAGATTACTGCCTTCAGATTTGAAGATGGAGGCAGGACGTAGGTTACATCGAAACGCTGGGTGACAACAACCACACTACGTGACGTTGGATCTCACGAGACAGTCGTCATCGTGGGAACCGCAGATCTCGCCCAGCACTTCAGACTGCCGACGTAGTTTGTGGATTTTGTTGCTTTGGGTTCTAGATCTAAGATACGATTTTATTCATGCTTGTCTTAACATCTTAAAAATTTGGGATATTCTGTCCAAATTCGTTAATGATTTATTGTATTTTCAGATGTACCCATAAAATAATGTGCTGTTAAAGGAAATAGAGTCCCGTTACAGGCCTGGAGTGGCCCAGAGGGTTCAAGGAAGTTAAAGTTCCCAGATTTCATGACAATGGCACAGGATGGTGGTAAGGTTGTCAGCCTTACGCATCGGCCACCTTTAGCACCAGGAAATGCTTCTGGTACTCATTTCTGTTTGAGACTGAGTCGACCCCAGGGCCATCGTGCGATCGGAAGGATTTTATTTCAATGAAAAATTCCAATGACACCAGCTGGGATCGAACCAGCGACCTTCCGATTTGTAGCACAGCACCTTAACCACTGTGCCACCGCGGTCCCCTAATGTGCTGTTACTGAGTATAATTTATAATTAACTATCTCTTTTACTCTTGAGATTGCATCTCATCCCACTCTTCTGAAATTAATTGGTCTAACTATTGAATAAAGGTAAAGGTGAATTTGTTTCTATGCTTAATTAAACACCACGCCACGGAAACGCATGAGGGAGTATAGGTATAGCTCCTTGCATCCGTGAACTGCGAACTAGAACGAGGTGAATGCACACCTTCACATTTGCTTCAAACCCCGGAGAAAGAGTTTTTAGTACCTTTTTGAGACGGCCTGTGAGGGCTTCAGAGTCGGTCGGGATAATGTGAAGAGAAAAATATGTTATAATTGATGATGTACACATTCCGCGCAGAAAGTGATATGTAGAGGGATCTCTTTTTTCTTGTCGGGGATTGAGCCTCGGTTCCTTGATCATCCAACCCGTCATTTATGCACCGTACCATGTAAGCTGTGATTGGCAGTAAGTCTTCATGTACGTAATGTTTCGTCTGTCCAACAAAAAACTAGGAGGCATTTCTTTAGATTTTTCAGCTAACTTGTCGAAAGAACGCCAACATTTTGAAGCAATCGATCAGTGACTATTGATGGAACTTGGATCTTCAAGTTCGGCCCAATAAAATAATAGTTTTAGACTGCATGATGTAGATTCCCCGAGCCCAAATAGAGCGGCAATGTCAAAATGAGAGTTAAAAAATATGCGAAAAGTATTATCAATTACGAATGACGTAGTCCCTTCAAACAGTGGACAAAAGTGGCATATATGTCAAATTCTGGAACATTTACGGCAGCGCCTTCTCCCAAAAGGGCTAAATAATTAACCGGGGAAGCAGTTTTTTTTATCATGACAATACGCCTTTTCATGCTTATTTCTTCAGTAAAGCAAATCTCTTGTTCGAAAGATCTGGTTATTAAAATATTCACCTTACGCACCTGAATATTTTTTTCCGTGTAATGTTTTCATTCCTAGAAAACAGTTCTTTAAAAAAAACCTGACTTTCATTGGCTTGACGGTATTAAAATCAGCTTGACGACCTGTAATGACAGTAGTGGAGAAATCGATTTCCAGAAATATTTCCCGCCATGATAGGGGACTTTGAAATGGTGGCGTAACTCATAAGTTACCACCCGTGAAGTCCCATTAGAGGCCCGAGGTGCCCAGAGGGTTCCAGGAAGTTAAGGTTCCAAGATTACATAATACTGGCCCAGGATGGTGGTAAGGTTGTCAGCCCTACGCACCGGCCGCCTTTACCCCAAGGAAATGCTCCTGGTACTCATTTCTGTTAGAGGCTGAGTCGACCCCAGAGCCATAGTGCGATCGGAAGGATTATGTCAATGAAAAATTTCAATGACACCATCTGGATTTTTTAACGCACTTTATTGGTCTATCAAATACAATAATCAATTAGATCGTGGTAAGTGACACAGAGTTCCCGACAACAATTCTTGTTGAACGAAGGAGTGCCGCCGTGCTTAGCCCCGGACATTCACACTGGCCGTCGGGACCGTCGCGAAGGTAAGATGGCCTATATCGCTTGCGATCGGAGCGTGCGTGTCCGACTCATGTTGAGGTGGTCGGGGCGCAGGGCTCAAGTAGTTCGCAACTCGTTTGTGGCGTTGCGGCATCTGGTGCACTTTCCAGCGCGCTCGGCGCAAGGAATCGAACCAGCGACCTTCCGATTTGTAGCACAGCGCCTTAACCACCCTGCTACCGCGATCCCCCAAATTACCACCCGTACTGAAGGTTAATGACACTTTTTTTTTTTGCAGAAGCACCTTTGTTGGTTTAATTTTATTCCTTTGTGATTTATCAATGTCAGCTGCCCTTGGATTATTTTTGCAGGCTTCAAACCTGTTTGGGCTCTGCCAGTCACTTGCACCATTCACTTTTCTCTGTGTGTTGATAAGATTGTTCCACTGTCGTTTGGTGACGTTTCTGTAGGCACGAAGCAGTCCAAAGACATGACACTGTTGTGTCATTTGCTGCGTGTGAAGCGTCGTTGAACCGCTAAACTGCATCGCACCTGACTGACGAACTTTGGTGCCAGATTAGAGCTTGTTTCGTTGTTTAACCGATCTGTATGCACTTCGAATTTTTTAGGTGCCTTCGCAGAATTGCGAAAAGCGACTATTAGTTTCGTCATGTCTGTCCGATCGTCCGTCCGCATGGAACGTCACGGCTCTCACTGGACCGATTGTAATGAAATTTAACGTTTGAGGTGTTTTGCGAAAACCTGTTTAGACTATTCAAGTTTTATTAAAATATCACAAGAATAACGGGTGCTTTGTATGAAGATTTATGTACATGTTTGACAGTATCCCGCTGCGTTGTTCTTAAAATGAGAATTGTTTGGACAAAAGGTTGTAGAGAAAAAAACATACATTTTGTTTTCAATAACTTTTCCCCCCGAAAATCGTACCGTTTATAGATGATGTGGAATAATATTTTATAGCCAGAGATGCCAGCATAGTACGGCAGTGCACTTTGCATATTACAAACACACACTCAGAATATGAAATAATTGTTGCCTTTCCACTGCAACAATGATTACGCGAATGTGCCTCAATATTACATTACACGTACATTCTAGGAAGTGTGTCATCCCCGTTGTGTGTGTGAAACTAGGAAAAGGTATGTAGTCAAACACAACTTAATCACTGAGGTGTATTTAATGACTGTGATGGAAACAACTACATGTTTCGGCCT
>Ga0123354_10017411_pt1 | contig 11263 bp, 5 predicted proteins | sample TergutLab28metaG_2_FD_97872 | JGI IMG/M metagenome (GOLD analysis project Ga0123354, IMG submission 97872) | Labiotermes labralis P4 segment gut microbial communities from Petit-Saut dam, French Guiana - Lab288 P4 | ecosystem: Host-associated > Arthropoda: Insects > Digestive system > Gut ... | reverse complement strand
TCCCCCATCCCCCATACTCACCCGATCTGGCCCCCTGTGACTTTTTCCTCTTCCCCAAGCTGAAGCTTCGGATGAAGGGTCGAACATTCGACACCATTGAAGAGATTCAAGAGGAATCGCAGCAGGTACTTAACACAATTCCAAAAAAGGGACTTCCAGGGATGCTTCCAAGCATGGCAGAAACGCTGGGACCGCTGTATTCGTGCAAAAGGGGAGTACTTTGAAGGTGATGGAGGAATTTAACATCCAAGGTAAGCACTTTTTTTACAAGTATTGTCCTGGAACTTTTGGCTATACCCTTGTACTCAGGTCTTCACGCAAAGTACCTGACATTTTTGTCCGATTTAACAAACTCTGAATTTTCCTGACAGAGTGTCGTAAAAGTGTGTAATGTAAACTTTCAAGGAAATCCGTCCAGTAGGAGCCGCGCTGATACATGTGGACGGACGGACGGACAGAGAGACGAGGCTTACAGGTGTTGTACTCAACTTCTGTGATCGCGCACAACCAGGTGCCTTTTGGAGTCGCACGGATCTCTGTTGTTCATTAAGGCTCTCGAAATAAGTTATCTGGAGAGCTACAAACAAACGTGCAGACCAGATGTTCACCGGATTTTTGCAAACGTCACTGGCGTTTATAGCCCTTTATTCCACGTACAAATGTGGTGTTACTAAGTTAATCACACTACAAACACGTCAAATTTCATACAATCCATTTGGTCTTGTTGGGAGGTCACATGCGGGCAGACTGACGGACACTGTCTAAATATTCCACGTGATACTTCAATAAACATTATGTCAATTAACACGATTAATATTCCTAAATACGCCGCCGCCTTCCGCCTCATCCCATACGCAGTGCTCATGGATTTTCGTTGCCATTCATCTGCTCTCCTTTCGCGCGCAAAATACACACCCTCATTACTAACGAAACGTTTCAATTACATGTAAGGTTTCAGTCCCTACCGAGCAGTGAACACTACATCTCGGTTGTACAAAACCAATCTGTTAATGCCGGATAAGGTAAAAGTCGCTTTTTGTTCTGAGATCTGTACAAAACACACACACACGCAATGCGAGCACCCTGTAAAGTTTCCGAATGTAAAACTTGGCGGTACGCAAACTAAACTCTAAAGTTAAAAGAGGTAAACAGGCCAATTTCGTATTTTATACTTCACAATATCTGAAGCAATGGAAAAATGAAAGAGGGATAACACCACTACATCATATCATGTGTCGACCACACACAATGAAACTGACTTTGTTTATTTCTTACAGACGAAACTGTAACTTTCCGAATTCTTATTTGGGCAATTCTGGTGAAAAGTAGCTGCGCGGAAGACCGGAAATGAGATGGGGAACAATAAACTGTACTGGGGGTGGGGTCAATACGTTGTGCTGGTCACCACTAGGATCGCAAGATTTCAGGTTCTCCTGGTGGTTCTGATAACGGTTCACGGTCTTCTAGCACGTTACGCCGTATCAACTGGTAAATAGTTACCGACCCGTCGAAGCCAAGCAGACCAAGGTAAGAAACTCTTTAAATGTTGACACTCTTTCTTTACCACGTACCCCTGTAGGTGAAAGCAGTCCCATTACAGGCCTGGAGTGGCCCAGGGGGTTCCAGGACGTTAAGGTTCCCAGATTTCATGACAACGGCACAGGATGGTGGTAAGGTTGTCAGCCTTAAGCACCGGCCGCCTTTACCCCCAGGAAACGCTCCTGCTACTCATTTCTGTTAGAGGCTGAGTCGACCCCAGGGCCATAGTGCTATTGGAAGGGTTCTATGTCAATGAAGAATCCACTGACTCCAGCTGGGATCGAACCAACGACCTTCCGATTTGGAGCACAGCAACTTAAACACTGTGCCACCGCGGTCCCCCACCCCTGTAGGACAGTTAGCATTTGAACAAACTCTTGAACACATTCCAGCTATGCATTTGTCTTTCCACTTTAGTTCCACATTCCAAATGTTGAGTTTTGAGAGACGTATCCGTGACGAATGCAACGGCGACGGGTCAGTCTTTCACATCTCGCACTTCTGGGTTGAACAATTGAATCTGCGCGGCCGTTCCATGACTCAGGCCAGAAGTGGCAGGCATCCCGCTGCGTAGGCACGGGTTCGCTCCAAGACGTTTGTGGTGGACACGACGGCAATGAGGCAGATTACTCTCAGAGTCTTCCCCTGGCAGAATCATTCTACCAATTTTATAATCGATCCAAATCTTACAAAGTGACAAGTCCGTTAAATCACCTCACCCACCTTCTAAATACGTGCACTAAATACCAAAATTTCGCAACAGCTTCGCTTCTTTCTACTCAGCCAACGGACTTACGTTTCGAGAATCAAATTACAATACTCTGATTCGACCCTGAAGTTCTCCATTTCAGACCACGAACTGGTCAAAAGTGAAATAAATTACGGTACACCGAACTGTTCTTTGCCATATTCATTTCCAGTGTAATTTTCTCCTGCACGTTTGATCTTAAATGTCATAATGAAATTAAGTGTACCACAGTGGTTCGTAATTTATTTCAACTCCAACTGTCTTCCACGATAACGCTTAAAAGTCCATACTTCGAGCTTACAGGATGCGCTCAATTTACCATCTCAGCTAGCATGTTCGCTAAATCCAATACGATCTTCTCGGGCAGACAGCCGCGTCAAAGCGCTAAAGTTCTCTAACGTTCCAGGGTCGTCAGTCCCTGAAATGATGGAGAACTTTCGCAACTGGATGCGGTTGTATGCCCGAGAAAATTTTATTGGTCCTGTGGCCGCGAAACCTTCCAAGACCCTATGTTCGCTAAACGTTGAAAATTCGTAACTTCTGAGAGCGCGCGCACGCACACACATACATACAAACACAAGCTACCTGGTGAATAATACGGTTGCAGGTGAAGTGCAATGGGAATGAGCCGCGTTTCCTAACCCTACAAAAATCTGTCTGCTACCTACCACTGCAGGTGGCCCGAAAGTTGTGACAAATACTAGTCACTGGGACAGTACACCGTTAACAGAGGCGTACTTTTTTTAAATGATGGAAGAACAAACTCGCCCAACATTGTGTCTTTCAAAGAAGCAATTCTGAGTTCTTCCCTTGTCAAACAATTATCAGTGAGCACACTGCCAGCTGAGCAGTATCCCACACGTACGCGGGGCTGTCAAGGGCTGTCAAACTGCGGCGAAAAACAATCACAGTACGGCAAGTCATAAACCAACTTACCTCTTAGTATTCCATGAAGGAAAGTCTGTTCCTTTTAGCATTAGATGACGGCTGCAAATCATTTACCGACGACACTACTTCTGTGCCTTATTTCCAGAACCTTCCAAAAGAGTCTGTCGCAGACAATGTCGCCCCCTTCGCCAATTCTCCGTCCTCAAAAGCCCTGTCTCTCTGTCATTTTTAATTAACACGAGAAATTCTGTAAGACGCTAATGTACGTCAGTTGAACGATCGACTGCCCTACTACAGACAGGCTGCTGAACCCAGAGTCCACGTTTTAGATAATCGACTATTTTCCCTTCAGCGGAACTGTAGTTGAACTTCGCTCCAAGGTCGTTGTGGTTGCTCGTAAAATTTCTTTCAACTGGTGTTTTCAGCCAAGCACATTTGTTAGCGGAATGTATCTCACCACATACAGGACACATACAATTATCACCACAATAAGAATGGTTTGCAGTAAATTGTGAATTACCTCCTTGTTGCAGTATCTATCTTGATATGTTGTGTTGGCGTTTCCCGTGGAAAAATTAGTCCCCCCATCCCCCACCCCCGCTCCTTAGCGTCCCGTGACGTCATAGAAACAATCTGTTTTAAACCTGCAATGTTTCATCACGATGCTACGTTGCCTTCGCGCGCCGTCCTAGAAACCTTTACGTGGACTGCACAACTACACCCCAACCAAACGTTATCTGGCCCCCTACTCACAAAACGGACAAGACCACCCCTCCCCCTTCATTTCCTTAATTGACTTACTGTTCACTAAGAACGTCGCTCTCCTGAGTTATTATCGGCCCCACCTTCCAGGGTGGAAGATGGGACCGACTGGTTGTACCGAAACGTCAGTACGATTATTACCGATACTCGCTGCGTAATAACCCACAAAAGCGCAGTTCTCAACATATAAACTGTATGTATACAAAATTACAATATGTAATAATAATAATAATAATATGCGACAAAAGTGCAGACTTTGCCAACAATTTGACGAGACAATAGACCACATAATATCAGCATGCCCAATACTGACAAAAGAAAAGTACATAAAAAGGCATGACAGTGTGTGCACAACTACACTTCAACATATGCAAGGAAACAGGGGTACAACTGGACAAAAAACACTGGTATGAACATGTGCCAAAATCAGTATAAACAAGTCAAGGAGGCAAGGTAACCGTATTGTGGAACCAACAAATACAAACTTACAGAACTATACCCAACAATAAACCAGACATAATCCGTGATAATGAAACGGGAACATGTATGTTAATAGACGTTGCAATCTCAGAAGACAGAAATGTGATTAAAAGAGAGGCCGAGAAGATTCTAAAATATAAAGACCTTACAAGAGAAATGCAGCGCATGTGGAATGTAAACACAAAGGTGATACCAGTAATAATAGGGGCGACTGGGACTATTTCAAAGTCATTCAGAAAATACGTGAGCCACATACCAGGAAAACATGAAGTCAAGGAACTACAGAAAACAGCCATATTGGGCACTGCACACATACTTCGGAAAGTACTAATGCAAAAGTACAATAGATTCAACACTGAAACTAACGATATAAGCACCATGAATAGCAACAACAGAATAGCTGCAACACTGTATTCCCTAGGGACATAGTTTGTCTCCGGAATATAAGTATAAATACCCTGCATAAAGGAGATGATGATGATGATGATGATGATGATGATGATGATGATAATAATATGTAAAGCTTTCCCTGTACACGGTATGAAGACACAGGGGGAGCAAAGTAAGAGCTCCACTCATTCTTAAACTCGGAACTAAATGGAGGTGAATGGTCAACTTCACGTCCAGGCCGCTTTACGCCCGGGAAATAACCACAGTGCAAAATGAAGAGGAGACTGGTGGGCCCCAGGGCCGGTCTGGACTTTTGGCCAGCCGTAGCCTAGCTGCCATTAGAATGATACTACCCCGGATCAATAATAATAATAATAGCTACCAAAAACTCCAAGAACTGATTATGGTCCTGTAAATTTCCATGGGCACGCCTAAGAATCTAATGGAAAATGCGCCAGCCCTGCTCGTAGAAATAAGTCACACAGCATCCAGCACCCGAAAGCTGCGAACTATATATGCTTTATTCCAAACACAACGAGCCGATTTCGCCGCGTGCATTCGCATTTAACGAGAAGTTCTGGTGCATACTCGAAAACACGCCACGACTTAAACGAACCGACTTCGTCAGCACCAACTGTGGCCGAAAAGTAACACAGTACCGGTAATCTCAAACAGGAGGAACTTAATTATTTATTCGCGTTACGTTCGAATCTGTAGAGTTAGCTCGTTCGGTATGACAACCGAAAATCCGGAGTCAGATAGCCGGTGGGTGTTTGTCACGGAGTCCAAGCCGGCGTCTGTCCCCGTGCATAAAACGACCGATGTGTACAGCTAACCATTCAAGCTAACTAATGTGGAAGGTAAAGAAATATAGAGGCGGTACACCTTCATTCCTCCGAGTGCTGCGCAGGTTGGTGTAGTGTAAGGGCACTTTACCTGCATTCGGCATTAAGATCCCGGTTCGCATATCAGCCTGGATACCGGCTGTCCTTAGGCAGTTCATGATTTTCCAAAATCACGCAAAGAAAATGTCGGGATATTGCATCGATCAGGCAAAGGCTGCTTCCCTGCAAATACTATAAAACTAAAACTCCGTGGCCTTAGTCCGCACGCGAACTATACCGACAAAGCGGCCGCCGCCGGTCGGCGAAGTTACTGCCAACTTTTGCGGATAGAGGGGTGTCACGTGGTCAGCGCAACGGGAACCCACAGCCGTTAATCTCTGTTTTCTAGACCTGGAGCCGCTACTTTTTTCATTCAAGTAGCTCCTCAATTGACCTCACGAGTGGACCCCGTTCCAGACCCACTACTACTCAGAAAACCTGGTAGCGCCGGGGATCGAACCCGGGACCTCTGTATCTGTAGCCAGAAACTCTGACCAATAGACCACAGAGGCGGTCCCCTGCAAATACTATACAATTCATAAATCACTTTACCAGAAATACTGACAGCGTCGTGCAATAAACCACATCAAAAAGCCCAAAACATTCAGGTAAGAAATTACGACACACTAAATCAAACTCATACGTTGGCGTTATGTGCAGTCCGTGTCATTACACTGCCGTGTGATTTCACAGGAATTCTGCTACGCTAAACATAAAAAGGACTGCACTGTGATTCGCTCAGCTTATAGGTACTTTGTGATGCGGTATAACATTGTTAACGCGCGTGACACGCTACGTGTATTGAGTTTCCGACCTTTGAAATATTGTAACCCGTGAATTATGCCACGTACAATTTAGGGCATGCTGAAAGAAAAATGGCACGTACCAGCTTGGAAAACTGTACTCCAACCTGACACACACATTTTCCACACACTTCACGATTTGCATATCTCGATGGTACTTGTGTTTTTCACAGGACACAATACAAATTTTCTACTACGGAAGTACGAACAGTACCAATAGGCTACTACACTGCAAAACCGTAACAAGACAGGCAATGCACGTACATAACACTGAGGCGCGTTCGAGCAACCTTTGTTGCAGTGGAAAGGAAATAGGCATTACATATTCTGGGTGTCTGTCTATATACGTAGATATTCAGAACGCAATGCGCGTGCGCCGTATTACACCGTCATCTGTGGCCTGTCCGGCTCTATAATATTTTTTTCACATTATCTCATAAACGGCATAATTTCCGAAAAAGTAGTCTTTGAACATAAAATGTTTTGATTTTCTCAACAACTTTTGTTTGAAATACTTCTCATTCTAAGAAGAATTCAGCAAGATATTATCACAAATGTGCATACGTCTTCATGTAAAGTACCCGTTATTCTTGTCAGATTTTAATCAAACTTGAATTTTCTCGACAGATTTTCGAAAAGTAATCAAATATCGAATTTCATGAAAATCCGCCAAGGGCGGGCCGACATGTTCCAAGCGGAAGGGCGGACAGACAGAGAGACATTACGAAGCTAATAGTCGCTTTCACAATTTTGCGAACGCGCTTAAATATGGGAGCATTATTTTATATGACAACTGCCGCCGATCACTTAGCATCGTCTCATTTTAAACCACACATTTTCGAAGTAAATTGAACACGTTTGTCAGACGTAATGCGGGTCTGTGAGCCCACTGAAAACACTTGCAGTACCTTTACAAATACGGTGAATAATAACTAACATTAACTGCACTACAAGAAACTAAAACCCCTGGACCCTAACTCGCCGCAAAAGGAACACCGGTGAGCGGTGCGCTGTCTGCCGTCACGTAAACGGTCTAAGCAGTGTTGCAGAGCGAGTTGTACGCCAAATCATGTCCCTGAATACATGGTATATACTTCTTTTCCACTTCGTTAACCATGCATACAGCACAATGAAAAAAATTAAAACGTGCATAGTAAAAGTTGGTGATTATAAATGGTATGTACCAGTCTGTTGTGCGATATGCCGCTTCCGAGAAATATCATGCAAAGCACAAGATTCACTGCACCGATACGTACCAAACCCGAATCTGTCTCATCACCGTGTGTGCAGAACCCTACTCGTCGCCGTTTGATGATCGGCTCTGGGGCCCATCAAGCCCCCTCTGTAGCACGGCTACAGGTGTCAAAGCGCGCGAGCGGTGGGCTGGTCACAAAATTCCATATACTGGCGAAGTTCAGAATTCTTGAAGCCACATCTCCTTTCCTCCACACAGCAAGACGCACTGTTTAATTAGCACAACGGCAAAAGGAAGTAACTGCAAAACTGCATTTAAATATCTTTAACTAGTACCGATAATGGAAAAACAGAACGGAAGGACACGAACCCCCGCACTTTTACAAATGTCTTTCATACCGAACATTGCAACCGCGCATTTATCGATACTGCTTCGCACGTGGCAGAACCCGGGTTCGAAATCCTGCACTACTCCCGCTCGTCCTCGGCTCTTTCTCCGACATGCCACAACAGCACCATAAATACTCCGTGACAACTCATACGTCATTTCAAACTCATCATTCACAAACCGTTACACAACAGGCAGCATCTGTATTGCTAGCACGAGTGTCAGGTGTTCTGAAACAATTTCCTCACAATTTTCCTTATGCGGCCATTTAGTATTGTGCTTGTCATAGGGTTGAAATTGGGTTGAGGGACGCTGTACAAGAAGTTGCACGAATTAATCACTCACGAGTCGAGCTTCTCCTAAAAATCAAAGCCGGCTCATTACTTTACACCCCAGCACCTCCCACCGTCCATTGCTGCAAAATGGTCGTGCATTCAATACAAGGTGGGTTAAACAAACAGTATTTTACCACCACAAACACTACTTTATTATTGATGGAACAACGCGTCAATCGCTTAATTTCGACGCTGATTCGTCACCGTTAGGCTAATCTGAGGGCACAAAGGTGTAATATCTAAGGTGGGATGCTTCATCTTATCCAACAGCGTACATATTCCCCTGAAGTGAGTTCGGATGATTCGAGGTCCAGTGCAGGAAGGGCAAAATATGGAACACAAAACAAGTTATTAAACTCTCCAACGTTCCCCGAAAATTCTGGTTTACTGCAGGGCACGCTGTTGAGAACACGACCCCTGGAGTGAATCGCAGATTAGAAAATTTTACCAGAAATTTTTATTCCTGCACCTTCTTCTTCCCCTTGCCTGTCAACCTCCTCCTCCTCCTCCTCCTCCTCCAACCTCCTCCGTGTTCTCCTTCGCCTGAGCTCTATTCGGCAGATGCGACTCCAAAATGTCAGGGAGTTGCACTCACAAAATTCGCTCTAACTCGGGTACAATATAATGAAGAAGACCGAACATTTTGTGTCGTTAAAAGCAAGGGTTGCTGCAACCGCAGAGTGTAACTTCATGGTTAACAATGACAAATTAATTGGCACCATAGAATATCTGACGTTATGGACGAGGTATCGCATATACCGTAGTCGTTATAACTGGGTTCGACTGCATATGAAGCATCATTTAAACAAACTACTACTCAGGGACAGCGTGTTTTTCAAAGCCCATTACTGATAAACTGTTTTTGTTCGGCTCACACAATCTCACTTTACACTTCATGCCTGAAGGGTGTACCTGATTCTTGAAAGTCATTTCCACTCCTGGCTGGCCGGTTTGTTAGGTTGTCACTAAAGCCAAACTGGCCCTTCACATCGTCTCCTCTCTCAATACCAGGTCGCTTGGTACTATATTTAATCAACATTAATCACCAAAACATTCAAACCGAATCACAAATGTGACGTGTGTATGCATGAGCGCGCCTGCGCATGCGTCTTACATCACCTCAACAATTTAAGTAAGATAAATTATCAACTACATTCACGCCTTTAAGTATACATATTTTAAACTGTGTAAGTAATTAACAGTACGCGTCCATCATTTGTATATTTAAACGGAAACATAACGACCCATCCGTCGCAACTTTATCGTGTGCGGGTTACATAAGGAACAAACCATCAGAAGCACAATGACCGGCCGACAAAGAAGAGGGTACTCAACAAACCGTTTTGAACCACGTCAGACGGAATAACGACAGAACGGAGAGAAACCCGTACGGAGAAGCTTCATGATATGTTCAATTCTACAGAGTTCTCACGATTATATTACACTCTGTACAGAGCTTCTCGGATTTCTCCATCGTCTAACGTTCCGAACCTACGCACAAACAAAAGACTTTGCTGAAAATGTACGTTTCCGAAACGCTGTGTTTATTTGTCGTGTTGTATTCAGTTAACACCAGAAGATGAACAAAATCCAGAAGCTATGTGGTCCTCAATTCATAATTTACACTCGTCACCGATTATCATTATAAAGTAACAAAACGTAGAAGGGTGAAATGAGTGGTACACGCAGCACAGAGAAGTGTTTACGAACTTTTTGTCAAGCAAAATCAGGAGAAATCACTTGGGAGACCCAGACATAGGCAAGAGGATAATATATATACGTTCTTAAAGACATTGGGTATCTTATGAGGGCCGCAATCAACTACCTCGGAATTCAATCTAGCGGCGCTTTCTTGTAAACACGGTAATGGAAATTCGGAATCCATACAAAGCGAGGAACTTATTGACGAACTCAGCGACTCTTAGATTCCTTCTCCGAGAAGAAGAGCGGCCCAGGCCGGTTGGTCAGCCAGGTACGATGAAGAAGGCTCTACATCGTCCTCCACGTTCTAATCACCGAAATAACACAATACATGGCTATTAAAATGTACGGGCGGAACTAAGGTTTGGTTTTTATCGGCACTGCAAAACAACTGTTTACAAAGCTTTCTTTTCAAAAAAATGTTCCTTCTACAACAAAGTCACATAGCGTAATAAAAAATATAAATAGCACAGCGGCTTTCAAGAGTCAGGGCAACTCAGCTGATATAGTGCCCAAGCTACGGTCTGGATGGCCGGGTAGCCGTGGTTCGATTTCCGACAAGAGAGAATTATCGACAATCCAATGCGTCCCACTGGCTTTCGGTCGCACCCAGGAGTACGGTGGGGGGCTTTCTCGCCGAAGGTACAATGGCCAGGGTGTGAAGCTAGCCACTCACCTCCATCTAGTATCGAGGTTAAGAATGGGTGAAACAGTACCTGTACTCCCCCTACGCCTTTATAGGTGCATAATTTAATTAAGCACACGTTTCCATGTGGCTGATACTTAAGGAGAAGAAAACGAACTTACGACTATGCAGTGAATACATTTGGTGTGTTCAGAACATATCTCTACTTACTTACTCCATGGCGCAGAGCCCTTCTTGAGAAGCTAACTGGTTTGCAGCTAGTCAAGAAATTCCCCACATTTCACGGAACCCGAAGGCTCATTACTGTACTCACAAGCGTCCGCCAACTATCCCTATCCTGGGCCAACCCAATCCAGTCCACATACCCAAATCCCACCGCCTGGAGAGCCAAGCTAATATTAACCACCCATCTACGCCTAAGCATCCCCAGTTGATCGTTACCTCCGGTTTCCCCACCAAAACCCTATACCCCCCCCTCGCCTCCCCCATACGCGCCACATGCCCT
>Ga0123354_10017408_pt1 | contig 11264 bp, 5 predicted proteins | sample TergutLab28metaG_2_FD_97872 | JGI IMG/M metagenome (GOLD analysis project Ga0123354, IMG submission 97872) | Labiotermes labralis P4 segment gut microbial communities from Petit-Saut dam, French Guiana - Lab288 P4 | ecosystem: Host-associated > Arthropoda: Insects > Digestive system > Gut ... | reverse complement strand
TTTGCTTCGTGACAAAGGGCGACGTGAAGATTTATTATGAGAATAAGGGGCACGTGAAGTTTTGCTTCGTGACAAAGGGCGACGTGAAGATTTATTATGAGAATAAGGGGCACGTGAAGTTTTCATTCTGAGATCAAGCGGTAGACCAAGTTTCATCATGAGACTAAAATGCTAGTAAATCTTTACACAGTCCACGTAACAGGTTGACTCAAATATACACCGATTCGCCTCCTACCATGCTTTAAAATTATCTTAGTATTCTTGTAACGAGTCGATTGGACTATACTGGAGGAGAAACAGATTTCTGCAGCGACAGATCACAGTAAGACAGCAGAATGTTCAGAGTATCCGGCAAACAAAGAGCTCAAAGGTTTCAGCGTCTGAACGCGATTTTTTATTGCGGTTATCTCTAGAAATCGTAGTGCTCTGTATCAGTCATTTTAGTGACGTCAGTGTGTAACACAGTTTAACAGTTTTCGATTCTCGGAAGAGAAAAGAAATTTCCAGAACTGTGAGGAACCGCTGCAGACGTTAGTTTAATTAACCTCGTGGCTAGTTGCTGTTGGTGAAGTCGAGATTCCGGTTCCGGGTTCGATTTGCGTTTCAAGATCTTTTGTCGTGTTTTTTATCCGTGTCGTCACAAACAATCTGACGACTATCTCAAATTAAGGTGCAGGTTTGTCTGAATGTGACACCGTATATTTTGGGTCTAACATACACTAAGAATATCATATTGTCACTGTCTGCATGATCACTCAACTACTATGAAGACAGAGGTAACATATTTCTCCGAAATGTTATTTAAAAAAATAGCCAATTTGTTTATAACGTAACAATGAGGCGAGTTGGCCTGAACATTGTTGCAGTGGAAAAGTAATAAATGTTAGATATTTTGAGTGTGTGTTTGTGGCCTTAGGTATCTAGCATGCAATGCGCATGCACCGTATTGTATTGTCGTCTGTGGCCTGCTCCGCTCTACAATATTTTTCTACTTTATCTCATAAACGGCACGATTTTCGGAAAAAAAGTTACCGAACACAAAATGTGTTTATTTTGATTTTCGCTACGACTTTTGTCTGAAAAATTTCTCATTCTAAGAAGAACTGAAAGAGGTGTTATCTTATATGTGCGTAACTCATCAAGTAAAGTGCCCGCTATTCTTCTCAGATTTTAATCCAGCTTAAATTATTTCCATAGATTTTCGAAAAATTCTCAAATATAAAATTTAGTGAAAATCTGCTCAGTGGGAGCCGAGTTGTTTCATGCGGACGGACAGACAGACATGACAAATCTAATGATCGCTTTTCGTAATTTTGCGAACAGGCCTACAATTCACACGGCGTCACAAGCCAGATGTTGCTACAGTGAACACCTCGAAAATCTAACGACTTTAGTGACGATATTTGAAAGGTTTACAATATAAAATATTTGGGTGAAGAAATTAGAAAGCCTTATTTAAGAAGGATACTGGAATTAGAAATACGTTGACGTTAGCCAAGGATATTAATATGTTGTATTCAGAGCAATTTGCGATGTGAGAATGCGTACTGAACAAACAGTAAACAAACAACAGTCGAACACAACTTTCTGAAGTATTCATTCAGCTACATTTTTCCGACCCTATAGGGTCATCATCAGGTTGGCTTTTTAGAACATATTAAAAGACGTTTACACATTGCATTGTGGAAGTAAGACCTCACTTCTTACAAATATATTTACAATTCAGTCATTCTCTAATATAATCAATTGTTCGTGATTAAAATAAGTTGATAATTAAACTGTTAAATCTTTTAGAAAATGGTAGATGTCGGTGATGGCTAGGGGTAGTTGGTTTTAAGTGATGCTGTATTCAAAGCCGCGTACCGTGTGGTGTTTTCATAACTGGTGATATGTTATGGTGACAGGGTCTCAGGTCACCTACACAGTGCATGTCTTGTTCACGTCTTGACTTATAGTGAAGCATGTAGCTGGACGAATATTTTAAAATACCGTTTTCGATGGTTTTCGTTTAATCCTTATTTTGTGGATTAAAATAGCGGGATATATAATTTTTAAAATACATCGTTGTAACCGTTGCACGTGTGTTAAGAAAGAATGTATTTGGCAAGTGAAATTCAATGGCCGGTGGTAAGGCATAGCAGAGTTTAAAAAAAAATAAAGGAACGTTTTGAAAGGATAAGGCTTTGCGCGTAGCAGGTGGCCAGAAGGGTCTAGCAGTTGTCGCAGTACGGCGATGTCGAAATAAATGGGTTTGGTTCATTTTGAAATAGTGGAAATTTCTAAATTTTCACAGTTTTAGATCTCTTAAATCTTGCGGCGGAGGATGGATGGTAGTCAGGAGTACAAATTAAGAAAAACGGCTAGAACACTCATTTGGGATTCATACAGGTCACAACACGGCGGGCCAATCACGTAACAGAATTAAAAAATTTTTACTTTTGGACTTAGTAGGAAATAGTGAAATTAAAAGACAGCCATTTGGAAATCAGAGAAGTGGGAAAAAATCCACGTATTAGAAAAGAAATGGAAACGGGGGTGCCAGTTACCGCGTACGGACGCAATGGAACGGTAACTGCTTAGGCTGGGTAAAACAAAGTTAATAATCTGGGCGAATCCGATCGGTGAAGTGTTAAAGTTCCGATGCCACACTCATATATTATACAAAACACCTATGTATAATTAGTCTGGACAAGGTAAAATTAAAGGTAAATAATAATTAATTTATTGACTAAATTACAAGAAATGTTTGTAGATGTTCCTTTCCATAAGTGTTTCGGGTCCTCTAAGGAAGCACTTAGAATCCCAGAAATCAAGAATCCAGCTACCACACACAGCTAGAGCGGGTATACCATGAACCTGACATCGTTTTGTGATACAATGTTTTCATGTATCCACTCTGAACTGACAACACACCCAACGAAACAGAGACTGTCGATCAGAAAACACTTTATCACCCTGCACTGGCCAGCCTCAATGATATTATTAAGGATATTATTTGAAAACACTCATGACTTCGGTTCTCTTAAAATATAGCCTTGCAAAAGCACGTTCATATATAAATTACTCCATGAAGTTGTTTGTTCAAATAAAACGTACTAAAATGCATTATTACATGATTACATGATTGGCCTTCCTACGCAAACTGAGTAGCACGTAGTTGCTCCACGGTGTGCCCTTGAAACGTAAAGTAACAAGGACATATATCTTGAGTCTTCAACCCGCGGCCCGTGACCACGTTTGGAAGTTGTTAGCATAATATACAACTGTACCACAATTTATTCAGTTACGTATGCCACTAACTGTTACTTTTCCAAGTGCAGCCTGCGAAGCGCCCTAAAATAAGGGGTGTGGCCCTTTGCCTTAAGAATGTTGGAGTGCCGTGACATAAATTCGACATCCAATAAACTGACACGTACAGGATGCCCAGCCATGCCGAAAAATTAGCACATAAACTTGTCTTCCATGATGCCTCAGTTTCGTTGGTTATATTGTCAGCTGAAACTGGAGAAAAAGTGTGTAGTGAGGAACTCCATAATTTGTGCTGTTTCGCAAATATTATTATGGCGGTACAATGAAGGGGAATATGATGGGTGGGGTATGTGGCACGTAGGGGGAAGAAACAAATGCATAATACGAGTTCTGGTGGAAAAAAAAAACTTGAAAGAAAGATAACGCTTTAAACATCTAAGCCTGGGCGGAGTATGCAATTAAAATGAAAATATTATGGGAAGGCATAGAATGGATTAATCTGGCTCAGGGTAGATAAATTCGCCGCTGGTATGAACGCGGTAACGAACTTTCGGTTTCGATAAAGTGAAGGAATTTTCTTGAATAGCTACTCTAGAGGGAATTTGCTACGTGGAGTTAGATATTTCGTTCGTTACATACCTAGTTGCTTTGCTGGTCAGTTAGTCACCAAGTCATTTAGTTTGTTAGAAAGTCAACATTGCAGACACTTGCCTTGGGACTGATTCAGCTCCTGGAAATCGTAACAACACACAATGCTGTTGTACGTGTCAATAGGCATGCTGCACTACGTGTTAATAGGCATGCTGCAGTGCGTGTCAATAGGCATGCTGCAGTCCATGTCAATAGGCATGCTACAGTACGTGTCAATAAACGTTTCTGCAGTACTTGGCAATAGCATGTTGCAGTACTTGTCAACAGGCATGCTGCAGTATTGTCAATAGGCATGCTACAGTAGGTGTCAATAGGCATGCTGCAGTGTTTGCAAACAGGCATGATGAAGTATTTGTCAATAGGCACGCTACAGTACGTGTCAATAGGCATGCTGCAGTGTTTGTCATCATGTTGCAGTAATTGCCAAGACATGCTGCAGGATTTGTCAATAGGCATGCTGCAGTGTTTGTCAACATGCATGCTGCAGTATTTGTCAATAGGCATGCTGCAGTACGTGTCAATACGCATGATACAGTACGTGTCAATAGACATTTCTTCAGTGCTTGTCAATAGGCATGCTACAGTACATGCCAATAGGCATGCTGCAGTACTTACCAATAGACATGCAGCAGTATTTGTCAGTAGGTTTGCTGCAGTACCTTTCAATAGGTTTGCTGCAGTACGTATCAATAGGCACGCTGCAGTACATGTCAATAAGCATAGAATGACCAGCGAAGACGCTGCCCTAACAAGGAAGTTGCTTGTTACGTAAATAATCAGGTTAATAATGCGTTAGACCTATGTATATATATATATATATATATATATTACTAAAACTCTTTCTAATTGATATTATTGAACACAGTTAAGTCTGGGATCATCTTGTTGTCAATACTGAGCTCTTAATTATAGCCCACAGACTGCAGAACTGTGGGAAAAAAGCGTATGACTTGCGGCAAACAGTTGAGTGTAATTAGGGCAAAACAGCAGTTACTGCTGATTGTTGCCTTACAAGGAGGAAGCAAAACGATTTCGCAGATTTCTATCTTCCGTTAATGGGTCGCTGTTGTAATCCTGGTGGGAGTTACTGACGTTTTGAAACAGCGTGTTGCCTTCAGCTTCAGGATAGAAAAATAGTCTTTTATGTGGCACATAATTTTGACTTCTCTGAACTTCTAAACTGACTGGAAATATATAAATTTTTGGAAGCTGTGTTTCCGAAAATTTTTTAAAGACTCCAGATAATTATGTAAAAAAATTAATTACAGTGGGAAAAAAATTTTTTAACAGTCAAGGCACAACATCTTCATCAGACAATAAGCCTGTACTTTGTGTCTGAATATTATTCGATATCATCTTGAAACCCAAGAATTTGCCCTATCTAATTCTGTTCAGAGGAATCTGTCCCGTTAATGAGAGCCGGCGATGGACCTTCATTAGTTGCTTTGGTTTGTAAGACGCACTTTATTTATCGTCTTTTTAGGGTTTGAAATTTTTTGGTTTCTTGATTTTGGTTTATTTCACGTCAGTATGCAGCTTATTCCTAAGTGAATGATGGATTATGTTGTTATTTTTTGTTTCGATTGTTCATTGCAATTATTATCATGAAATTGGATTTGATTGTAATGTTTTGAAGACTGTACTTATGGTAACCGGTTCTGAGACAGTGTTCACTCCGCCCATCCTTCTCGATTGGTTCTTAACGAGATAAGTCTAGAAACAAAGAGGATTTACAGGAAGGTGCGACTGGAGTGGATTTTAATTTCGGGTCTTTTCGGTTAGTTGAATTTCCATTTACGCTGAATTATTACGTCGCGCTATTCGGCGTGATCTGATTTTTGTTGACTGATCCATCTTTGATAGAAAATATGGAGGTACATGTGTTTTGAATTTTATAGATTTTGCTTGTACATATCGTCCTCACACAGCTGGATATCACGCGTTTAACTTCATTACATTATTGCAAGCTTCGGCATTTGCTGTGCCTACAACTAAGTCCAGTTTATAAGGCATAAGAAAACTTGTCTGAACGCAAGCATCAACCAGTCAGTATTTATTTTGTAAGTAAATATTTGTAACGACCAACCACCTGTTGAAATCTGTCCCCAAAGCTGTAACTTCACTAGTGAAAGGTAGCCCTAAGTAAGCGAAAACCTATGTTAAGCAATTTTATGGATCTTAGTACTACTTAAAACACAGCTGCTTCCTGGGTCATTTTGTGGAATGTGACAGCGTAGTTGTTGTGTTCGAAAAGGCGTGCTGTTGGATCCCATCCAGAGCAAGTACAATCCAATCCACATCATTATATACAATATATTTAATACATATTTTGATATTATTCAGTCAATTAAGCCTGTATATCTACAGCGACGCTCTTCTTATGTTTTGCTTGCATTTGTCATGTTCCCCATGCACGTTGCATATTTTATCTAGCCCATTTTCTTTGGTTGTTTTACAATTAATATGAAAGCAAAAATTTCCTATCGAGAGTTAAAGTTATGTTACCGTGAGGGGGCTCATTTGCGTCAATGGTCCAAAAGGCATGTTTATAGAGAGATATTTCAAACTTCGTGAAAATCGATGTTCGGGATTTTTAATTTTAAAGAAACCCCATTTTAATAACACTGTTCCGAAATTTCGTGAATGTTTTCGACGAATCGGAGTGATGTTGGGCTTCTTAGAACGACATGGATTATGGCGCAGTGATAGCAATAATGTGTAAAGGAAACAGCTGAGATGAAATGATACGTGATATCGGATGCAAGTACAGTTTCTAACACGATTTGTCCGAAAAGATGCCCAATATAATAGTCATGCTTAGTGAAATGTTCCTTTACCACAAGTATGTGGACATGATTGAATTATGCAGGTGTATGCACATGTTGGAAAGACGACGATTTGAAAGGATATATTAGTTTTTAATGACATCCTGATATATAGATTTGGAATTCTGAGGAAAACTAAGAAAGAAATATAAGAATATCGAGGATTCCGGCTCAGATTTGAACCAAGTACCTCCTCAGTACAAGTCCAGAACGATGATACTGAATGACACTCCATACTGCACTCATGTGTTGTTAATTTCTATCAAATCCACCAGTGAGCCAAAGATATATTTTTGACAGGCCCGCTGACGAAGTTACGATGAAATGCCTGAGTGTCAAAATTATACACTTGCTCTAGTGACAGACATGCATCACCATACTGAACGTTCATTCGTCGATGAATTTAGATGGGTTTCATCCCTTCGCTACTTAAAATACGGATGAGAGAACGCTGTTCTTCTATGGTGCATGTTGCAAGCGGGGCCGCCATCTTTACAATACTATTGCGCCGTCGTGTTGCATTCCTGCATCGTACTGCAACCTGCCGGCCACTCTTCAAACCATGAGCATCACTGTTGTCATTACAAGAAAATCGAGCTGTGTTTCGAATTTTTATCGCACTTTTAAGGTTTTCGTTTGACTCTCCCTCTTAGAACCTTCGTCCACTCTTCCTTAACCTATAAAAGTTTAGTCTTTACTACGTGTACTCACACTTTAACATGCCGAATTGCTAAATTCTGCCCACACTGTCCATTTCTGGTGGAACAAATGGTACTCTCCCTACATACCTGTAAACTGACTGGTGTTTATAACAGAAATGGAGTTCTTATTAGTCGAAGTTTTCAAAGAGTTAGTTATATCCAAAATGTATACTCTATAACGCAAAGCCCGCATTCTTGCAAAATTATTTTTGTGTTGTTCTATGTATTGTTATTTTTGTGTTGTTCTATGTATTGTTTGTTTTGTGTTGTTCTAGGTATTGTTTGTTTTGTGTCGTTCTGTGTATTGTTTGTGTGTAACTGTGTACTGTACTACTGCCACCGGGTGGCTACCCAATTGCAGTTAACAAATATATCATATCATATCATATATCATATATCATATCATATCATATATCATATATATCATATAATATATCATATCACATACCATATCATATAATATATCATATCATATACCATATCATATATCATATCATATCAAAATATACTGCATTATCTATCAGTGGATGTTGTATTTTCCTCTACACCCTGAAAGTTCAAAATGTTTCCTTCTCCGATAACATTAAACGAGTCTCCAGCTGTTAATCTCCATAGTGCAGAAATACTCAGCAATATTAGTGAAAACTATCGGCTTCTGTGCTCAATTTCAACCAAATTTGAAATATTTAAAAGAAAATATTTCGGTAACATTTTATTATGTTAAATTCCCCCAAAATCCTTTCATCTGTTCTGTAGTTTTAGTATGTGGCTGTAAAGACAGACGTATGGAGAAGCTAAATTTTGAGCAGCTGTCTTTTCGAACTCTCCGATACAGTTTTGTTGTCATCATAATTTTGTCCATAAGCGTTTAAGATTCTGCTCTTGTGGGAAATGACGCTGCGGCACTTGGTAAAGGATTCCTGACGTTTCGAAGAAAATTAATTCCTCCTTCTTCAGGGATCTAGAGTTATTCACGGAATATATTTTCCTCGGAATGTGTTTAAGTACAACTCTAGGAAAACTGTCCTTTCTTTACCCCGTCCTGATAATTTTATATTCACAGACACAATATAAAAAATTATATGCAGCCAAGTCCCTATTGAGGGACTACTATTTTCTCAACTCTAAACCATAGGCAGTTGGAGATAGAGACGGTAGACTATTTATGATGACAACCAATTTATTTGACATTGCTAATGTAAAACAATTGCGAACCGGCGGTAGTTTTAGAATTTTACTGCCTTTTTCCGAACATCTTGTGGTGTTGGCGTCCTAAATTCAGCAATTTTTAACAGTTTTCACAGTCGCGTTGAGTTTGGCACGATTTTGGAGGGCCTTCGGAATTTCGGGGAGGAGGGTTTGAATCCCCAACCCCCGCTCGGTAAGCCACTGGTTACTGCCTTGGTACACACAAAGTACCGTACATACCGGTGTGCGTAAAACATGCATCGTTATAGGAATACGCCTTCGGAATGGAGACTAAGAGAATCGCATCTATAATCCATAATTTGGCGTACACGATAAATGTCGTAACCTTGTTATGCATAATGTGCTTATAACTTGTGACTCAAAATAACTAATAGTAAATATCCTTAAAAAACATTACTTACTTTCTTACTTTACTCCATGCAGCACAGGCCTTCTTGAGAAGCTGACCGGTTCTCAGCTAGTCACGAAATTCCCCACATTTTATGGAATCAGAAGGTTTATTACCGCATTCACAAGTGCCCACCACCTGCCCCTATCCTGAGCCAGCTCGATCCAATCCATACCCCCACATACCACTTCCTGAAGATCCATCTTAATATTATCCTCCCATCTAACCCTTAACAAATATTACCAACTCAAATTGTAAAGATTTGAAATGTAAAATATTTTTATTTTTATTTAGTTTCATCTTCCGACTGCTGTACAGTATCATACACAACTTGGTGTGTCACAGGTTCAAAATAAGTTATTTTATAGTTCTTTAATACATTCTGTAACTTTTAGGAGATCTCGTATTAATCAAGAGTTATTTGCACTACATGCAACTTATTCTGAGTTTTTTAAGGGTGGCCTGATGGTAGTCAATGGACCAAAACATGTCGTCAAGGTAATATAATATAAATATATATTGTTGTCGAATTTGACATTCAGAGGACCTTGCATCGTGATATATTCTAATAACAAAACCAACAAGATGCTGTAATATCTCAAATTTATTTTTGAATTAAGACTCTATATGTTTCGGACGGTTTCTCCGTCCATCATCAGGAGTCTAGCACTGTACACACAGCAATAGGTAAATATCATACAGGTTATGCTGACTGCTTGCTAGCAAGCAGTCAGCATAATCTGTATGTATTGCTGTGTGTACAGTGCTAGACTCCTGATGATGGACGGAGAAACCGTCCGAAACATATAGAGTCCTAATTCAAAAATAAATTTGAGATATTAGAGCACCGTGTTGGTTTTGTTATAAGAATATATATTGTTCTGTTTGACTGAAACCAGAGACTGTTTTGTTTTCTTTTAGTCAGGAACGGGTTATTAAATTAGGCGTGGTGTCTTGTCTCAGAAGAAAGAGAATTCGCAGTCAAAATGACTGATGAAACATCAAAACTCGTTCTTCCTTACAGACGTCGTGCTTATTCAAATGTTTCAGTAGTTTTGAAGTCTCATCTTGACCACTAAGGACACTAAGAACGGAAAGGAAATTAGGTTTTCACATTCGCGAATTTTCGCGAGATGAACAGTCTACTGGCACATGCACCGTTTTAGACCAAGATTAAAATTAGCAGAGCTGTAACGTTGCCTGATTTTTATGTGCTTACTCACGCTCTGAAAGAGCAGAATACAGGGTCAGGGTAGAAACATAAATTCGCAGTCCGAGTGGTCATAATTTTACAGACCGTAAGGAGCGGGTTTAATGTTCCGGCCGGGGCAAAAAATGTTTTCTTATCCTATTCGCCCAGACACCCTATGGATCCCACCCTGTCTCCCACGCAATGAGTACCGGGAATTTCTTCCCGTGAATAAAATAAGGTTCATTAGCCGAATCCATCTGGCGACAAAGTTAATAAAGAGTTGGGCTGTGTTACAGGAACCACTTTAACAACAGAAAGCCGAGGAAAATATGTGGGTCTGGGAGGAAGAAATAGAAAATAAGGGGAAATTTTTTTATGTGCAAAATTCATACATTGTTCTCCTCGTCAAATATAAAGTGGAATATGAAAGAGGAAGAATGTGATAGGTTGAGCATGTGGCATGTATGTGGAACGAGAAAAATGTATATAGAAATTTCTTAGTGAAGCCTGACAGAAAGAGACTGCTTCGAAGACATATGTCTATATGGGAGGATAATATTAGAATGGATTTTAAAGGAGTGTAAGAACTGGAAATGTATGCTTCATTATAGCAAAAAGTGTCGGGCTTTTGTAAGGACGCCATTAAAATTTCGTGCTGCATGAAATGCGGGTAATTAGTTGAATGGGTGAGCAGGTGTCTTTTTCTCAGTATATGACGCTGGTACTTGCGGTTAGTCAATTAGTCTGTGTATAGGCTAAAACTGACACGAAATATTCATTGCTTGTATCACGTATTTGCACCCTCTTTTTCCTTCACTTTCTTCGGTGTGAGATTTGAAGTTCTCGCAGCCGTTAGTGTGACGTCATTGAGTATTTTGCTGTTTAACCTTTAGACGCCTAACGTCAACTATAGTTGACGTACCGCACCGCTAACCTCTAACGTTGCATTTTATATATTTATTCAACAAATATAGGTACCGAATATTTTAAACACGGTATATACTCTCCGTTTTTCTCTTCAAAATGCAGTTTGTTTCATAATTCTAACG
>Ga0123354_10017401_pt1 | contig 11266 bp, 6 predicted proteins | sample TergutLab28metaG_2_FD_97872 | JGI IMG/M metagenome (GOLD analysis project Ga0123354, IMG submission 97872) | Labiotermes labralis P4 segment gut microbial communities from Petit-Saut dam, French Guiana - Lab288 P4 | ecosystem: Host-associated > Arthropoda: Insects > Digestive system > Gut ... | reverse complement strand
GTTATATAGAAGGAGAAAAAAAAAAAAAAAAAGGTGAATAATAAAGTAGTAAGAGTTGTGGGGGGAAAAGAAAGGAAAAAGAAAAGGGGGGGGGCGGGGGGGGGGGGGGGGGGCTTGGGGGAGAAAACAGAAAAACCATAATGGTCTTTTTTTTTTTTTTGGTAACGTAGTAAAATGAACCTGCGATATGTGTTTGAAGGTTGAGTAAGATGTGTCCCGTGTGTTACTCTTAATGTTCAAATACTTCCCCGCGACACTGATGTAGATATTCCACCATTCCGCAGAATGTAACACTTTTCCTCCAATTCATGCTCATCACCACCTTCCATCACTTCGAAAAAGTATGAGTCGAACTTAACAAATCCCCTTCCTCTGTTAGAAGGCTTGGTTGCCGGTTTCACAGTGTCGTTTGTACGTAAAGCGGTGACTCTGACAACAGCTGGCCTTTGCCTGTGATATATTCCAGAGTTGAGGATGAGTATCATAATAACGAACGAGAGGGTTGCAGAATATCTTACGACGTAATGAACGGCCCGCCGTAAAATTTGCGAGGGCTATGCCCTGAAGAACTTACAAGGTACTGGACCGCTTTTCTTTATTGCTTCATGATCCTAGTAGAACAGGCGGTGATCATCTGGATGTCCGCCAACCGCAGTGGTATTATAGTAAGTTCAAAACACATTCCCGTTATTTGTACACACACAAAGAAATAGGCGGCTAGCCAAATAGCATGTGGTAGCATTTCTTTGTAATTTTCTTCCGTTCTGCCAAATTTTCGCGGTTTACTGTAATAGTACAGATTGTCCGTAGGTATTTCTTTGATAGAAAATTGTCATTCACTGGAAATTTGTGGTCCTTCTGTGTTTAAAACAGGTATTTCGAAAGATTCTACCTCCTTTGTAGCTCCTTATGTAGTTCTTATGTTTGCTTCTGCCGTTTGCCACTGGTTTCATTTTCATAATTTCGACTACACTTGTGTGTCTCTTCCTTTGGTTTTTTTTACGACAAAAAATGTATACGTTTCTCGTCACTGACTGCTTCCTTCACCTCTCTCCTCTCGTTCTGTTTGATTTTATTTTATTTGCATTTTGCCCTTAGTACAGTGGACACTTTCGGCAGTGTCTCAGAAATGATGGCCAGTGACGTACAAAATGTGTTACTAAATGAGAGTTTAGGTTCCCTTGAATTACTTTACCTTGTTCTGTGATGTGATGTATTCTGGTAGACAGACACCAAGGTTTCACATTAATTCTACCCTAACACCGAAGCAGAACCTTCCTTGGACACGCTGGTACTTACCAACCAATCCGTACATCCCAGGAAATCTTTGTCACTAACTACCATAGAAACATAAAGTAAAATGGAGGACTATCTTGCATTTACTCCGTACGTATAACACACTGTTCACTTCATGCTCTCAGTAAAATCGTACTTAGTGTCTCATCTCGTTTATATGACAGCATTCAGGGGCCGAAATCAGTCAGCAGTTCGGGTCTTCGCGGTTTGTCAGATTCATTCAATAGAGTTGAAACCCCGCTATTGTATGCTGTCCTTCTTTTACTACTACTACCGTTAATAGTGCTGATTATATCTACCGGTCTGTTTAGTTTCATAAATAATTGTAACTGTAAAAAAAGGTAAATCAGTCCCATTACAGGCCTGGACAGGCCCAGAGGGTTCCATGAATTTAAAGTTCCCAGATTTCGTGACAACGGCACAGGCTGGTGGTAGGTTGTCAGCCTTACGCTCCGGCCGCCTTTACCCCCAGGAAATACTCCTGGTACTCATTTCTGTTAGAGGCTGAGTCGACCCCAGGGCCATGGTGCGATCGGAAGGATTTTGTGTCAATGAAAAATCCACTGACACCAGCTGGGATCGAACCAGCGACCTTCCGATTTGTAGCACAGCACAATTGTAAGAGTAAATCCTTAATAAATTCCCTAGAACCCCCCAGACTAGATATCAGCACATCGCATGGCACCTCCAATGTGTCATTCGTAATTCCAAATGACCATTTGAGCGCCGAAATGTTAACACCATTGATTACATCCTGCATAAGAAGTTCGAAACTTTATTTTAAACATATTATATAATTAAATACATTTTCAGAAAGAGTATCTGTTTTAGAACATACAACATATGTTAAAAATTTTAAGTCACAAATCCTGTGTGTGAAAGTGATCGGTTAATTAGTACTTACCAGAATCATTTTATTGGCGGTGTGTGTCTGTCAGTTGGACTGTAATCGGAGGTACTCGTGCTGAAAGTGGCATTTTATATTGACAGTTCTTATTAAAATGGCACATCTGGCCATTTTAGTCAGCCAAAAGTGTCTATCTCAGACCCGCAAAAATATTATCACCGCGAAATCATGTGTAAATTCTGCCACTTCGAGACCGTTTAGTAGCAAATATTTTTCCGTTTTAAACGCCTGTAGGTATATTTCATTACGTTGGTATTGAAACCGAATTTACGCTGTATAAGGTAAGTAAAGTGCACCCTTGTACAGGCACTGAGGCTCTGTACAGGCCGTACGGCCCATGGGGGGAGTAGAGGTATTGCTCTACTCTTTCTTGATCACGGCACTAGAAGGGGGTGAGGGGTCAGTGCCACGCCCCGGCCGCTCTTTACCGCCGGGAAAGACTCGGTACCCATTGTACAGGAGGCTGGTTGGGCCCCAGGGCCGGTCTGGACAGGTGCGGAAAATCTCGCCCCCACCAGGATTCGATCCCGGAACGTCCAGCCCGTAGCCAGTCGCTATACCGACTACGCTACCCGGCCCTCACCTGTATAAGGTACTGTAATAATTATTTTTAATTTAATATTTAAAATATTGTTCACGTGTCTGAGTTAAAGGTAGTTGTGTTCAATAAGTTGAATCAATAGATCAGTAAACCTACTTGAGTGAAACGTCACGTATGCAATATTGCTCTCAACATGTTTTGGAATTCCAATGAGTTTCCGCTAACAGTGTAGTAGGAACGCGCATGCGCAGTCAGGTCACATTGTGCAGGACCCGCTTCTTTCATAATGCAATTATTGTAGGTAATATTTCCGGGTTCTTTTCCTTCTGAAGCCTGCGCCAATAACATTCCTTCTCCCAGAATATTGAGTTGAAAAAATCAGTTGTGCTCTAGGCACTAGTTTCTTGGGTGTTCTGACACCCCGAGGTAGCATACCTAGCTATAATCTTGCGCTCGGCTGCGAGCCTATTCAGTACGCCTCTTCGATAAGGCAACTTTAGCCATAACAGTTGACTATTATACTCGTAATTCCGAAACTCCAAGTACAAAAGCAATAAGCTTACTCCCTTGTGTCTGCAGGAATTCCTAATACGATTTAGCACGTAGTATGGCGGTGTTTTCTCTTTCTTTTTCACGTGTTTGACAATCTCTGATCACAGAATATACTACGGTAAAGGTAAAGGTAAAGCAGTCCCATTACAGGCCTGGACAGGCCCAGAGGGTTCCAGGAAGTTAAGGCGCCCAGATTTCGTGACAACGGCACAGGATGGTAGTAAGGTCAGTCTTACGCACCGGCCGCTTTTACCCCCAGGAAATACTCCTGGTACTCATTTCTGTTCGAGGCTGGGTCGACCCCAGGGCCATAATGCGATCGGGAGGATTTTATATGTCAATGAAAAATCCACTGACACCACCTGGGATCGAACCAGCGACCTTCTGATTTGTAGAACAGCACCTTAGCCACTTTTGTATATGGCAAAATAAAGTTTATCAACTCCATCACATTATCAGTAGATTATCATCTGTAAACGCCTGTCATAGCTAATATAGCTTAATTAGTACAGGTCAAGAGTACCTATGCACGTTATAAAGGCTGGTGGGGGCGTGGAAGTACATCTCCTCCCATTAATATTTTCGGCTCTAGATAAAGGGGAATGGTCATCTTCTCGAACCGGCTGCTTTACCCCCGGGAAACATCCCCGATATAATTAATAATACATTAATATCAGCGTTCAGTGTCGTAGTTAGATTTCTTGCACCAGGGACGTGTAATCACAAACGCGTCCCATAACATAAATTGTATAAATTAAGAATCACAATTATTTGTTGATTTTATGGCTATTTGTTTCAGCAATTTAAAATATTTAAAGCGCAGGAAAAAACTGTTCCTAATTAAACCATTTATTTTGCCGCCGCTTGGATCCCGCTCCCCGGGGGCAGCCGCAACACTTCCCAGCCCAATCTACTCCCCGGTCAGCATCTTTTTTTGTTAAAAACCTGCAGCGAACTGGCAGATGTCGGACCTGTTCGACCTTTAAAATCTTACATGATCTGAGTTCAGACCGGCGTGAGCCAGGTTGGTTTCTATCTATAATAATGTTTATATCTTTGTATGAGAGGACCAGGTATTTGAAATAATTTTAGTTATATATGATTTTCATTAATATTATTACTATTTTGACAGATAAGTGCATTGGATTTAGAATCTATTAATGTGAAATTTTACAAGTAGTACGCTGGAACTAGTAGTGGCTGAAGAAAGGCGCCGGTTAGTAACTTGGGATATTTGGCCACAGCTGCGTAAAATGTCTGAAAGCTTGACCGCAGCTACATACAGCAATGAACGTTTGACATTTTAGTGCTTTATGATTTGGTTTATTTAACCATTTCCTTTAAGTTTCGTATTGCTCTTCTTGAACGATAAGTTACAATGTCTGTTGTTGCAATGCCACAGGATTTGTTTTACATTTAATTTAGATGGGGAAACATTTCTGTTTCACTTATTGTCTTCGGCGCCAAACAATAACAAGACTGGACAGCCAAGTATAATATCAATGGAAGCTAGCCATCTCTTGCGTACCTCAGAAAGTTTTAATGACGGTTTGTGCAATGTGCCGTTTATGTAGTGTTGAATGGTAGCATGAATTTCACTCATGAATTGTACGGAATGCGGAAGAAAACAGTCGTCGATTTTTGATGCAATCTCCCAGGTCTCTCTCTGCAGGGGCTCAGAAATAATATGAAAAAAAAAACCAGGTCGGTCTTCCTCTGGTCATTATTTGACACCAGGGTCTCTGAAATACGAACCAGAAACATGCATCCTTATATTAAGTCTAATGTCTTGATGAGGCAATGTCCTTTTTAACAAACTGTAACTTTTTGTACCGTCTGCAATCTTAAAGCCGTCATCCCTGACTACTTGATCTTGTAATTAGCTACCTCATATGAATCAACTTCTTTGACACCCTTTTAATGAATAAACAAGCTAAGCGTGTAGCGTGCAGACTTCTCAGGAATAATGTGCTGTATGTATGTCGTAAATATGTGGCCTCTGGTTGTGACCGTACGTACTTAATGTACTTTCTTTCCACCACATTTCCAGGTTAAGCATGTGGAGCTTGTTAAACATAAACCTGCCAGAAACGGAAGTAAATATCCACAGTTTGCTAAAGTGTATTCAATTTTATGTTTCTCTGCTGTGGTGTCTGTAATACAGGGTTATTCGAAATGATTGTTGGGGTTTTAACAACTTGTCATACACAATACACTTGAGATAGCAGTATATGCATTTTTTTATGTAATAGAACAACACTCCAAGTTTTTGTTACATACCTTACAGGCGTTCTATATGTGCACCCTTTGTGATTCTACAAACACCAACACGATAATCGGTAATCACCGCTGACATGCTACAAACAGTTTGGAGCGAACTCGATTATCGTGTTGATGTTTGTAGAATCACAAAGGGTGCATATATAGAGCGCCTGTAAGGTATGTAACAAAAACTTGGAGTGTTGTTCTATTACATAAAAAAAATACATATACTCCTATCTCAAGTGTATTGTGTATGACAAGTTGTTAAAACCCCGACAATCACTTCGAATAATCCTGTATTATCAAAACACTTATGAACAGATTTTGATCGGGGGTTTTTGAAAACAGGCCACTGAAGAGAATATTTGAAACCAAGACGGAGGAAATGGGAAGAGGGTGGAAAAAATTACATAACAGGACGCTTCGTAATACAAGTATGTCCTTTTCGACAAATATAATTAGCATAATGAAACCAATGAGATGCAAGACGTGTAGCATAAACAGAGGATTATAAAGGAGTGAATATGGATTTTAGTCTAACACACGCAGGAAAGGCCGGTCCCAGTGGCCGCGTGGTCTAAGGCGTGGGTCTGCGGCCGCTCGCCAGTTGAGATTCTGGCTCCGAATCCCATCGGGGGGGCATGGATGTTGTCTGTTGTGAGTGTTGTGTGTGTTGTCAGGTAGAGGTCTGTTGCGACGGGCTGATCACTCGTCCAGAGGAGTCCTACCGACTGTGGTGCGTCGTTGTGTGTGATCTAGAAACCTCAAGAATAAAGAGGCCCTGGCCCACTGGGGGCTGCTGCGCCAGAAAAAAACAAACATGTAGGAAAGATATCTTCTGGGGAATTAGAGGTAGGTAAGGGCGTATCGTTAAATTGAATCGTACATGAATGTGGTGTGAGAGTGTAGACTAGACTCATCTGGCTTCGGATGGGTATAGTGGCTGGCTGTTTTGAACACGGTAGCGGACCATCGGGTTGCATTAAGAGGCGGGGTACTTCATGGTCGGCTGAGCGATTATTAAGTGCTCGAAAAGGACTGGCCGTCATGTAGTTAACACGTTGTGTCCTCAATAATAAAGTTCTACCTCCAGGCCAGGCGAATGAGGCATGACAAATCGCAAGCAACTAATTTTGAAATATGTACGCTCCAAATTGGGAATCCAATACTTCGCCGTTCTTGTTATACGATACATGACGACACAACAGTTCGAATCAAGCTGCTGTCACAAGCATGCCACTTAGGTCACCTCAAGCGAGGATGTGTCTGGCTTGTATTAGGAGTTACCGTCTGGTTCACTTGCTATGGACTATTTATTCAGATTTTGAATGTGTTTCCATCAGCCCCACGAATCGAAATGTACGATAGTACTTTGAAATTGGCCACTTCCGCATATCCCCATTTCTTTCCAGATTGCCCTACATAATCATCCTCCAAATCCACAAAATATTGATGATAATGATGATGTTACTAACAGTAGTAGCAGTAATATTAGTAGCGTTAATCGATAGTTCTGCACAATACCAAACGCAACGTCAGATCAGTCCATGCCCAATCGGGGCCCAGCGCTACGACAGTGTGAAAAATAAGGAACCTTATAATGTTTATTTCCGCCATATGTTTCAGTGGTGAAGTAGCCGTTGAAATAAACTAAAATTGCCCTTACTTTTGACTTTTCTTAATAGATGAGCTCATACCTCTTGCAACTGTTTGTGCTGATCACAGGCGCCTGGTGCGAACTGCTCACTTCTGATGTGGGCGACAGTATTGATTATTCCTGCATAACTTGAGGCAGTCAAGCATACTTAAAATATTGCTGTGTTCAAGTGCTCTTATTGTAAGGCACATGCCATATTGCAGACAGTAAAAGGCAAATCAGCTTCCTTTGTTAAGCTTTTGTGAATACATACAGCCATGAGTTTATGCTGAGATAAATAACTCAGAAGGATGAAGCCAACTTCGTTTATAGCCAGTAGAAGTAGGCATAAGGAAATGATGTCAAAATAGATTTACGGAAAGTAAGCCGCTGTAACGCATTTATCCTCTTGTTAACCAATGTTCTCAGTGCTGCTAAATTCTGTAGGCTCGCCAATGCTAATAGAATTCTATATTAGACAAGGTTCTGGGTCGCTGTAATAATTCTACTGTTACGAGACATTAACCAGAGGCTTGAGAATTGTTGGTAAATTTCAAGCAAAGGAAACTTATTTTGAAAGAAGAAATTTAAAATGGAAGATTGAAGGAATTAATGAAATTTCAGGAGGCTTATTCATTCAGTCAGGGGACCGCGGTAGCACAGTGGTTAAGGTGCTGTGCTACATATCGGAAGGTCGCTGGTTCGATCACAGCTAGTGTCAGTGAATTGACATAAAATCCTTCCGATCGCACTATGGCCCTGGGGTCGACTCAGCCTCTAACGTAAATAAGTACCAGGAGCATTTCCTGGGGGTAAAGGCGGCCGGTGCGTAAGGCTGACAACCTTACCACCATCCTGTGCTGTTGTCATGAAATCTGGGAACCTTAACTTCCTGGAACCCTCTGGACCACTCCAGGCCTGTAATGGGACTGCTTTACCTTCATTCAGTCGGAATTTCAGGAGGCCTATTCACTCAGTACCCCAGCATGCAGAAGTATGTGATTGAATGAATTAATAAAAAATGGGTTCGAGCCAAGTTCAAGATTGCTCCCAGACTCGGATTTCTAACATCCTCAAGTTCCAAGAAGAAGGAAACCAGGTAGTGTGGCCAAGGCATCCACTTATACAAAAACAAAAGAAAAAAGAAATGCGATTACAGAGGAACTAGCCTGTGGTTAACCCACACCAATAGTATGGACAATGACAGTCTTCCGTAACTTTCACTTCCAAACAAACCACAAGGACGTAGGGGCACCATTCAGATTCTTATGAGGTCAAAACAGGATTGAGCCTAATTTCCGAGAGACGCAGGAGAGAGTGTCAGGTCTGACAGTTGAGGCACTTCAGCTAGAAATACTCAGTGTGCCAGACCCACACGCAACGGCCAGGCGGGCGAAATGCGGATGTGAATTGAATTGTTTCCATCTCTTTGTGTATATATACCAAGTTTTTAATGAAAAACTTGAAACGCGGATTGCACTTCGATGAATCCCATAACACAGCCGTTTTATCGCTCTCATAATTCTACACGTTTCTTTTTCAGAACATAGTAAAGCCTGGTCACTCACCCTGAGAGAAGAACAGTGTTGGGGGAGGATAAATTGGCGTTACCAAAAGTTTTATTATCATCATCATAAACATCCAGGGTTGGGCCATTTGGCCTATTCCGTCTCCAGAGTTACAGTTGTTCTCTCCATCGTTTCTTTGGTTTCCCAATTGTTCTCTTTCCTTGTGGGCTGTAAAGGTATGCTTTTAAAGGGATTCGGTTTTGTGGCATTCTTTGTAGATGTAAAAGCCAGTTCCTCCTGTGTTCATCTATCTTGTCTAGTATGCAGTCTGTCTGTAGTTCGCGTGCGAATGGAGTCGTTTGTTTTGTAGTCATAGAAGGCGTAACCTGCCAGAGGTCTCAATAGCTTCATTTCTGCCGCCTCAATTCTTCTTTTCTGTGAGGCTGTCGAAGTCCAATTTTCTGACCCATATAGAAATGTGGGCCAGAAAATTGGACTTTGACAGCCTCACAGAGAAGAATAATTTTATAATTCCTACTTTTCACGAGATATTACTGCAGTCGTCAAGTTAAGGTGGCAATAAAACTGGGACAGCCAACACTCCACAGTCTACATGAGCGACAAATGCCAACATTTCTGTCAGGAACGCTTACGTAAAAAAACCATCCGGAAGACACAGCTGTAAGTGGAGGAATAATAAACAGTTAAGTAAACAGGGTGCCATAAAGTGCTTTGGGTTAATCTGGTTCACCCGTAAGGAGGGCTGTTCCGTAGGCTGTGGATGAACCTTTATCTTCGTGATGTGGGTTGGGTAGGCATGTACTGAATTAATCTGTCGCAGGAATGGGACAGGTTGCAGGGGGGGGGGGGCTTATGATTGCAGTAATGAGCCTTCGGGTTGAATAAATTCGGGAAATTTCTTGAATAGCCGAGGACCCATTAGCTTATCAGGAAGGGCTATGCTACATGGAGTTGGTTAGTAATGAACATTTGGGTTTCATCAAATATCTGGCATTTCTTGACCTGCTGAAATACCGTTAATTTACCAAAGACATGCTGTGTTCCAGGGACTTCGTGGCTTACTTAGTTGCATAGCTAGCTAGTTCGTACGTCAGTCACACCGAGGCTGTAAAACGAAGTCCTAGATGTGGCGCGGATAGCAAATTCAGAAGCTGCGCGCTGCATGTCCGTTTCTAGTCTACTCTGGCCTGTAATAATTAGCCCAAATTACTTGTTTAAAGTGAAATTTTTCGCCTGGGTATCTCTACTAACATGCGCTTGAGTAGAGTGGCTAGACAACCAGCGGAGTATGTACGCAAGTACGTTGAAAGGAGAAGCAAACAAGCCCAAAGCGTATACATGGGACTTCCTTCTGTGGCCTCAATCTATTATATACGTATGTGAGTAAATATGTTGGTTGGTTGGTCGGTCGCTCAGCCAGCCAGTTTAATTATTTGTCATGGAATAGAGTCTGTCTGCTCTCATATAGACAGTTACATAGTCCAATAAACATAGGATTTTTCACGCCTAGTAATTTAGCACGTGTCATGTTTCTGCCATTATGCAATAGAAGATGCATCACTTCCCACACCTTGGTTCCACGAAACCATTTCAGGTATAGACTGAAAGGAACAAAACGCCACAGGATGGTATTTTGGACGAACCAGAAGGTGATTTGCCGAATGTCGGTTCAGAAACCCTATTGGTTTGTGATGTAAATGAAGTAGACCTATAGAATTTGAACCATATCTTGAGCAAAGAACGCATGTGCTAGACATCTTCACTTACATGCTCGCATTTTACCATCAATCATTGAGCTGACGTTTCGAACGAGAGGCTGTCATTTCTTTCAACCTGTTTCAAGATTCATGCGCTCGTATGAACAGGCGTACTTGCAGCACATGGCCCCTACACACGACATACGAGTGTGTGTTACAACCGCGAAATATTTTAGACTAGGCTAAGGGCTGTATGCAGCGCTTCTCACTCTGCAGAACAGAAGTGGTGACTGCAAAACGAGTGTGGTTATTTCTCACCGACAAGTGTAAAGTCTTGAAATGAAAACGTTAATACGTTAGGCAAAGAGGGCGTCGTTCAATCTGGTAGATAAGGTGGTGTCATGTACGTTGTTATGGCTTGCAGTAAAAACCCGGCTGCTTTAACCCTTATCCTGCTAACGTGGAGAATATGGTGAGCTCCTAATAATGCCAGCAGATGGCAGATGGGGTTTAACTCGGCGTTTAAAGGGTACATGATAGTCTTTTTTACCAACTTCATGCACAAATTCTTTATTTCAATACATTTATTATATTCCTGTACATGTTTCGAGCACTACTGTGCTCATCTTCAGGAGGACACTTGTATTAACACACCATCTGGTATCGTCACTCTCTTTGGGTGACCGTTCAGTACACAGGTTACGAGATTCCTCTCGTGAACTGTGTACTGAACAGTCACCTAAAGACAGTGACGATACCAGACGCTGTGTTAATACAATTGTCCTCCTGAAGATGAGCACAGTAGTGCTCGAAACATGTAGAGGAATGTAATAAATGTATTAAAAT
>Ga0123354_10017400_pt1 | contig 11266 bp, 3 predicted proteins | sample TergutLab28metaG_2_FD_97872 | JGI IMG/M metagenome (GOLD analysis project Ga0123354, IMG submission 97872) | Labiotermes labralis P4 segment gut microbial communities from Petit-Saut dam, French Guiana - Lab288 P4 | ecosystem: Host-associated > Arthropoda: Insects > Digestive system > Gut ... | reverse complement strand
TACGAGGTCTGCAACAACTTCTCGACCGACATCGTCAACAAGTTGACGGGTGCCAATCCGCCGGACATCACGGAGTACGTCGACGCCGCTATTCAAACCGTCGCGCCGGCGGGAGCCGTGATCGACCTGGCCCCGTACGTCCAGGCGTACGGCTGGGACACCAAGTTCCCGGCCTCGGAACTCGCGCAACTCCAGTTGAGCGCCGACGGCAAGGTACACGGCGAGGGCACGCAGTACGGCATCCCGGGCGGTGCCTCGTTCGTCGGCGTCTTCTACAACAAAGCGTTGTTGACTCAGGTCGCCGGCCAGCCGCCCTGCCCGCCCGCGACCCCGGACTGCAACGTACCCGGTACCCTCGACCAGTTCGAGTCCCTCCTCGCCGCCGCCAAGGCCAAGGGCATCACCCCGATCGCGCTGGGCTCGCAGGATGACGGCGGCATCCACTTGTGGGGCTCGGTGGTCAATTCGCTGCTCGGCGCGCAGGCCGCCCAGGACTGGGTGAACGGCAAGCCGGGTACCACCATCGACCAGGCGGCCGCCGTTCAGGCGACGCAGTTGATCGCCGACTGGGCCAGCAAGGGGTACTTCACGGGTTCGCCGAACGCGACCTCCGAAAACGACGCGCGGGCCGGCTTCGCCAAGGGTTCGGCCTTGTTCACCGTCGACGGCTCGTGGTCGATGGGCACGATTCCGGCCGGCGATGACTTCGGGTTCTTCCCCTTCCCGCCGGTGACGGCGGGCGGCCAGGCCACCGGACAGGGCTTCACCGCCGGTTTCGCCATCTCGTCCAAGTCGGCTAACGCCGACGTGGCGGCGGCCTTCCTCGACTATCTGGCATCGCCGCAGGCGGCCGCGATCTCGGTCGGGCTCGGCATGTTGCCGGTGAACGTCGATACCGCCCCCGCTCCGGCCGCGGGACTGGCCACCGACTTGCGCAACGGGTACGCGGCCGCCGCGGCCGACAACGGGATCGTCACCTTCTACGACCACGCCACCTCCACCATGCACACGACCCTGACCCAGGGCCTGCAAGGGGTGATCGCCGGACAGGTCTCGGCCCAGGACTTCATCACCGCCGTCCAAGCCGATTGGGACCAGGCGAAGGGCTGAGCCCGCTGGGGTGAGACAAGGGGGACGGTTCTTTTTGTCTCAGTACTGAGACAAAAAGAACCGTCCCCCTTGTCTCAGTCTCACCCACAAGGGGAGGAGGACCGGTGAAACGCCGACGCTGGCAGTGGTCCGGCTTGCTGTACCTCGCACCGGGGCTCCTCCTGTACCTCCTGGTCGTCATCGTACCGGCGGTCCAGACCGTCAACCTGTCCCTCTGGAAGTGGGACGGCGTCAACCAGGCCATCTGGGTCGGCCTGCGCAACTATCTCGATGTCTTCACTGACCCGGTCCTCGGCAGGTCGATCCTCCACGCCCTGATCCTCATCCTGTTCTTCTGCGGCCTGCCCATCGTCCTGGGGCTGCTCATCACGGCTTTGCTGACCCGGCACCGCCCGCGCGGCATGGCCGTCTTCCGGCTGGTCTTCTTCCTGCCCCAGGTTTTGCCGTTGGTCGCCGTCGGCATCGTGTGGCGCTGGGTGTACGCGCCGGCGGGCATCCTCAACCAGGTCCTGGGCTGGGTCGGCATCCAGACCCAGACCGGGTGGCTCGGTTCCTGGAACTGGGCGCTGCCGGCGCTCGGCCTCATCGGGGCCTGGGTCCAATCCGGGCTGACCATGATGCTGTTCCTGTCCGGGGCGGGGGCCATCGATCCGGAGCTGTACGAGGCGGTCCGGCTGGACGGCGCCGGGCCGGTCCGGGAGTTCTTCACGGTCACCCTGCCGGGGTTGCGGGCCGAGGTCGGCTTGGCCCTGACCGTGACGGTGATTTCCGCGCTGGCGAGCTTCGACCTGGTGTACGTCACCACCTCCGGCGGGCCGTACTACCGGACGACGGTACCGGGGCTGCTGGTGTACCAGAAGCTGATCGCCGGCGATGTCGGGCACGCGGCCGCCCTGGCGATCGTGCTGAGCTGTACCGTCCTGCTGGCCGCCCTCGCCGCCTCCCGCCTCTCCCGTGAACGCGGTGACCGGCCATGAGAACCTCGCGTACCGAATCCGTCGTCGGCTACCTGATGCTGTTCGCCCTGGCGCTGGGTGTGCTCGTACCCTTCTTCAGCCTCGTGCTCGCCGCCTTCAACCCGCCGAACACGGCCCTGACCGGGATGACCTGGCCCGCCCGCTGGTCGTGGGGCAACTTCGTCCTGGCCTGGCACGACGGGCATTTTTCGACCCTCATGCTGGCATCGGTCAAGGTCGAGTTCATCGTTGTACCCCTGACCCTGGTACTGGCGGCGTTGGCCGGGTACGCGCTGGGGGCCATGCGTACGCCGCTGGCGCGGTGGTGGTCGCTGCTCTTCCTGCTGGGCATGACCCTGCCGATCGAGGTGGTCATCGTCCCGCTGTACTTCGACCTGCGTAGTTTCGGGCTGACGGATTCCCTTGTCACAGTCGGTTTGGTGGAGTCGGGCGCCTTCCTGCCCTTCGGGGTGTACTGGATGCGGACCCACTTCGCCGGGGTACCGAAAGACCTTATCGAGGCGGCCCAACTGGATGGCGCCGGCCCCTGGCAGATGTTCCGCCGCATCCACCTGCCGCTCGCTGCCGCGCCGCTGACGACGCTCGGCGTGATCTATTTCATGTGGTGCTGGAACCAGTTCCTGCTGGTCCTGACGATCATTTCCGACACCACCAAGCGGACCGCCCCGGCCGGTCTCGGCTTCTTCGTCGGCCCCCACTCGACGGATATCCCTTTGCTCAGCGCCGCGACCCTGATCGTCGTCATCCCGGTCGTCATCGTCTACGTCATCTTCCAGCGCAAGTTCATCGCCGGGATGCTCCAAGGAGCCAGCCGGTGAGGGTGGCCGGAGTCGGTGTCCCCGGCGGTGATGTTCTGTAAAAACCGCCCGTGGAATTACCTTGACATCAGGGTGGTTGGGTGACTAGATTGTGTTTCACCACGGTGTTACGTGTGACATCAGGGGTTGGTTTGTTTCAATATTCCCGTAGTAATTTCCGGATCTTGTAGTTAAGTGAATATTTGATCCCTAGGGGGGGAGACGTTGATGTCGAAGGTGTCGTCTATTCGGAAGCCGTTAACTGGTACCGGTCCTCGTATTTTCACCCGATTAGCGATGCCACTTGTGGCGGTGATCGCCTTGGCTGGTCTGGAGCTGTCCGCCGCAGGAGTCGCAAATGCGGCGGATCCTGCCGTATCGTTGACGCTGGGTGCTGCCTCGGACTATACGGTCACGTCGACGGACACGCTGGGTAACACCACAACGGTGCCCGCATCGTGGATGATCGGTGCGGCGGGTGACATCGCCACCTACACGTACATGGTCACCAACACCGGCACGACTCAGATCACAAGCCTGGCGTTCGTCGACGAGTTCAACATTCCAGCCGCGTCGTGGCCGGAGCCGCAGAACCCGTGGGCGTGCGGACCGACCGGCGTCGATCCCTCGGCCGTGATCCTCGATTCGGGTGACTCGATCACCTGCACCGCGACGTACACCATAACGCCAGACACGCTGCAGGCGGCGAGCCTGTCGGCGTACAACGGAACGCTCGTGGACACGGCGACTGTGACAGTTTGGGATGGCACGGCGACCGGTACGGCGACCGGCACGGCCGAACTTGCCGTCGACTCGTGTGCGTACGCACCTCCGGGCGGCGGCCCCACGCCTTTGTGTCTGAACATGTACAAGCAAGCCTTCATGATGCCGGCTGTCACCCCCACGACGGCCGGGCAGTGGGCGGCAGCGTGGAATTCGCGGCTCACCGCGTACGTGCCCGGCGGTTCCGTCTGGTACGGGATACTTCTTCAGGACACGAACGGTTCCGGTACCGCCGAGGGCGGCTGGACCATCGCGGACCTCTTGCCTGCGGGGACGACCTATGTGTCCGGTAGTGCTCAGGTCATCTATGCCGGCAAGAGCGGCTACTCGGATGACGGGTGTACCGCAGCGCCGGACCCGGTCACCGGCCGGACGATGATCTCGTGCTGGGGGTCGCAACTGACTGCCAACAAGACCGCGACGCCCCAGACGATCAATGCCAACCAGGATGTCTTCGTCATCTTCCAATTGGTCATCGACAACCCGGGCGGTGCCGCCGGTGATCCGTGCGACGCTTCCACGCCGCTGCCGGACATTGTCAACACAGCCACGGCAAAAGTCGCGCCGAGCAACAAGACCGGTGCCGCCGGGTCGGCGGCTGTCGCGCCTGCCCTGGTTGAGACGTGCGGGCTGGCGTTGACGAAGTCCGCGAGCAAGGTTGCGGTGTCACAGGGCGGGGAAACCATCACGTACACCTTCGTGGCGACCAACACCGGCAGCACGACCATTACCGACGCCTCGATCACCGACGATCCGATTACGGACACCAACCCTGTGGGTTGGAATGGCCTAGGCACGCTGGTGCTGGATCCGTCCTGCACGGGCTTCACCCTGACCGCCGCCGATACCCCGGGTGCGACCCACACCTGTACGGCGACCTATACCGTCGACGCCGGTGATATCACGGCACGGCGGGCGCTGCTCGACCAGGCGAGTGTTGACGGTACCGCGACCGGTGGGGGCGGTGGGACGAGTGCGCAACACGCCGATAGCAACACCACTGTCGTCGCCATCGCGTCGTTGTCGCTGGCGAAGTCTGGTACGCCGGCACAGGTCACCAAGGAAGGCGACCAGATCACGTACACGTTTGACGTGACGAACGATGGTGGAGCGCCGTTGAGCAACCTGGCCATCGATGATTCGGGCGTGTACACCGATACCAGTCACGTGGGCTTCTCCGGGAGCGATCCGCTGGGTACGATCACGTGCGACCCGACGTCCTTGGACCCGGGCGACACGGCGACGTGCACCGCGACGTACGCAACGACGCAGCCGGACGTGGATCTGACCACTGCGATCAACAACACCGCCGTCGCTACCGCCGACTATGACCCTATCGGCGATGGTACGACCACGGAGTCGGTGTCCAGTCACCCGTCGCCATGGACCGTGCCGGTCAACGCCACCGCAGACCTGAAGTTGACGAAGACTCCGAGTCCGACCGCGCTTAGTGGTGAGGGACTGGTGGGTACGTCGGTGACGTACACGTTCGGTTTGGCGAACGATGGTCCGCTCACGGTGAAGAACATCGATCTTTCGGACACGGTCACCGCGCCGGCGGATCAGACCAAGTTGACGTGGGCGCCGACGTGCACGTACGGGGCGGACAACACGAAGAACACCGGTACTGGCGCGCATGATTCGCTGGCGTTGGCTCCCGGCGAGACCGTGTCGTGTACCGCGACGTACGAGGTGCAACTAGCGGATGTTAACAACGGGAAGATCGACAACACGGCGATCGCCAACGGGACTGATCTTCGTACCCCGGCCAGGCCGGTGGCGAGCAATCCGGCTCCGGCGACAGTGCCCATCACCGCTGTTCCGCGGATCGGGTTGACGAAGTCTCCGACGCCAGCCAATCCGGTTCAGCCGCTGACGGCGGGTTCGACGGTGACGTACACGCTCGTCGCGACCAACACCGGCAATGTCACCTTGCATGGTGTGAGTATCGCGGATGTGACGACTGACGTCCTTGGCAAGACCACGGATACCACGTTCTCGGGTGATCCCAGCAAGTTCGCGTGGACCGGGTGCACGTATAATGCCTCTGGCGATTCGGTGGCCAATGGGTCGATCACGCTGGATCCCCAGGAGTCGGCGACGTGTACCGCGACGTACACCGTGCAGCAGGCCGACGCGGACCGGGGTTCTTTGGATAACACGGCGACGACGGCGGGCTATTCTCCGACCAACGTTGAGGTGACGAACAAGGCCGATGCCAGTCTGCCGCAGACTCCGGAGCCAGTCTTCTCGGTGACGAAGACCTACAAGACCGGCATGACCGGCGTGACGGCGACGGGTGCCCCGGCAGCGCAACTGAATGACAAGCTCGTTTACGCGGTGACCGCGCAGAACGACGGCAATGTGACGCTGATGAATGTGCAGTTGACGGATCAGTTCGGGTCCGCTCAGACTCCACTCGCGCTGACTGGGTGCTACCTGAACGGTAAGCCGGCCAACACGGTGACTTTGCCGGTGGCGGCGTTGCAGCCAGACGACAACGTGACGTGTACGGCGACGTACGCGGCGGTGACGCAGGCTGATGTCGACGCCCAGGCGATGCTCGTCAATGTGGTGACCGGGGTCGCCACACCGGCTAGCGGTGGCGATCCCCTGACCGAAACAGCTCACGCGGATGTGCCGGTCGTGGCGGCGTCGCCGACGGTCGACGTGTCCAAGACGGCCACTCCCGCATCGGTCAATGCGGCCGGAACCAGCGTCACCTACACGATCACGGCGACGAACACCGGCAACGTGACATTGCGCAACACGATCGTGACTGAAGATCCCGCTTTGGGGGCTTCGTTCAGCGGTCAGGGTGTTCCACCGCAGATCGCGTCCTGCACGGTGAACGGTGTACCACGTGCAATTACGACGTCCGCCGGTGTGCCGGTGTCCAGCGTGGCCCCGAGTACGACCGCCGTCGTCGGCGTGCTCAGCCCGGGTGACAAGCTGGTTTGCCTCACGGCGCCATATGTGACCGTGCAGGCCGATATCGACGCCCAGACGCCGATTCACAACACGGCGGTGGTACAGGATTTGCCGCCATTGCGGTCGGCTCCGGACAGCCACCCCGCGAGCACTCAGACGCCGGTCGCCGGTGTGGCGAAGGTGTCGTTGACCGAGTCGGTGGACAAGAGTCTGGCGAGTGTGAACGACGTACTGAGCTACACGCTGACGGCGACCAATACCGGTACATTGACGCTGTACAACGTGTCGCTCGTACCCGATCCGGCGAAGCCGTTCACGGGCCAGGGTACGGCGCCGGTGATCGGTAATTGCACGATCGCTGGTGTCGCGTCGAGCTCGTCCAGTGCGACGTTGGCACCGGGTCAGAGTGAGGTGTGTACGGCGAGCGCGGCAGCCGATCTGACGTACGTCGTCACGCAGGACGATATCGATGCTCAGCAGAACATCGTCCATGCGACGGTCGTGGTGGGTACCACGCTGAAGGGCGTGTCCGTGACCGACCAGGCGTCGGCGTTGACAGCCGTGGCGAAGGCCGATCCGAAACTGGCGTTGACGCTGGTCGTGGACAAGACGAGTGGTCTGTCCGCCGGCGATTCGGTCGTCTACACCTACACGGTGACGAACAAGGGCAACGTTCGGCTGAATGGTGACCTCGTGATCCACCCGACCTTCTCGGGTACGGGCAAGCCGCTGCAGATCCAGTCTTGCGCGTTGAAGACGCCGGTAATGTCGAACCTCCTCGCCGCTCCGCCGTCGGCCGCCAGCTATCCCCAGGTACTCAATCCCGGTGACACGGTGGTGTGCGTGACGTACCCGTACCAGACGACCGCCGCGGACGCGTCGACGAACCTGCTGACGGATCAGGCGTACGCGACGGCCACGACTGTGGCGACCGGTGCGGATGTCGCGTCGAACACCGATACGGCTCAGACAACGTTCGCGCCGAAAATCCAGAGCGGCGGCTCGTTGGCCGCCAGTGGTACGAGGACGGACTCCTCTAGGGCGCTTGTCGCCATCGTCATCATGTTTGGCGCGGGAGCGGCGTTGCTCTGGGGCTGGCGTCGTCGCCGCCAAAAAGACTAATCAAACTACTCCGTAAAGCCTTCGGCTAGTGCCGCGCGATCACGTATCGGCGTGCAGTTAGCCGAAGGCTTTACGGGATATGAGGTCATCAACAACAGCTCAATATTCGGAAGTTCACACCTGGCGCAGCGTTGCTGCCACTAGAAAACACGGAGGCCACATCATGGCTCGCAGCGGTCAAACCCCCCAACCGCCCCGGTTAACGAAACCGACAACCGACAAGCCGATCGGACGTCGGTACGTCACCCGACCGCATCGCGGCCGCGCGATCATACTGCCCCTACTGGCAGCGGCGCTGATGGTGGTGAGCCTGTCCAGTTTGCAGGTACCGTTGGTGAGCAGTGTGTACGCCAGCGGTGGCTCGGACGCCTCGACCGACACGGCCACCGCGACAGCGGATGCCACGACACCGGTGGATACGTCTGATTCGGCGGCGCAGAGTTCCTCGGATGCGGCGGCGGTCCCGGACTCGACGGCCACGGCGACAACCCAGGACTCCGGTGGTACGGCGACGCAGGACTCGACGGACGTGGCACCGACGCCAGACCCGAGCCCCGCCCCGGCCCCAGCGGATACTACGACCACACAAGACTCCGCGGAGACGCCGGATGCGACGGCGTCCCCGGACGCGACGCCCGCTCCGGCGGTGGCACCCGCTCCAGACCCGACCGATACACCCGCCCCGGCAGTGACACCCGCTCCGATCCCGACGGATACGCCAGCGCCCACGCCTACCCCGACCTCGACACCTGCTCCGAAACCGACCGATACACCCGCCCTGGCAGTGGCACCCGCTCCGACCCCGGCGGATACACCAGCGCCGGCGGACACGCCCGCACCGGATACATCCGCGCCGGCGACACCCGCTCCCGAGGCGACGGACTCGGACGCGTCGGCTACCCCGTCGGTGACCCCGAGTGATGAGTCGACGGTTGTACCGCCAACGGTTCAGTTGCTCCCGAACGCCCCAGGGGCCGAACTGCTGCCCGGGACCCTCGTACCCACGGCCCCCGCCAGCGGTACGTTGCCACGATCTGGCTTGCGAGACCTGCTCGTGGGGGTGACCGCAGGGTCGCCGACACCGGTGGTCTATACCTCGGGTAGTGTGGGCAGCTCGATACAGTTTTCGTTCACTGTCACCAACAACGGGCCGAAAGATCCCGTCCGCGGCCTGAGTTTCGCCAGCTCAACGCCGGCGGACTGGCAGACGTTGGTGGACTCGATCACGTGCAAGGATAGCTCGGGCACCCCGGTTGACTGGACCAGCGTCGAACTAGCGAAAGGCGATTACGTCGACTGCACCGCAGACTACACAGTGGGTGCGTCCGACGTGAGCGCTGGAAAGATAACACCTGATGTGACGGTGGAGCCGACCGACCTCAGTTCGCCTCCGGTAGCCGTGCCACTCGAGGCCGATCTACTCGCCGTGACGCTGGACAAAACGGCGAAAACGTCACGCCCCGATGGTACAACGTTCCTGAATCCGGATGATGTTATTACTTACACTTTCACGATCACCAATACCGGAACCGCGCCCATCGACAGCATCAATATCGACGACCCGCAAAACCCCGCAGCGGGCTATCAAGCCTCGAATCCGACGTTCGGCTTGTCCGGTACTGACGGGACGTTCGCGCTAGATTCCTGCACGTTAGCACCCGGTGCGCCACTGGCGCCTGGCGCATTCATGACCTGCTCCGCGACGTACACGGTGGACTCGAAGTACCAGGACGGCTCGTCGACCTCGCCGACTGACATCCTGGCCGGGGCGATCACGAACCGTGCGAGCGTGACGGCGACCAGTGGTGAGGTGACGACCGCCCCGGCGTACAGCGCGGCTGTTACGACGAACTTCGATGTCTGTGACTGGGCACAGTCGAGCGTGGCGAACCTCCTCCCTACGGGTACGAGCTACATATGCTTGGGTTTCTACAAGCAGGCGCTCCCCGATCCCACGACGACCGATCCAGTTACCTGGTGGAATGGCAATAACTCAAAAATTGTTAAATATAACCCAAATGATACTGTGACTTATGGATTGTTGCTGCAGAATCTCAGTGGTGGGAACGCCAATGCCGGGTGGGTCATCAAGGATCTGCTGCCCGAAGGGGCCACTGTCGTGTCGTGGGACGTGATCATGTCGGGATCCCCGAATGACAAGAAAGTTAGCCCGGCTCCTTCAGGTTATCCTGATAGTGTTAATCTCGAGGAAGGTTCGTGCACGGTGGGGTCTGATCCAGACGGGTCCGACCGTACTCTGCTCACCTGCACGTCTACGGACCAGATACAGTCGAACGGGACCGGGGCTGACATCATCGATCATGGGCAGACGACCGGTCCCGATGTGTTCATCACGGTGACGCTGAAGATCAACCCGGCCTCTCTGCCGGGCCAGGGTGACCCTTGTGCGAGTTCGAGTGAGGCGGTGTCGAATCTGACGAACACCGCCCAAGCTAATCTACCCAAGACGGACAATCGCGGTCGTAACGTTGGTTCGGGCGCATCGGCGAGTGCGATACCGCTGCAGATGGTCTGCGCGTTGCAGTTGGACAAGACTGTGATGAGCGTGACGGCGGGAGCAAAGACGACCGATTGCACTAAAACTCCGGGTAATTGCACCGTAGCAAACGCCGGGGACACGATTACGTACGAGTTGACGGCAACCAACAACGGGCAGACCGACGTGACCCTCGACCCTAAAGGTATTGAGGATTCCGCTCGCGGATCGGACCCGGCGGACCTGCTGGTTGGGTACACCGGCAAACCGGATATGGAGACAGCGCCACCGATATGGGATTGTGGTAGCTATCCTGACCAGTTGGCGGGTGTGACTCTGACACCGAATGGCGGGTCGGCGTCGTGTTATGTGACATACACGGTGTCGGATGCTGATATTGCTGCTGGCGATCCGTTGCTGAACAGTGCCAAAGTGACCGGCGACGTCACCGGGACGACGACCACGATTCCCGCGTTCAGCAAGGATACTGAGGTGGATGTCGCCAAATTGTCGCTAACCAAGACCGTGGCGAGCGTGACGCCCGTGGGTGGATCGGCAGTGACGTGCCCGTCATCGGATTGTATCGTGTCTGCGGCCAAGGATCAGATCGTATACAAATTTATGGTAACTAATAATACTATTACCACTGAACAGAATGGTCCCGCAAATCCGATTACGAACGTGACGATCAGTGATCCTCACGCGCTTACATCGGACGATATTGGTTTCTCGGGGTCGCCGGATAACACGCCGTTGGTGGGCGATTGCGATCCAGCCCAGCCGGCGTCGTTGGCGCCGGGGGCGACGATGACGTGTTCGATCACGTATGTGGTGTCGCTGGCCGATATGAATGCTGGTGGATCTCTAACCAACTCAGCCAGTGTGACTGGTAATTCCGATGCGTCCATCACTTCGGACACCTTCCGCCAGACGGAGGTGCCGGTGGAGCCGGCGTTGACGTTGGCGTTGGACAAGTCGGCGGTGGTGTCGCCGGTGGGCGCGGCTGCTGATTGCGGCGGGGCTCCGGGCACGTGCGTGTCGGCGGCGGG
>Ga0123354_10017399_pt1 | contig 11266 bp, 8 predicted proteins | sample TergutLab28metaG_2_FD_97872 | JGI IMG/M metagenome (GOLD analysis project Ga0123354, IMG submission 97872) | Labiotermes labralis P4 segment gut microbial communities from Petit-Saut dam, French Guiana - Lab288 P4 | ecosystem: Host-associated > Arthropoda: Insects > Digestive system > Gut ... | reverse complement strand
ATTTTTAATATTTGTTTTTGTTTTTATTTTTGCCTTCCCCTTGTTTTCCCGCGCCCTGGGGGGCCCCCCCCTCCCCCCCCCCCCCCCCCCAAGCTACGCCCCTGAAGAGAAATACGTTTTGTACCTTTTTGAATCGACGGTCGGTCGGTCAGCCAACAGCAGTAGCAACTGGCTATACAGACTCACCTATCCGGATCTGAACAGACATCCTTTCGCAAATGCTATCTCTGCATTCGATCTATCACCAGTACTGTAAACCTCGTGCGCTGTACACCCCAAACGTTACACCGTCTCTATTTTCTCCCTTCAGTTTACTCGCTGCTCCATGTTACAAGGTCTAACAGCGACACCACACCATACATCAAAACCTCTATCGCTCCCGATCTCAGCCATACCAGACGCGAGCGCTGTCTTGTTTTCGGTATAAGCTCCAAGGACAGCAGAGAAGCAGCCAGTCAGGTTCGCATAACTTATTACACGCGCCAAAAGAACGAACACAACGCCATAAACCGATCGGAGACCACAGATCAATCGTACTGAAGAGGGAAACTTCAGATCAAAACACTGCTTGAAGTATGATACTCGTCTAAAATAACAATACATTCTTCATTTAGCTCATACCGCACAGTAAACGTACTGGATCTGCAGTAACGACCAACCGGTTGATGACTTCAAGGAAATAATCACTGGATATTGTATTTTCAGGGATTGAACAGAACATATAAAATTACAAAGGTAAAAGGTACAGTTCACCCTATAACAGGCCACGAAGGCCCAAAGGTGGAGAAGAGATATAGCTCTACTCTTTCTTTAACCTTGGAGCTAGATGGCGGTGGGTGTCAAAGGCACGCCCCGGGCGCTTTACCCCGGGAAAGAGACCCAGAACCAATTGTATAGGAGGCTGAGTGGGCCCCAGCGCAGGTCTGGAATGGTGCGGAAAATCTCGCCCACACCGGGATTCGATCCGCGGACCGTCCACCCGTAGCGAGTCGCTATACCGACTGAGCTATCACGGCCACGTTACAAAGGAAAAACGGTAAAGATAAAGTTGTCCTTGTTCACGCCAATGGGGGCATACTGAGGGAGTAGAAGTATAGCTCCAATGTTTTCCCCTGCCGGAATTCGAACCCCGGACCGTCCAACCCGTAACCTACTTCCGACTACGCTATTCCGGATAACGTGAAGAAAATATCAGAACTGGGGTCTATACAGCGGGAAGGTCTTCTGGGTCACGATCTCTGTCGTTTGCTGCATCAGATTACAATTACACCCTGCAGATGGAGGCAGCAGATTCCTCCACAAGATGGAAATGAACCACACTACCTGATCCAAGACTATGATATGGGAGCCGGAGGTGCTGGATCTTAAAAGCAGCGTTGTTGGAGACGTCAATAGTCTCGCAGCTGGAGAACGAACAACCGCTGGGTGCACAGCAGCAGGAGGTTCATTACCGTGTTCACAGCAGCCCACTAACCACTAGCCAGACGCCCCAAATCTACATGTTCCCACCCAGTTTCTTTAAGACCCATTTTAATATTATCTTTTTCGTATACGGCTACATCTTCGTGGTGGTCTCCATCCTACAAATTTAGCAACCAAAACCCCGTATGTATTTCTGTTGACTTCGCGGTCAACATTACCATAGAATGCGTTACTGACCTACTGGGGTGCAAGGAGAACTGCATGCAGACTGGCACCAAGGACATAAGAGCAAATCGTTGCCAAAAGCGGTGCGCGTCATCTGACAGGACCACATCGGGCAAACTTTTGGAAAATCGCGTGCGCCTAATGTTAACACACAGACACATAGGTATACAGACGCCAAGATTAAATCAATCAGCCGGCTATAAACTGGTTATTAATCAGTAGCTGTAATATCAATCAATTTATCAGGTAAGGGACTGCTTTATGGCGGAAGGACGCCATTCATTACTGCGATCTGCCTGCCTCATTTAACCCAGAAAATTGACTCGTTCGTTACTTGGCCGATGATTAAAAAAATGTAAATTATTCAACCCCCCCCAAACCAAAGCGCCCCCCCCCCCCCCCCCCCCAACAACCTCTTAGCACCAAACACTTTCCCGGACACTCTGCTTTCTATCTAATGTTTATTTTCGGCGGCTTCCTTCTTGATCCCTAACCTACGAGCCATAAACATCATACCCACACCCCTCATTCTCGAAATATGACAGCCCAGTTCACCCCCACCCCTTGATATATATATATATATATATATAATGTGACGAGTCTCCGTGTAGGTGAGTGACTTAGTCACACTTCGCTCCCACGGTTACGATAGAGCTTAGACTGTGTGCGACGTCATATATCCGATTTCTGGTGAGTTGGGGTTAGCGCCACCACCTCCTAGGAAGGGGCCGTTACGATAATAAAAATAATAATAACATGGCTAGCTCAGTATGTGTTTGGATACGCAGGAGGACATCGCTTTGAGTCTCCACCGGACCAGATATTCTTCTCTTCGACACAGCGTCTGAATTGCCTCAGAGGCCCAGATATTTTGCTAAACACAACAACTGGAGTGTCAAGCTGATTCAGCATGGAAGCCTAAGAACAAGCGCAGCTATACCTCTACCGCCAGCAAACTTAAAGTTGTAACTGCGCCTTCAGAGTTCTCACGCGCAGAGACTTCATAAAACACTGAAGTCGGGTTTCTCGGCCTAAGATGTAACAAACTCAGACAGACACGGGAGTGACGTACCGCGACGGTGGCGGACCAAGCACGGTGTGACGACAAACATGTGTCTGGCAAGACGCTCTCCGGCTTAACAATCAGACGGCGCTGTTACCCTGCTAATATTTTTATTGTTATGTCTGTGTCTAATATTTTTATTGTTATGTCTATGTATTCTTATTGTATGTTTATGTATCTTCATCGTGCCAGCTGGCACTCTTCGGCTACCCTAACTGAGGTTTTTTCGTGCTTTTTTCCTCTGGTGTAAGGCAATGCCAGGGTAAAACCCGCAAACATGGGGCACGGCCTGCACTCTTCCAAAATTTTGTGTTGTTCCATGTACTGTTTGTTTTGTGTCGGTGTGTGTGTGTGTGTGTGTGTGTGTGTGTGTGGTGTGGTGTGTGTGTGTGTGTGTAAATGTGTACTGTACTACTAGCACCGGGTGGCTAGCCAATTGTAGTTAACAAATATATCACATATCATATCACAAGACTAGATAAAATAAGAAGCGAAGTCATAAGAAAAGAACTAGAGATCTCTGGAATACAAGACGTGAGACTCAAATACAGTCAAAACTGGATCAACCACCTTGAAAGAATGGACAACACCAGACTCCCGAAAAACACCCTCAACTACAAACCTCGAGGAAGAAGAGATCGAGGACGCCCCAGGAAACGATGGCAATGCATCGATGCCGGAACAGGCCAAACGGCTTAATCCATGGAGGAAGATGATGATGATGATAAAAATACAAACTATTAACATTCTTCTCGATCTAAACAGACACGCCGGTTCAAATACGGCCAATCCTACCCGTATTGTTTTGTGTTTTCTCCCCCAGCTCCTGCTCCTACTTTTTGACGTAAAATTATAAAACCTGCTTCTTTTCAGGGGCAGTTTTTATACTCAACATTCTGAATTTTGGGAATGTATTGTACAGTTTTTGTTTTGTTAAGGCGCATGTCGTTTATTATTGTTCTTGTATGCATTAAACAAGACTGCAGATTCCATCCCCGTTGTGTACGTGTGGTGCTGTCGTGCTGTAGGTACGGCAGGCAACTGAACCACCCCTGTTACACCTTCCTCCGTGCAGGAAACGACGTTAAAAATTTATGAAATCCTGAGGGGTGATTGGGGTGACTCAGATACGAGGAGAAATGGTTTGCTGGATTTAAAACTCGAAATGTAGCAGGAAAACAAGCTACAGTCCCCGCATTTTATGGAACTTGGAGGTTCATTACCACATTCACAAGAGTCCACCACCTGTCCCTACCCTAGCCAAATCAATCCATTTCTCTGCCCATCACACTTTTGACAGGCGCAGCTTGTTTCCTTCCTGGTCGGGCTAAGGACTTAACAGCACCCGGTATCATAATCAGGTTTCGCGTATACATAGAGTACCTGAAAAAAAGAAAACAAAAAAAATATTGGAATACGTGCATGCAGACTTCTTATTTTTAGGGACTTCCATATCGCTGTAATGACTTGTGGACCTAACAGTTTGAGATTCGTGGAATACAGAATATTCATCATGATAACCGCGATGACGAAATCCGAAGGGGCTCCTTTCCATACGAAGGCTGTTTTACAGTCTCTGACGTCACCTTGCAACTGCCATGCAGAGGTATACGATGACATTTCCATATCAACAAGGATATCTTGGTCGGCCCGTTCGCATACCCATCCGTCCGACAGCACGTAAAAAAAGAAAGAACTACAGAACTAGCAAACCCGTTTTCACGAAACTAAACACTGGCAAGTTTTAACACAGCCTGTCGAAATAATACAATCCTCAGTAAGAAATGGACAACATTCACAAACCCCTAACGTGAACCACAATCCCAGTTTCTGTGCTCATACAGAGCCAACCAACGCTAAGCATTCATCACACAAAAGACACGTTTTGAATAACATATCGGGGGGTTGGGGGGGGGGGGCAAGGGGGGGTACAAAAGAAAGGGGGAAGGGGAGGGGTCCTTTAGGGCAAATAAAAAAAACCAAAAAAAAAAGTTTTTAAAAAAATTGGGGGGTGTGGGGGGGGGGGGGGAAAGGCGGGATACAAACGAATGCCGAACGGTACACTTCCCTTAAGGCTAATTAAACAAACCCTAACAAACGTGAAACAACCATTATGCTACAAGCCAGGAATTTCGTAATTTTTAATTACGTAAAGAGAACTACCGCCGCCTGAATGACCTATTTCAGGGGTGGTCAAAGCCAGCTCGCGAACGCCATCGGTACGACTCCAGCAAGTTACCTTGAACAAAAAAATACTCGGTTATGTGGGATCTTCGCTCTTCTGGGATGTTACACAGCGTAGACTGGAAGTTATACCGACGTTTCGGGAGAACCTATCGGCCCTATCTTCAAGGGCCAAGCAGTTCAAGTCTTCGACTTTTTGCCCTTGAAGATGGGACCGACAGTTTGTCCCGAAACGTCGGTACAACTACCAATCTACGCTGCGTAACATCCCAGAAGAGCAAAGATCTCATTTACACCGTGGATGAAGCCTGAGATAACACATGACATTCGGTTAGTTCACATGTGGACGAGGCTGGCCGTAACGGGCTTTCTAAAAGACGTGCAAAAGAAGGAAGACGCATAACTAACTGTAACTTACTGTGTAGCTGGATGAACAGAAATAAGAAGCCATCAAATAAAGATAAATTATTTTATTTCATTTTATTACTGTATGGCACTTGTCCAAATTGTCTCCTGGCTCGTCTAGCTGGCCAATCCTGGCCTCTATATTTAAGTGTAAGTTCATCTGATCAGCGTCTGGGTCTCTAAAACTCTCCCACGAGTATATTCCGACATTTCGGAAGGACGTGTTGCCTCCCCTGTTCAGGCAGACACTGCCAGCCAACCTCAAGTCACCCTGCAGACGACCAACTGCGCACATTTCGCCGCGAAAGCCTTAACTGCCAGTCTCTAACTGATATCGATGAACGATGAACAGACAGATTAACCGCTCAAGGACGGCGATAGCCAGCTTAAACTCCATGGAGCCGAGTCCTTCGTGAGAAGCTAACAGGTTCTCAGCTGATCAAGAAATTCCCCGCATTTTGTGGAACCCGAAGGTTCATTACCGCACTTACAACAGCCCGCCACCTGTCCGTATCCTGACCCAGATCAATCCAGTCTACGCCCCCATCCAATTTCCTTAACTTCCATTTTAATATTATCCTACCATCTAATCCTGGATCTTCCAAGTGGTCTCTTTTCCTCAGGTTTCCCCACCAAAATCCTGTATGCACCTCTCCTGTCCACCATACGTGCTACATGTCCTGCCCAACTCATTCTTCTTGATTTGATACGCCAATAATATTTGGTGAGGCGCATAGTTAATTAAACTCCTGTTACCTCGTCCCTCTTAGGCCGAAATATCTTCCTCAGCACCCTATTCTCGAACACCCTCAGCTACGTTCCTCCCTCAATGCGACAGACCAAGTTTCACACCCACACACAATTGTGAATGTTCCGCAACACGGTAATTATTTATGATGTGGAGTTATTAGCACATCGCCCAACCCCCAAGCTGAAGGACCACCCCGTGTCGGCTGTCCGCCACTGCGTATTACATATATTCGCAGCTACTCTCCATATTGGAGGCCGTTCCTCTAACCTTAACCCTTTAAACGCCGAGTTAAATCCCATCTGCATCTGCTGGTATTATTAGGAGCTCATCATATTCTCCACGTTAGCAGGATAAGGGTTAACCTGAGGACGTGCCACTTATGGGCCAGTTCTATCACTGGCCTTAAACCGCAAACAAATTCCAAGCGGCACTGTTTGCGTCCTACGGAGAGGGCTGACTGTTGTTAGCTTCTAAATCTATCTGCTGTACTCACACAAAGTGGACAGCGATTCGGAACTTTGCAGGCACCCTCTGCATGCAATTATTATTCATGCATTTACACACTGCCACGACACACGGTGACTCATAAGTAACAAAATCAATACCAAGTGTTTAAGGGCAAATCTCACCGGGCAATACGACACGCAGCGCCCTCTGGACTAATGAAAGAAGGCAGACATTTAAGGAATTGCACGCGATAAAAAGAGCGTTATCTGCGCCCTTGTTCCGTTAGTGTGTGCGGGTTCACACAGATAGTGGCTCGTGGTTCGCAAAAGGCTCGTCGCAGTTGAATGAAACTGTAACTGGGACAAAAGTACTGGGAAATGCATACTGAGGATTTGATAAAAATGGGAAAACAGTCATTCATACGTGTACACAGCATGTATTGTAGTTAGTGGGGAAACAGGATGAGAACTAACAAAATTGATAGAGAGGACTGTGGTGGTGGTTGTGGTGGTGGTGGTGGCGGCGGTGGTGATGCTGGCGGTGGTGGTGGTGGTGGTGGTTGTTGTTGTGGTGGTGGTCGTAGTAGTAGTAGTAGTAGTGGTGGTGGTGGTGGTGGTGGTGGTGGTAGTTGTGGGCCGGGTAGCTCAGTCGGTATAGCGAATGACTACGGGCTGGACGGTCCGGGATCAAATCCCGCTGGGGATGGGATTTTCCGCCCGTCTAGACCAGCCCTGGGGCCCACCGAGCGTCCCGTACAATGGGAACCGGGTCTTTCCAGGGGTAAAGTGCAGATGGGGCGTGCTGCTGACCACTCCCTTCTAGTGACGCGGCCATGGAACAGTAGATCTATACCTCTACCCACCCTCTGGGCCACTCCGGGCCTGTAACGGGATCACTAGTAGTAGTAGTAGTAGTAGTAGTAGTAGTACCAGCAGTACAGAATATGAGTAATACAATGGAAGATTATACCGGCGTAAAAAGGCACACATTCAAGGAACATGTGCCGTGCAGGAATGTACGGTTACGCTGCCACAGACTGTTGTGATGAAGGAAATGTACGGTAATAAACAAAATAAATAAATAAACAAATAAAAAAATAACAAATAACACACAAATTTCACGTCATACTGTTTCCGGATTTGTAGTACATTATCACTGTACTGTATATCTATGGGAGTTTCGACTGATTGTAATATAATTTGATTCCCCGTCAAGTTGATTGCATTTTTTTCTTAGCCCATTAAACCTTTCGGCCTCGTTCGAAATATTAAATCTTCATTTTCGACTCTTGGACAGTTTACAAGTTTTACATTTTTCAGTGTTTAGGCCTAAATTACAGTACGCATCTGTACTACGGAATTGAATTGCCTCTTCTGATACCAAAAAAGAAAACGAATTCTTAAACCCCGTACTTGATAAAGGTGATTAATTAGAATCACGCTACTGCCGCTCCACCATTTGGACAACAGCCCCGCAGGTACGCACTGGAATCCGAGGATGGGTAAGTCACAGACGCTGTGGTCAACAAAACTCCGACGCCGACGGGTATCGAATATCCAAACTCCCGTCAACAACGAGGAATACGTCGCAGTCACTACCGCTGTTGGACGTGGCGTGTAACCTATCCTTCAAGGGAAGAAAAAGATTTCGCAACCAAATTCCCGGAATTTATTTTTAGTTACAGACGACCTCGCACTGCTCGAAGAACTTATGTGGCGCCGCAGCGGCTAAGTTTGTTTAACTGCTCGCAGACAATGAAGAAGAAACAGCATCTGTCAGCCGAGATGGCAGGTTAAACACTTACTGTTACCTTGCATCTTACATGTATATAATAATGTGCCTTACCGCTGCAAATGCACTTAACAGCTACCATCTGGCAGTGCAAGGGAGTCCAAGGTTCTTCAATAACTGGCCAGCAACATATCGAGAGATCCACACGCGCGGGCCACGTGATTTTATTTCTTGTTAACAACGACACCGTGATAAGTGTGTCCCTGTCACCAAGGCACGGTGCGTCCTCCGGTTGCGGATGAAGGAACGGCCTCCAATATGGAGTGTAGCTGCGAATATATTGAATATGCAGTCGCGGACAACCGACAAGAGGTGATACTCCAGCTTGGGGATTGGGCAAGGTGCTAACAAATCTTCACCGTAAAAACGTATCGTGTTGCGAAACAGTCAAACAGTAAGCCTCGAACCTGGACTGATACTTAGGTGTAACCTAAACAACGAAAATGGGGCATGAGATTTGCTACGTGGAATGTTAGGAGCATATACAGGGCAAGCTCACTTACAGCAGCAGCCACGTAATTAACAAGAAGATGGATCTTCAGGAAATGGGATGCGGGGCATGGACTGGATCGAGCTGGCTCAGGATAGGGACAGGTGGCGGGCAGTTGTGACTGCGGTAATGAACCTTCGGGTTCCATAAAATGCGGGGAATTTCTTGACTGGCTAAGGACAGGTTAGCTTCCGAAGAAGGACGCTGCTCCATGGAGTGAGCGAGTGAGTGAGTACGTAGGTAAGTAAGTATGTAAGTAACAACGACAACCGAACACAAACCGCTAGCTACTCCCACAACTTCGATTATTATGGCAGCAATACACATTCTAATTCAGTGACACCTGTGGGCAGTCAGGTGGAAAACTGCAGTGGCGGGCAGGTTGAGAGGCCCTGCTGTACTACTGATTGACGTGCGAAACCAATTTACACGAAAAAAAATTGCTACAAATTCCAGGCGGGCCGCAAGATGGCCACCCCGCTGGTTGCGCATAAGACGGTTTCAAAACCGCTAATGCCCAGGTCAGCAATTAGCACGGTTTCTACCCTATTCCACCCCTCCCAAACCACTGTAATGTTGTATGAATACGGTGGCTTGTAGTGCCTCTTCGTGAATATGAGGTTGAGGTTAAGAATGAGTGGAACGGTACCTCCACTCCTTAATACGCTTCTACGTCGTGCGCACAGACACTGCCGCCTTTACTGTTACCTGCCCACATCGATGCACCCGGACAGATTCCAATATATTTCCTCACACAAAATTCGGCACACGTTTTTCCATCCTTACCCGAACTACAAGCCCAACTTATGGTGACCACCCACAATAGACATACCTTTCTTTTTCCCTGAGGTGTGCCATCCCCGTTGTGTGTTTAAACTATAAGGTCAAGTAAATTCACTCAAAAGCACAACTATGAATACATGGCTAAACGGTGATGCTTGTTAGCAATAGAAAACTACATGTTTCGGCCTACAGCAGCCATCATCAGGTTTTGACAACTTTCTTGCTATATTATATTAATACATAACTCCTATAGCAAGAAAGTTGTCAAAACCTGATGATGGCCGCTACAGGCCGAAACATGTAGTTTTCTATTGCTAATAAACATTACCATTTAGCCACATATTTCAGAGTTGTGTTTTTGACTGAATTTACCTCACCTTACAATAGACATACCATTAAACAGTACAACTTACAGCCTAACAGTACGATTTAATCTACTCCGTCACGAACGGTATACAGCAACAGACAACAGCAATGCGATTATCACCGTTAAGAAGACCGGTGGTAAATTAAAAAAATTGAGAAAAAGGAGAAATAAGAAGACCCTTTGGGTGAGGGGCGGGGGCGGGGGCGGCGGTTATTACATCATTTCATGACGTCGAAGCTTCTTTGTGCTATTACCTGACGCCGTCGCCATGTTTTGACAAACGGTAAGACGAACCGCAGTAATGCAAATATGACTAACACAGAAGGAAGTCTGCTGACAATAAGAAACATCGCACTTGAACACGTCTTCATACCGTCATATTAGGGAAGAGCAGTTCTTCGTACGTTCGGTGTACAATTACACTTTTGCTTTCTGAGCGTCCCAACATCGGTTTTCCAGACAGTACTCGGGCACAGTGAAGGCGACGGAGATCTGAGGGGACGACGGACTCTTTCTCTGCCTATCAGGACAAGTTGTTATGGTAATGTGGAACCAGATTCCAGGACGAGAGTACAAGCTGCCCCGCGGTGAAGACTATACGAAGTGACCAAAGCATCAAGGACCAACCAGTCGGCCATTCCAGTAAAATGAAATTAAAATAAAAAAAAAACTAGAAAGAGATTTAACGTCTGAACAAGAGAACAAGTAGTAAAGAAGTTAGGAAACATCCACACCGCGCAGCACATCTGGCGCATTAAATGATACTGACCCCAAATTTCGAATTCGTGAATAATTTAAAACACATTAAAGAAAACATCGGTACAGTGAATGAATGTAACCGAAAATAGTAAAGAAAAGACAGGGTATGTGCACATGACGTAACACAGTGGCGCGTTCGCGTAATGTTTATACCTCCTCAGCTATCATAACATCTTATAACGTATCTAACAGAGGCCATCCCGTTGTGTAGTAACACATTTGTATAACGTATTATATTCCGTCAATACACAACTATATATCAATACAGTGATATTTTATATATATATATATATATATATATATATATATATATAGACACTCAGGTCACATTATGGCAACATGTTTCGACCGTAAACGGCCATCTTCAGGCCAATAGAGAACATTTTTAAGGTGTACAATGCAGTGAGCACTCAATGGGATCCCATTTAGTTTACAGTAAAAGTTAAAATAACGTATGATGAAATTCTTATTTATAACTAAAACATTAAAATAGAAGATAATGAAGTAAATTAATAATCTTCAAGTTGCTATACTGTTGCGGGCCTCTATATGGATGCTTGCGTAACTCGGAACGATTTT
>Ga0123354_10017398_pt1 | contig 11266 bp, 11 predicted proteins | sample TergutLab28metaG_2_FD_97872 | JGI IMG/M metagenome (GOLD analysis project Ga0123354, IMG submission 97872) | Labiotermes labralis P4 segment gut microbial communities from Petit-Saut dam, French Guiana - Lab288 P4 | ecosystem: Host-associated > Arthropoda: Insects > Digestive system > Gut ... | reverse complement strand
AAGTTTCAAACTTCTCTGGCCATTATCTCCGTAACCGTTCAACTTTGGACATAGGTGTTTTGGGTTATATCGGTATACTTTAACATAAGGAACACTCTCCCGAAGTCTGGCACATTCCTCCTGAGACACCCTGTATAGTCCGGACTTCGCATCGTGGGCCAGGTGGAGGTGGCTGAGACGGGCAGCAGAAGTGATCCGTATCTACCTTGTACAAAACAACGTGAACAAATTTTCTGCTGATTTATATTTGTTCATATTTGTTTATATTGCTTACAGTTCTTAGACACTTACACAGTTCATTTGATGTATCGTGTTATCCCTTATTTTTTTAAATCTATCATCTTGTTTGACATAAGGCTTTACCCTTTTTTGACCGGATTCTCCAGGTTCCTTCGACTTCTGCTGCTAAGATACCAACACTGCTTCTTTTAATTTGTGTACCAACAGAAAAACATTCGGCTGTTGCTTTCCTATAATGCTGCTTAGTTTGGAATTCCATCTCTCAGTTGCACTGTTGGTGCCATACCGATGCGTATTTACATTCCACATCTCAGTGGGAACATTCTAATCTCCATCCATTATTGGACAAAGTAATGGGAAAATAAAGATAATTTCTCATTCTGTTGAACATTTCTCGTGGTCATAAGTCAGCCTTCTGCTTTATTAGTATGCGGTTATGCGAAAGCAGCACACATTCTGCATGTGAGTCGGAATTATTATTTTCTTGTATTGCACTGTATTACCAATATTTTGTATTTGTCTCCACACGGACTGATGATGATAAAAATTACAGCCAATAACAACGGTGTGTGGAAAGACTTTATTTATTGCACTCATGACCACTGCTTCAGAATCGATTTTTATAATTTCTGGTGACCAGAAGAACATCAAGTCTTCAGCAGAGTTAAAAATATGTTTTTGTCAGGCAAAAGTATAAACAAAATCGGATATGTGATGTGATGTAGTTATCATGCGATGTGCTTCCAGATCTAGATTCGTGCCACACAACTGAGCGAATTGCCTTCGACAGTTTTTAAAAGTGCCGTTTAAAAAAGAAGAAGAAGAAGAAGAAAAAGTTGTGTTTTGAGTAAACATTCGCAATATTCCCCAGCGGAGATATTCTTTTTGTGACCGACTCGAAGAAAGGTGGGGTTATTTGCTAGACTCAAAACTTCTTCCGGAAATACAAATTTCGAACTGTCTTTTGGATTTTCCTCAGTAACCACACATTTTCGCCGCCCATTACATAGACAAATCATAACGTTATCGTATTTTGTTGTTTCGTTTACCATAAGATACCCTGTCATGTAAATATCTGACAGTTCGTCCTTCTAAACTCTATGCCCAGGCACAAACATGTCTTCTCTAGCTTTCTTTTCTGCAGTTTTCCAGTTTTACTTTAACGTCTGTTCCAGTTAGGTCTGGAACGCAACTGCGGTCCGTCTTCCTAAAGATTTCATTCTGCCAATTAGTTTTCAGCTTCCGCTTGCACTTAACGCGTTTGTCCCCAACATACACCCAAATTACCAACTTCGAACTTTTCCGGTGAATTCGATTCTGATATTCGCTGTTAATCGAAGACGGTTTTCCACTCTCGTAGAAGCTACTGCCATTTCACCAGCTGTGATTAACCCATTAACTCGCGCACGTACACAATGTTTACCGTTTCAAAAGCAGGTAGCAAATGATGCAGACTTTAACAGCAGGCATGGCAGTAGTTTTGTTTACGTTTGTATGGGTGTGAAATTTGGTCGCTCAAATTGAGGGAGGAATGTAGGCTGAGGGTGTTTGAGAATAGGGTGCTGAGGAGAATATTTGGGCCTTAGAGGGACGAGGTAAAAGGGGAATGGAGAAAATTACATAGTGAAGAGCTTAATAATCTGTACTCCTCGCCCAATATTGTTCGGGTGATCAAATGGAGAAGAATGAGGTGGGCGGGGTATGTAGCAAGTATGGGGGAGAACAGAGTTGTATCCTGGCTTTTGGTGGGGAAGCCGGAGGGAAACAGACCATTTGGAAGATCCAGGCGTAGTTGGGAGGATAATATTAAGATGAATCTTCAGGAAGTGGAATGTGAGGGCATGGACTGGATCGATCTGGCTCAGGATAGGGGCAGGTGGCAAGCACTTGTGAATATGGTAATGAACCTTCGGGTTCCATAAAATTCGGGGGGTTTCCATACTAGCTGAGAACCAATTAGCTTCTCAAGGACTCTGCTTCATGGAGTAAGTGAGTGAGGTATGCAGGCCCGCAGATAATTATAGCATGTTAAAAAAAAACATGTCCGCGTCAACCTTGACGTGGCGTTCGTTTCGTGGTTGCGTCGCCCACGCCCACGTCACCCCGGACCTAGCTCCATCCGATTATCACTTTTGTGCCACTACAAGAAGCCTTGAGGGGACGAAGATAATTCCAGTGACGATGAAGTTAAAGACGCGGTGCTTACGTGGCTTAGATCACAGGCGACTACATTCTTCGAAGATGGGATCAAAAGGCTTGCGAAGGTCTACACAGGATGCATTGAAAAAAAAATTTCATTTTGTTGAGAAATGATACACGTTGCATTTGTCACAGATTGTGTAAACGAAGTAATTAATACATTTACTTCGCTCTTTGATTCCACACAGTATATTTTCTAAATTATAACTATTTTCTTTAAATATGAATTTCTTATTCTATTACTGAATACTTACAGTAGCCAAAGGGTTCAATGTCGTGATGTTGTCGTTCAAACTTCCGTTTGACCTTTCGGCGTCAAAATACCATCTTCTGACATTTCGGAATGTTATAGTGTTGTTTTGGTTCCATGTTACATTGGTTTTTTCGAAGAATTCTCTGTGAAACAGTAAAAAAGGCGTGTTTCCATGTCAGGTGAACAATGTTTCAGTAACAATCCCTCTGTACAAAACATAAAATAATGCCAAACTCAAGGCAGACTTGCTCAGGCAGTATTAGTTCTTTTATCTAAAAACAATCTTTTCTTATTTTACATCTCTACAAAGTATTTCTAATAATCACCGTATTTTCTTTATCACGGGAAGCTGAAGAGAAGAAATAAATCTACTCCGGTCGGCCGCTAGACTTAAGCTTCGGAAGTTAGCTCTTTGTTCTCAAATATCCTCCAGCTTTTGAAACTTTCTGGCTATAATAAAACCTACTTTTATAAGAAGAATAACTCTTACCCTACTGCGTTGCATTCGTGACAGTGATAAGCATAAAAAAATGCTACTAAAATTTTATAAAATTTATAAACAAAAATCTCGAATTTCGAATAGAAAATTTATCGCACAAAGTACAAATGTATTAATATCCGAACTCATGGACTTCTCGGAATTTCTGCGTTCTATGCATTGAAATAAAACACACTACGTTTCAGATATAGAGTCTGTCCCCGTTTTCAGGCTTGCTTTTTATTAAATAACTGCCACTGAATGATGAGTATTTAAAATTTAATTAAGCCCGGATTAAAATAATTTTACAGCTACCAGCTACGTACGTATTTTGTGTATTTGTTATCCAGTCAAATCTGCAGAATCTTATTTGCGAAACTTTATGTAGAATAGTGGTATTCATTGCTTTGACGTTAATCCGGGTTTAACTATAGCGTAAATAATCATCAAGTGATGACAGTTGTTTTGAAGTACTGAGCCTGAAGACGGTAAGGTAAATGAAACTGTACATTCGGAGTAGGCGTCACTAATCTTAAGATATGAAACGATTACTCTATCAACAATAAAGCATTAAGAAATGAGGATAATTGTTCAATAGCAAGACAGTTATTTCTTGCAACGTACGTGAACCTGTAGGGTCCCATTTCCACTAGGTTAGGTTTGAAACCGTCATTCATAAGTTCCTCGGGGTTGGTCCAGTTGAAAAAGTAGAATTGCATTGTCAAGGGCATGGGCGTCTTTTGCCAGTACGAATACAGTTTTGTAGTAGGGGTCAGCCGAAGTTCCTGGAAATAACGTCACCAAATGTCGTTATCACAGCTCGCTGCAGCGGACGTTGGCCTAATATTCTGTCTTAGGAGGGACAAAAGAATCACAAGAAGAACTGCGTGTAGCTCCTTTCCTTGAATTCTGCTATTGAATTAATTATCGAGTGACTGGCGAGAGAACGAAATATTGCATAATAATAATAATAATAATAAAAAGAAAAAAGAAAAGAAAGAAAAAAGGAAAGAAAGAAAGAAAGAGATGGTGAGTCGATTAAATGAAAGCAAAGTCTAATATTATCTTCATTTACACGGATCACGCCGTAAGCCTACAAAAATAGGTGTTCCTGTTTCCTGCGTCAAATAAAAGGGAAAGAAAAGGAGCCGCCAGCCACAACTCAGTTTTGGGAGATATACTTCATGTTTTGGCCTCACAACGCCCCAACCGCCTACCTGAGTTTACCGACATGTGGATTCACACTCGTTATCGGCAAGAGACTGTGCCCTACAACGAGTGCACATGCGTCGCCAAGACCAGCTCCAAAACACTGAAACGTAATTACCGACGTATGTTCAACGCCATATCACAAGCCACGCAGCCAACAAGCCGCATTCCCTAGGGACGACAAGAGAAAATAACACAACCAAAAATCTTGTGGAAAGAAACCAGCAGACTGCACCATATCAACGCAGACGTCGAAACTTGTAGCCCTGTTATCCTCTGATAAACCGTAACAAATAATTGTGCTAATGGTGGCTAATAACTGCCTTGTAATATATACTAACACAACGGTTTATTCAAGGTAAAGTTATGAATTACTGACGCTGTAGGCACGTGAAAACTATCGGTCTGTACATATTGTGAAGTTTCAACAGAATATATCACAATTGTTTACCGTAACATGAAACAGATAAGCTGGTTTGACTAAGTCAAGTATGCTGATCAGAGAAAGGACACTGGTTCCATAACAACTGTGGTAATGTTAGAGCTCCAGTGGAGGAGAGCGGGAAATGGATATGTGATAAGTGTAGATCGGACAGAGTCAGACTGCCAGAAGAGAAACTGCAGAATGCTTTACTCCAAATTGACGATCTACCAAGTTAAGAACAAGGCACTGAAAGAAGAGTTACGATTGGCAACAGCTGGAAGGGAAGTTGGCAGGCGGGATACGATGCCGGGTGATCGTAAAGGTGGATAGTGCTTAGTGTTGAGTGACTCGACTGTACGGAATGTTGGAACTGAATGTTCAGATATGAAGGTTGAGTGCTTTCCGGGCATTAGAACGGAGCAGCTGCATAGAGTTGTTGAAAATAGAGACCTAGGAAGCCCAGACACCGTCGTTATCCATGTGGGTACAAAAGAGTTAAAAAGAACTGGAAATCTCGATCATGTCATGGGAGATTTCTACGATTTGTAAATAAGGCGAAAACTAAGTTTTCAAAATCCAGAGTAGTTCTGAGTGGTGTGCTTCAGAGGCAGGACGTGTCATGGAGGCACATTGGAGTCGTAAACAGCAGATACGAGTGGATAGTCGATACGTTAGGGGTTAATTTCGTAGACCCAAATAGTTGGGTGGGCGACTGGGACTTCAGTAGAGATGGCCTTCACATTAACCGAAGAGGAGCGAGATACCTGGGCCAGATTTACTCTACAGTCTGTGGTATCGGCGGCGGAAGACAGTATGAGGAGTGAGTGACAATGCCAGGCGGTAGGGCCTTCCAGCAAGGGGACATCTGAGGTGACGGGGACGACAACTATCCAGGAACATTCGACGTCGGACTGGAAGGCAGCTGAGAGCGATAAGGTGTCGACAAATCCGGTGAGGAGGGAGAATGAAGATGAAACAAAGGAGGAATGTGTAGCGGCGGCAGTGGCGCCCATGATTGAGAGTAAACCGTTGGCCTTGCTGCAGGCAGACTGTAGGAGTATTTACAATAAAGCCTTGAATGACTTGAATTTAATTTCAACATATAACCTTGATGTTGTACAATGCACAGAGTCATGGGTTAGTGAGGAAATTAGCAATGCCGAAGTTTTTAGGGTTGATTACACAACTTTCAGAAGAGACAGGCACACTCGCGGTGAAGGACTGTTTGTGTAAAACATTACATTTCTTGCAACGAGCTGTGGGTTGACGAGGTATGTGATGTGATAGCAGTAGAACTAAAACGCAGGGACCCAAAAAATGCATGGGAAATCGTAGGCATCTACAGAGCTCCAAACGAGGACATGCTGGTGTTAGAAAAGCTGGCAGAACGGACCGGATATTCGGGAAGAACTACGAAGCCTAGCATCATTGGAGGTGACGTAAACTTACTTTATGCTGATTGGAATGGTCACGCGGAAAAATCTATGGGAACCCAGGTATTTTTAAATATACTGGTGTGGTAAAACGGTTACACTCAGGTAGTAAATAGCCCGAACTGAGGAGATACTTTGCTAGACGTGTACCTTGTCCGGCCCGAAAGTGCGTTCACCTCTTGCAGTAATGTACAGGGGATCAGTGATCATTGCGTAGTACTATAGGTAGTAGAATGGGGAGAAAAATGTCGTGAGCATAAAGTGGAAAGATTAGTTCCTGTGTACCATAAAACAAACCTCCAAAGTCTACAAAGATTCCTCAGGGGGAAATTCTCATCATGGACAAGTAATGGTAGTTGCGTGTAGGAAAGTTGGAAAAGTTTTAAGGAAATAGTCTTCGAGAGTATCGATAGTTTTGTCCCATATAAAATTCTAAGAAAAATTCCTGATCCTGAATACTACTGTAATGCATAGACATGCATAGAAAGAAAGAGATGAACATTTGGTTAGTGTTTAAAAATTTTGAACTTGAAATGAAATTTGATAATTTTACACGTGTAACTTGTATTTCGTAAAATGACGTAGTAGAAATTTTAAAGCTGCAGTTAAGATATAAATCTGGTTGAGAAAGTTGCACGCATTCACAACAGGAAGACTGTATATGCAAATTCCTTAGCAACAGCACATTCCTTTAGTGTCTGCATGTGCAGCTGCTATGTGTAAGTGAGCTCTTTAACCTTTAATAACGCTGAGTTATGGATTTTATGACCTGGTATACCGACCTGTGAGACCGACAAGAGTATCTTTTGTGATCAAAGTTTCAACGACAGGAGACGTAAAACACGGTGCTCTGGGTTAGGACACAAGATGAGCCCTACGTCCCAGACTTCTTACCAGGTGAGTGATGTGTAATACGTCCACAACTCAGAGAACAAAGAAAACGGTTGAGAAGTAGTTGTTAACTTATTTTGTTATTACCAAATTTGTGTTATACGAAGAAATTGAATTAACGTAAATGATTTGCCTTTATGTTACTGGGTTAAATATGGTAAAGAGAGGTTTCGGTTCTGTAGGTCTTAGTTTATTCTTGTATGTAATCATGTAGATATTTTACAGAATATACATTTATATATTTTAGTTAGTTAAAATGTAACCCGTGTCTATGTCTCACTGGGACGTAACCTGTAATGAAAATTGGGTTACAAACAAATCCCAAACATTTCCTTGAATAAGTGATTGACTTATGAGAATACTGGTAAGCTTCAACGAGAACTGGACGCGTTGTATGGACAAGATGTTTTAACGGTTACAACTGTTATTACTTGTGTGAAATTCACGATAACTGAGTAGTTAAATTGCGGGAATTATTTTAACATGATGCCTGGACAAGTATAGTGTATACAGAAACGGTTTGTCAGAAAACTGTGTATAATCCAAATTCTGACTGGTGGCGGCGAAATTTGAGACCGCGAAGACCGAAACAACGATAGTAGGACCCCGCCATCTCACACTATTTAGTACCTACTCGGGTAGGGAGTAGTGGGAGGTAACTATCACCCGGTAGGCACTACACTACAATAAGGAAGTGAAACGGCTTAAGGCAAAGGTCAAAAGAGTATACAACAGGAGAAAATTAGGGGAGCGATAAGAGTGGAACTGAAAAGACTATATAAAGAATTGCTGGCAGCTAAAAAAGCTGCACAGGAAACATTTTTGCGGCCAGTACTATGAAATGAAGGCAACTGCTGGTCTGAGGTCTATACGTATGTGAAAAGGAGGAAAGGAAATGGAGAAACTATTCCTGCGATCAAAGACCACAACGGAACGACCATTACGGACTCTACTGAAAAAGCTAGCATCTTAAATTACTATTATGCTTCCGTCTTTTGCTGCGATCATAACATTCCGAAAATACAATTAGTCATCTCGGGTGAAACATTTATTATTAACCCTAAAACTGTTGGAAAAAGGTTAGCAAAAATCCGGAGAAACAAATGAGTAAGGCCAGATGGAGTTCCTGGTGAAATTCTGAAATTGGGTTGGGAAGCCATGATTCCTTTCCTAGCTAGAATATTGGAAATATCATTAAACAATGCTACTATCCCAAGTGACCGGAAAAAAGCCATTGTGGTTCCTATTTACAAAGGGGGCGATCTAGCGGCAGTCATAAACTATAGACGCATACCTTTATCCTCTGTGGTCTGCAAGCAACTGGAACACGTCATGTTATGGTATTTGAGACAAGTCTGGGGTAAGAATGATTGGTTATACAGGAGTATCCCGGTTTAGACCGGGATACTCTTGTGAAAGTCAAGTCATCACAGTGTGCCAGGACATAGCGGACTATTTGGACGAGGGCTCGCTATAGATGCGTTTATAATAGACTTTTCCAAGGCCCTCGATTTAGTTCCTCATAATCGGCTGCTTACGAAAATGGCGGCCTCGGAAGTGGATTCGATGGTAGTCGTTTGGGTAAGGGAATTCCTTGTAGGTCGTACACAGATGGTCAGAGTAGGAGGGCACCTATCCAAGGAAGTCAAAGTAACCTCAGGTTCGCCGCAAGGGAGCGTTTTGGGCCCACTACTGTTTCTAGTGCAAGTAAATGACATTTGAAGGAACATCGACTCGAATATTAGACTCTTCGCCGACGACTGTATAATATATAGCAAAATCACAAATAAACACGACATTGATAAGTTGCAGAAGGATCTGAACATCCTGTGGGAACAGGCTATAGAAAATAGGATGAAATTAAACCCCGGTAAAAGTAAGGCAATAAGATTTACGAGAGCTCGGGTTAAAACTCCTCTGGGTTACTCCCTTAGTGACCAAAATGTTCCGAAAGCGAGCAGTTGTAAATACCTGGGAATAATCTTACGAAGCGATTTAAACTGGATGGACCAAGTAAATTACACAGTGCAAAAAGCCTGGTAGGAACTTCACTTTGTAATGTGTGTTCTCAGAAAAAGGAAATAGAAATACAAAAAGTTTAGCCTACACATCCCTGGTAGTCCCATTCTTGAATATGGGTCTGCATACTGCGACCCATGCAGAGAAGGACAGATAAAGCGTTGGACGGAGTACAGAAGAGAGATGCTCAATTTACTAATCATACGAAGGATTCTGACTGGGAAACCTTGGCTCGGCGTAGGACGATAGCACGCTTATGTGCACTCTTTAAAGCGTACTCTGGGGAGCGGGCTTGGAAAGCTATACGCGACAGGTTGTGAAGGCCTTACTCTTTGAGCAGGGTTGATCATGTTCAGAAGATTAGGGACAGGAAGCAGAGAACGGATATCGGGAAGTATTCCTTTGTAAATAGGACTATAAAAAATTTGAACCAACTACCTGCAGAAGCGTTAGGGATTTTCCTTTGTAAACTTAAAATTTTAAAAACAGGGTTAGTAAAGCAATTATAAGCGGAATGAAGCGAAAGGAATAGAAGTGTGACGAAAATCGTCTAAAAGTGCGGTGAAGTGAAGTGATGTGAGGTGAAATGCAGCGGTTGGAAATTTGAACGAGGTTAAGCCAAATGAGAGGGCTGCGAAATGTAGTGAAATGTAGAGAGGTTAAAATGGGAAGAAGTGAAGTGTTTATATGTGCAGTGAAGTGGAGTCTTAGGAACAGGGTGTCTATTATTACTGGAAGATATGCAGACCATATGAAGTTTTACTGCTTCTTTCATATTCTTTTGGTTCTATTGTGTTTCATTGCATATATGGTTGTATGTTTTGTATGCTTCTGTTTAATTTTGTATACTATGTATTCTTTTTGCTATGTTTATGTGTTCTTACTGTCATATATTTTCCATTGTAGGTATTGTGTTTCATTGTGTTGTTATGTGTATTGTTTGTGTGTAAATGTGTACTGTACTATTGCCACCGGATGTCAACCGAATTGCAGTTAATGAATATATAGTATCATATCATACATTCGTGTATATATATACATATAAAACAAAATTATTCAGGTCTCATACCTTTATATTTTTTTTAAATTAAAAAATAGAAGAGTGACGGTACACAGCGGGCCACATAGACTTCACTTTATCTTCCTTGTGGTTTTTATATTGACATGCCTGAGGATGGCCTAAGTACAGGCCGAAACATGTAGCATACCTGTAAAGGTACAATTTGAATCGACAAAAATCCGTGTTGTGTTCAGCTGAATTAGTGTAGTTTATTTTGCGATAAACACAATGGGATGACTTCCATAAAGGCAGACTATGTACGTACAACGTCACATTGCGGCACGTTCGCGGAACCACTGTTGCTGTGGAAAGCCAACAGTGGTTTTCGTGTGTGTTCTGGAGCTACATTTTACTCTTAACAATAGAGAAATATTCCGTATTTTACAAAAAAAAAAGGCTTTATTGTCGAATGTTTGTCGATGGCAACCATGGCTTTATGTAAATTGCCTGACGTTCTTGTCTGATTTCAACCACATTTGGATTTTTTCAACAGACTTCCATTAAAGTCCACAAGATCAAATTTCATTGAATCCCGCCTAGTGGCAGCCGCGTTTATACATGCGGACAGACGGACATGCGAAAACTAACAGGCGCTTTTTGCGACTTTGCGAACGCGCCTAAAAATGATTCAGCGATGGATCAGCAGTTTTCATTAAAAAAAAAAAAGACGCACATTTCAAGCTACCCTGGATCATTGCCAGGGACTGACACAAATTACATCTTCCTAGTGCTTATTTACCTTTGCTATGATTAAGTTGAAGATAGCAGTCCAGCTGAAACTCAGCAGTGTGCCGATGACCGAGAGCAACACTGCGAAACAGATGAGAATTAGGCTTCGGTCCATGACGCGTCTAATGGTCTTCTTTCAGTCTTTTCGATCAGCTACTGAAATGAATTCACAGAACAGCTGGAGTTCCTTACATGAACATTCTCAGATATTTATACTTTGTACCATGTGGGCAAGATATTTGAGAAGAACAGGCAGTCCACGTACAGTGCGTTGCACGTCTACATCACTTCTACAGTAATTTATACTTTGTACCATGTGGGCAAGATATTT
>Ga0123354_10017395_pt1 | contig 11267 bp, 10 predicted proteins | sample TergutLab28metaG_2_FD_97872 | JGI IMG/M metagenome (GOLD analysis project Ga0123354, IMG submission 97872) | Labiotermes labralis P4 segment gut microbial communities from Petit-Saut dam, French Guiana - Lab288 P4 | ecosystem: Host-associated > Arthropoda: Insects > Digestive system > Gut ... | reverse complement strand
TTCATCGCTACTTACATCCCACACCCACCAATTCAACTGCACATCAACACCATTGCTACTTACATCCCACACCCACTAGTTCAACTGCACATCAACACCACCGCTACTTACATCCCACACCCACTAGTCCAACTGCACATCAACACCACCGCTACTTACATCCCACACCCACTAGTTCAACTGCACTTCAACACCATTGCTACTTACATCCCACACCCACCAATTCAACTGTACATCAACACCACAGCTACTTACATCCCACACCCACCAATTCAACTGCACATCAGCACCACCGCTACTTACATCCCACACCCACTAGTTCAACTGCACATCAACACCACCGCTGCTTACATCCCACACCCACTAGTTCAACTGCACATCAACACCATTGCTACTTACATACCACACCCACCAATTCAACTGTACACCAACACCACTGCTACTTACATCCCACACCCACGAGTTCAACTGCAAACCAAATAATCGCTGGGTTACGCCCGGAACACCAAATAATATGGAAACATTCAGTTGTACGTCCGCTTTCAATATACATTTCAATATACATTTCAATATACATCTACACGAAACAAATGTTGTTTATTATGTAGCAACGTGCAATATTTTACAGTGATTTCATCTCCGGCTGTACACGACTATAACATTATTTGTATACGGTATCAGCTATTACGCAACGCACAAGAGACGTTGATGAACCTATCTTCCTCCTGATGATGACAATGTAAAAGTCGAAACATATCGGAGATGTGTTACTATCAAATTTAGTACACACAAATACAAACAAGTTGAGTTTCGACAGTTTTACTCAAACGACAGCATAAATAATCGTTTAATGGTTATGTTCTGGAATACCGTTCCGTCATGAATTACGGTTTACAATAAAGCTGCTGACGCAGGCAGTAACCCTCTGAGTCACAAGAACCAGATTATGTGTGCAAAAATTCTGAGATATTTTCGAGCGTTTTACGCAATCACGGCCACCGAGTAAAAAAATCGTCTTACAATGAAAGGTCATTGTGGAATCTGACGTCACAGAACACAGCAGAATACGGAAAGCAAAGCCACGTGATAAATACTCCCTTTCCCTTTCCGTGGGAGGAAATTCACACGCACATTTCTGGCCACTGTCACAGGTCCGGTGTCCTCACATAAACAGACTGGGAACACTGCACTTTACAGCGACCAGAGTTACGAGTAGCGACTTCGCAGTCGTGGCAATTTTTTGTGTTCGTTCACTGCACACAAAGTATTCTGTTCATCGAGACAAAGACAAGATTACTGCACTCCGTAAGCAAATAATCACGTGACAGAAAAACCTGACTGTTCAATGGTGCTAATATACAGCCAGCTTTTCTTTCTCTGAACCGTGCATCGTGATATATATACGTGAGACAGACCAACAAGATCCAACTTTTTCTCATTAATTTATTCAAATTAAATTATCCTCTACATGTTTCGAACTAATAATTGTTCATCATCAGGAGGTTATTTCTGTACACGCAGCATACAGCATTTTACCATGCGTCTATAGACACCCCATAGATGCATGGTAAAATACTGTATACTGCGTGGACAGAAATAACCTCCTGATGATGAACAATTCTGTTTTCGCAACATGTAGAGGATAGTTTCATTTGAACAAATTGGTGATAAAAGTGTGAATCTCGTTGGTCTTTCTCACGTGTATCTAGGCCCGCCTACAGACGGCCTCTGACATTCATCCCACATCCACAAAATCGAACTACCTAAAATCCTTTTTTTACGTTCTGTTGACCGTGCATCATAATATGCGTCTTTTTTACCAACTTAATGCACAAATTCTTTATTTTAACATCTTTATCACATTCCTCTACATGTTTCGAGCACTACTGTGCTCATCTTCAGGTGGACAAGAGTGACGATACCAGATGCTGTGTTAATATAATTGTCCTCCTGAAGATGAGCACAATAGTGCTCGAAACATGTAGAGGAATGTAATAAATGTATTAAGATAAAGAATTTGTGCATCAAGTTGGTAAAAAAATTATCATTACCTAAAATCCGTTATATCATCTACCCAACTTTCTACAACTTCCAATGTTTCGCTACAAAATTTCTGTTTACATTCCTTGTTTCCCCCTCCCTAGTTACACAAACAGACAAGATTACATAAACAGACAAGATTTAATTCACGGAGGAGTTTGAAAACAGGGTGCTGCGGGAACATTGATAGCTGAAAGGGAGAAATAACAAAAGGATGGACACAACTTGAAAATTATAACTTTTTATAGAAATGGGACTAGTCGTATAGCAGAGTATCCATTATTCTCACACGGTACTCAACGGTCGTTTGCATCAGGTGCAGCTTGATTCGTCACGATCATGTACCCGTTTCAATACCGGTTATTAAAATATTATTTATCAGAAAACATAGCTCAAACATGCCATTTTTGACATTAGAAAAGTGAAACACATCTCACGGAGCAACGTGTCACATTCAACACATGCATTCAATAACTTTTTTAATTACGCTTTCGTCAATATTCCATACCCGAAAACTTTCCCAGCAGAAGGCCTATCGTAAACCTCAACATTTTTATCATTCCTTCCTCCTGTAGGCAAAATACACTGCTGACACATGTGCAGTTGTGAACAATAATTATAAAACTCTGGAATAGAATGTTTTGTTAGTTAGGAATTTGTCAAATTAATTAGTAAATAAACCAATTTTAAACATTCGCTGAGAAGAAGTGTGTGATTGGAAACAAATATCGGTACTGTATATACAGGGGTGCTGATAAGTCCTTAGCCCGACCAGGAAAAAAAAAAGCTAATTTTTCTGTCAGAAAGGCGTGAATTTCCTTCAGCACCTTGCCTTGCAGGAAAAGAAACTTGATTACAGCTCGCGTCTCGATTTTGTTGAAATCGCGCGCGTCCCTGACATGCTTCCGAGCTTGTTTCCTTCCTGGTCGGGCTAAGGGCCTATCAGCACCCCGGTATGACGTCTTATGCGCCTTCAGTTTCGTCCCGAGCGAATTCGACAGCACAAAAAATGGAAGACAATACACGAGCAGTAAGACACGTATTTTTAGACCACATGGAAATGCCGGAAGGGGCTGTACACAGGATGTGGCTGCACCGTACGCAAACATCTCTTCCTGGTAGTGCACAGGATGTATCAAGATGTTCACACCATCGTTGTTTTGACAGTAACATGGCCGGCACTGACCCGCTGTTGCACCAGTGCCACTCGGAAATGCAGCAAACACACCACATCTGCGACGGAAGCAGTTCATACCACAGTATTACCCCAATATCTTTCAATTTCCCACCGGTATATAAAAACTAGCAGCATTTTAAAAAGAATGGTGCGGTAACTTTTTAACGATGACGTAACAATCTACGTCACTATCTATGACCTACAATGAAACGAGTTCGCTCTTAGCTCTGTCTCAAGCGTCTGAGGCTGCCGATGGCTGCCCACGCGACAAGACATCAGGGGCATGGTGATCCCCGCCGGTGAGGCTTGTTACGTCACAGTCGAGCAGGCTTCGAGAGGATCAAATTTGGTCTGGACTGCATTTCTTGCTCTCGCAGCTTCTGGTTACGACACTTTGGGCCCATTACGAAACGTATCAGCCCTCAATAAATGAAAGTCCCTATGTACTGCGGCCTGAGAACAAAATAAATAAATATATCCTCGCTGTGTCATTCCGATTTCAGTTCTTACGAGCTTTCACAAAACTGTCAAAAGCCATTTTTAGCTTCTTTATGCTTTTCCGTCTGTCTGTTCGCATGGAACAATTCGGCACCACTGGACGAATCCTCATGAAATTTGATATTGAGGATTTTTCGAAAAATTGTAGAGAAAATTCATGTTCCATGAAAGTCTGGCCACACCTTCACCGCACTGCAATCCGCCCCGACCCCTACCGCATGCTATGGAACCTCCGCGAACCCACGGACAGAAACCGCTTAGGACAATGTACCGCACTATTTAATAGGGCAGAGTGTGAGCGATACTGGAAGGTCAGGACAAAAATTATGGAAAGCAGAATTTGCTTCTTTTCTATTACTATTTTTGTGACTGCTCCTTACTATTAGGACTTTCATATTTACCTTGAATGTTGTTTATAGAACTTGTAGTGTTTATAGTGTAATTGTAATGTTTTATTTATATTGGTCGCACAGGCCAATGATAAATAATCAACGTACCTGCCATTGGGAAAATAAAATATAAAATGAAAATCTGGCCAGTATAACGGGTGCTTTACACGAAGACATACGTTTATGTATGCTTGTATGTGTGTGTGTGTGTGTGTGTATATATATATATATATATGAGTGTATGTATATATGTATATATAGATATATACAGTTTATATATATATATGTGTGTATATATATATATATATATAGGTGTATATATATATATATATATATATATATATATATATATATCAATGAATTCTTTTTATAATGAGAAATATTCAAACAAAAAAAAAAAAAATATCGTGCTGTTTATGAGATGATGTGGAAAAACAGGGCGGCCAGACAGGCCACAGATGGCAATATAATAACGGCGCAGAACATATTCGATCTTCATGCCGGACAACTAAGGCAATAATACAGACACACACTCGTAACATGTAATACTTATTGATTTTCCACTGCAACAATGGTTACGCGAACACGCCTCAATGTTACGTTGTACGGATATTGCCTGCCTTGTTTCGCTGTAATGTCATTAACCAATATCGTTCGACCCTGAGCTATTTCAGAGCACTGTTTTTTATAAAGCCCAGCTTTAAACTTTCAGAATGGCTGTGATGAAACACTAATATTGCGCCAGTAAAGCATGGTTCAGGATGAGGCCGCTAGGAATATCAACCAACTTAGATCAATAACGACATAAATAAACCAGTCTCTTTTATACTCAAAATGGTACTCGCAGGACACACTCAGTGTCAGGACCGATATGCAGACTTAAATAACAGAAGTTACAAAAGTCCTTCGAGTGGGAGTGTCATGCGTACGTCTGTTGCAACCAAACAATGAAATTAATAAACTTCGCATAATACGGACCAACAAGATGCAATTTTCTCTCATCATCATCAAATCATTTTACACCTTGTGGAGCATAGGGCATCCATGAAGAGCTTCCAGGCATTGCGGTCTCCAGCTATCCCCTTGACCTCTTTCCATGATCTTCTTGTGCTTCTTAACTCATCCTCTATCGTCCTTCGCCACGTTCTCTTCGGCCTACCTCTCCTTCTATATCCCTGAGGATTCCAATCTAATACAGTTTTCTCTATTGCTCCTGTTTCTTTACGTAATGTGTGTCCAATCCAATTCCATTTTTTTCTTTTTTATCTGATTTTCTATTGACTTCTGACGGGTGATTCTCCATAGTTCTTCGACTTTTCTCTCTTAGGTTATTTAAATAATTATCCTCTACGTGTTTCGAACAGATTAACTGTTCATCATCAGGAGGTAGTTTACTGTACATGCAGCATATGGTATTTATCAAGCATGTACGTTGACTAGTTGCTAGCACGATCAGATTGGATCCGCGAAGCGCACTTTGGGAACCGCTGGATTAAACACCAATTAATGTCTACGGGGAAACCTCCTCAGGCAATAGAGGGATAACGCTGGACACCCACGCTGTTCCTTCCGACCGGATCAACACAGCGATTGGTGCCCATGTGAGAACGACACAAGTAATCTTCAGGAGCAAACAGCGTTGATCCTCAACATCTTCTGCGCTAGTGAGGCTGTAATCTTTGGGATCTGCTTGGAGAACGAACGTACATCTGCAGCACGTAAAGCTCTGTCAAAAAGCAAAGTTCCTGCAGTTCCACGGGGCTACGTTTATGCCAGCTCTGTAAGAGGATGCCAACTGGTAGCAAAGAAACATGTACGGCATATACCTCACTACCTCATATTACACACGAAATAGGGCAATGCTACACATTATCGTGACCTGTTTTACTGCGTGGTACGGCACTCAAACCTCACGAAGAACTGAGGTACAGTTAGTTTTAACACCTCTATAGACAGCCTCGTAAGGGAATCAATTTTCACCCTGCAATAATCTTGATAGAGTTTCACTGGAAATAGATTTACAAACTGCAATGTGTGAATAAACTTTGATGTTTGTTGGACCGTGCATCATTGTGATAACTGAAGAATAAAAAACTAACTAGATGCCACTTATTATTTTATTGTACTTCTTATAGGCTCAACATGTTTCGGGCACGATTATGCCCATCATCAGGAGCTCATGACTATAATGTTGATTACCACATTGGTCGTTTCGTTCTTGGTTTGCTGTATGTTGGAGGTTAGGTGCGGTTAGGCTGGAGCAGTGTCCGGGCTGCAGGCTAAAGCACGTGCTTTAGCCTGCAGCCCGGACACTACTCCAGGGAGCTCCTGATGCTGGGCATAGTTTGGATGATACCAGTTGATACCTCAGTGGAATGGCCAAAAACCGAAATGTGGAGTTGGGCAAAAGGTTCTTTATACTGTTCATTTATTGCTACTTATTTAGGTCATTTAAATACCTAAAATAATATTGTCTGAACGTAATTTTAAAGACCAATCGTCCAGGCGACCACCATGAAGCTTTATAAATCGAGTACTGTCAGTGCAAACTGCATTTCTGCAACACACCGCCGAACAGAAGTTCCAAACTATTTGACGTGTTGAAAAGCTAACAGTTGAGATGGTACGACGAGCGCCGAAACGCGTCGGAGTATTAGTCAAACAGCGTGACTTGGTGTGTCAAGAATAGTGCATTAAGTGTTGGGTTAATGAAGGTAAAAAAAACATCTGAACACAACGCCCGGTACGTGCAATATTAATATTCTGTTGGAGTCATGTAAGGGAGACACCAACTGGCGGAAATTAGAGGCAAAAGAAGACGAAGTGAGTGTTTAATGGATTTTTTTTGTATTTAGGGTACCGCATGTAAAGACATAGCTCATTATTTGCCAGTACGTTATAATTAGAAACCAATATATTACTTTCTCATAACAAACGTAGTTTTTTTTTAATTTGATCCCCTCTCCCTATCGTTGGTGGGTCAAAGGGCAATTTGGTAGTCACATTCGGATTCAGCAACATCAAAACTATAAGAAGCGCTCTGAATTTTAACAGGGAGCGAGTTTTTTCCTTTCCCCAACCAGTGCAATTCGTCACGGAATTGTATAGGTTTACTCCAGTTCTTCATATCTGTCCTGTAACATTCCGTTCCCCCCCCCGGTTATTCGAGATCGGTGTGTAACTGGAATTTTGTTCAGCAGATCTGTTGTCACGTGTTTCGTATGCATAGGGAACAGGTCACGGCAGATATCCCAAATTCTGGTAGTGGTATTGCACATAGGGAAGAGACACGTTGTAGCCACATGAGAGATCACAAACACAAACACACATATACAGACATGAACACATACATAAACACACAGACAAACACACACACATAAACACAAACACACAAGCACACACCAACACACATAAACATACATAAACACCAACACACATAAACACGCACATATTCACACACGAACACACACATAAACAGACATATACACATAAACACAAACACACAAGCACACATCAACACTCATAAATATACAGTAACACAAACACACATAAACAAACACATATATACACACCCTCAAACACAAACACACATAAACATACATATAAACATATATATATATATATATACTCTCAAACACAAACACACATAAACATATACACACACTCAAACACAGCCACACATAAACATATACAAACTCTCAAACACAAACACACATAAACACGCACATACACACATAAACATACAGATAAACATACACACACACACACACACACATACACCCTCAAAAACAAACACACATAAACACGCAAATAAAGACACAAACAAACACACAAAACCATACATTTTAGTCGCACTGACCGAAGGGCAGAGACACCTCTGGGTAACAAGACGTAGATGGGAGTACACAGCTACATCCAGAAACCGGGATAACACATTCTGTATAGTGACTACGTTACGAGCTGGACAACCGTCAAACCCTGGTTCGATTCCCGAAGAGGGAAAGAGACTCTTCCTCCAAAGAGTCCATATCGGCCCTGGGGGCCACTCAGCTTCTTATGCAGTAGCACTGGGTCAAGCGACTGGATCTAAAAGTAACCACTCATCCTCATTTAATGGCGAGGTTAAGAATAAGGAGAGCTAAACCTCCACCCCACCATACTCATTCATGGAAAGTAGCAGTGCAATGAGCCAATCATAACACGGTAGTTTGGCTGGATTATATAAAGCGTTAATAGTGCATCATATTGTGACGAAAGCAGTAGAGATGAATCGGTGCAGTTGAGAACGGCACAGTTCTACGGCGGAACATCCTCTTGTGTTTCTAATTAATAATTACGTAAATAACAGTCGACACAAATAAGTGTGTATGTACTTTCGTGCTGCGAGATATTGCGACCTTTCAGCAGGTCATCATCAGGCTTAAATACATTTGTGTGTAAGGCATAAAAAGGGAATATAAAAAGCATGTATTTTACCCTAAAGATGACCTGCTACAAGGTCGATACGTGTTGAAGCAACAAAATACATAAACGCTTATTCGTGTCGCCTGTAATTTATGTAGCTATTAACAGGGTACATTTGCAACAGAATTTCATTCCTAGTTCCAGATTCCTTTATTTGTATTTCTTGGTATTTTTTAATCTTAATACATTCAGAGTTACCACATCTGGGGAATAACAAGGGAGCCTGACGTCAAACCGCATGCTAAAATTAACACTGTTCACTTTAGCCTCACCAATACAATCACATATGTTCTTGGAGAAACAATGCAATCCTTATGCAAACGAGCGACCTGGCTCTATATGTACAGAACCAGCATCTGACGGTTATGCACTTGCCCATCGAAAATCTCTCGCTTTCCAGCTGCGCACTGAGACACATACGAGGCTCGAAAATTGTTGGACTGTACGTCTGTATATTGATGTCAGCTGGGGGAGTAATGGGGCCACCGTGTTCCATTCCGCAGCGAGCCTTCTACATGTACCCTAAACACCACACTCCATGCAACAAGTCCTTCTTGAGAAGCTAACCGGTTTGCAGCTAGTCAAGAAATTACCCACATTTTATTGAACCCGAAGGTTCAGTACCGCATTCACAAATGCCCGCCACCTGTCCCTATCCTGAGCCAGTTCGATCTAGTCCACACCTCCACATCCCACTTCCTGAAGATCCATCTACGCGTGGGTCTCCCACGTAGTCTCTTTCTCATGTATCCTCAAAGTCGGCGTCACACGTAAAGGAAATGCTATTAAGCACCAGTTGCCACCACGGTAATACCGACGAACAATACCTATGCTTCGGCCAGTACTGCAGTATCGACCTTTCTCGTAATAAAAATTACCTCTATCTAGCACCAATACGTATTCTAGCGAAATCTCTTTGCAAAACTGTACAAGTCCGCCGTACGCATATGCAATGGAATCGCGATTTGAAAACCTCCCACATCTATAACTTATACGCACAAGAATTATCTGTGGAACTCGCAGCTACTGAAGACAAATGCCAGACTTTCACTTTACAACCTCAACGGACTTAAGTACCGATATTTTTGTTGGCACTGCTGTCTCTACTTTTGCCGTACAACGTACCTCTACGTCAGCGCTTCTTAAATTATGTGTCTCGACATACTGAAGTGTCACGAGCAGTTGTTGGGTGTGTTGTGATAAATTTGACCATCCACAACGCGATTCACTAGCTAAGTATTACAGTATCAGTAAAAATGGTAACTGCGATCTTCACAGGGCATGCTCCTGTAAGAGGGCACCTCTGTATTATGGGCCTGTTTGATAGGGATCCAATCTGCAGATTCTGCAGGATGGAGACTGAAACAGTGCAGCACATTATTTGCTGCTGCGAGGCGTTGGCTCGTCAGCATTATAATGTCTTTGGGAGGCTGATTGTCGAAACAAAAGACATGAGCACAGCTTCAGTAAGGGACCTTTGTCTCTTCATACGAGGCACAGGGTTATTGAATCTGTGCTGAATGAAGTATTTAGGGCTGCACAATAAGCCCAAGGCTGCGGTGCATCCGGAGCGTAAGCTGACGGAGGAGGAGGAGGAGAAGAAGAAGTAGAAGAAGAAGAAGAAGAAGAGAAGAAGAACGCTCTGTCCATCGCCGAACGGAAAAACCTCGAACTCGAATTTTGAGGGAGTGGGACAAGTGTTAGGCTCGTGTGAGCGTGCGTCGTGTGCATTCGAAGCGCCGCATAGCTCCCAAAGCGACATGACATCAAAGGTCACTCCAAGGTCGCAAAAGAAACTCCATCCGTATGTATGACAGTTTAAATAAATATGATTCTTTTACACTAATTTAGTTTATGTTATTAGTCGCATGGAAGTGTGTGGCGTATGTGGACACCATTTTTCAAGCGTGTCGTTATATAAATACAGAGTTATTCAAAATGATTGTCAGGGTTTTAACAATTTGTCATACACAATACACCCGAGACAGGTGTATATGTATTTTTTTGTTTAATAGAACAACACTCCAAGTTTTAGTTACATACCTTACAGGTGCTCTATATGTGCACTCTTTGTGATTCTACAAACATCAATATGACAATCGAGTTCGTTCCAAACTCTGTTTGTAGCATGTCAGCGGTGATGGTTTCAATGGCGGTTCTGATTCGTACCTTCAGTTCCGGGATACACACGCACCCTCTCTCTTGAAACTGTGCATACCACCTTCGAATGGAATTTAACGGATGGTGGTTGTTTCCCGAATTTGGTGCGGAATTGCCGCTGGACAATTGTACCCCGACAATCATTTTGAATAATCCTGTATATTGGAGAACTGCTGCCCTAGGTAATTTAACCGTTTATTCTATAGGATGTATTCCTAACCTTTCGAGTCAAGGTGTATATTCAGATTAATCGTAATTTCAAAGCGTAACTGAATTGCTGTAAAGCATAACAGACAATGCTGGAAAAACCACACATGTAACAAGTAGCTAAATACAGGAATCATCAGATTATAAGCCAGCTGCGTGAAGTCCTGTGGTATGCTTGTTCGGGTGTTTTAACCTTCTGTACATGTTGTATTCCAATTTGTCTCGTGTGTTTTGTTGCTAGTTTTAAGTTGTCTTGTGTGTAATTGTTGTCGGTTGACCGTGTGTATTGTTGTAGTTGTCTTGTGTGTGTTGTTATCTTATGTGTATTTGTT
>Ga0123354_10017393_pt1 | contig 11268 bp, 7 predicted proteins | sample TergutLab28metaG_2_FD_97872 | JGI IMG/M metagenome (GOLD analysis project Ga0123354, IMG submission 97872) | Labiotermes labralis P4 segment gut microbial communities from Petit-Saut dam, French Guiana - Lab288 P4 | ecosystem: Host-associated > Arthropoda: Insects > Digestive system > Gut ... | reverse complement strand
TAGTCGCAAGCTCCTGATGATGGATATATTAATGTCTGAAACATGTTGAGCACATAAGAAGTGAAATAAAATAGCAAGTGACATCAAGTTGGTCTTTTATTCTTCAGCTATCACAATGATGCACGGTCCATTAAACCTAAGATTGTTTGTTCAGTCTGATTGTTCTTGTAAGATTTGAGATTGCCATGTCAGTAAATAAGAAGACTGCTGGTATCCTCATGGATGTGACAGTTGTAGCCTGACAAGGTGCCAACTCTGCGGGGCACCTGCCGACCATGTGTGCCAGGTAGCACCATAAGCTGTATGGCCCCACACTCTTCAGGGCCACTGCCTCCAGTTGGACTGTTCATAGCCTTCTGTTCAACAAATTTGTAGTCTCATTTCCTTCCTTGTCTTACCCCTTTGCCATGAAGATGGCGATGACAGGTTCCTCCACATATTTACCAGACTACATGGTGTCACACCTCAGAAGACAGTAATCCTTCTTTTCTGTTTTGGTCCATTGTCTGTGTTACAACAGCTTTGCTTTCTGTAAGTATTCATTCCAAGTGTACTGTATGTCAGCTTCGTTACCATCAACCATGGAATGATCTGGGGACGTGAGTGCTTTTTATTAAATTATGTCTGTGGGAAGTTGAAATTTTGAGCACTAGGCCTTCGAACAGACATTTGAAATGCAGCCCTTTCATAATTTGGAGACTTCGGTAAAGGGATGAAAATGTTCCCGGAAGGTGGTGGTGTGGAAGGGTGGTACTTTGTAGGCAAGCTGGATTAATTTCGCATGAGTAATCTGAATACCTTTTTGGAACAGGAACAGGGCCATTGCCTCTAGCATTCATTTGTTGGAACAGTGAACTTTCCAAAGATGCAATTGAAAGCTAAAATAGGAACACAGCAAGCAAGCAAGCAAGCATCACCGAAAGCTGTTTGTTAGTTAGGAAATGCATATACTTTGCAGATGTCTGCAGTATGCAAGAAATGTTTGTGAGAAACCTCCAGTGTGCTGTGAAGAAACTGTTTTATTAAACAAGAAAATTAGGATGGTACTGTTCCATACTGCTACCAGAGGTAGCTAGTAGTGCTGTTCTTCACCAGTTCTGGTGTTGAGTTCGAAATTCCACTTTATAACCCTTTGTAATTTAGGTAAATGCTAATGTTTAACATAAAGCATCAGAAAGTAAGTTTATGCAGAGCCCACTTGTTTCATGAAACATATTATTGTCAAGTGTGGTGGTGTGTTACAGTTTACACATGAACATGAAACGCCAGTCACTGGAACACAACACGGTTCACTGTCTCTGATAATAACAAATATTCAAGTTTGTAGGAGTTGGGAGGAGCTCAGCACAGCAGGCCACAGGCAGGATGGCCAATGAATCGGAGATCTTTTCTTGATGGGGGGGGCAAGAGATTTTTTTTAGCTGTGTAAACCATCCAGACCAACTCTGGTGCCCCCCACAAGCCTGTTTTTCAATGGGTACCAGGGCTGAACATGCCAGAACATGAAACTGACATCTCTTTTTCATCTTGCACAAAGATGTAAGAATGTATAGAGGTATGCGTTGATCCAGCATATACCTTCATGATGTGGTGCTTCATAAAGTGCAGGGGCAACTTCACCCTACTAGAAAATTGTGTGTGTTCATCATTCATTCTTTACGGGCTTTGTCATCATGGTGGGCCATGTTGCATGGTTGGTATAGCAACTGGCTACGGGCTGGACGGTCTAGGGATCAAATCCCAGTGGGGGTGAGATTTTCCACACCTGTCCAGACCGGCCCTGGGGCCCACCCAACCTTCTGTACAAAGGGTACTGGGTCTTTCCTGGGGGTAAAGAGTGGCTGGGGCGTGACACTGACCCCTCACCCCTTCTAGTTCTGTGGTCAAGAAAGAGTAGAGCTATACCTCTACTTCCCCTATGGGCCATACGGCCTGTACAGAGCCTCAGTGCCTGTACACGGGTGCACTTTACCTTTTACGTTTTTTACCTTGTCATCATGGGATACATCTCTGGATCCTCACTCTAAGGGTCTTCATTTCAGTCTGAGGTCAGATATTTGTGTGTATTTTCCTGGTCAGACATTGAAATCATCACCTGTACAATCAAGGACATTTAAGTACTGTCCCATACTTTATATTACATTTTACCATGAACTATTATCTAATATTTTTCCACACAGCCTTGATTCTTTTCCTCATCACAGATGAGTGGATGATTGTGTTTGATAACCCCTGTATATGGGTTTTTTATTACAGAGAGGTGCATCTGTCTGTCATCTGTGGTATTGGCATCCTAATGATCTCATCTTGCTTTCCTCAGTATTTGTATAAAATAAAAAATTCTTCAAATTGAAAATGGTAGCACATAACACACCAGTAGTGTTGAAGTATTTCCATTTCGTTACATGCGATCGTATTTGTCAGACTTGTTTTAGACATGTTTGCATCCCTGTGAAGTGGCTAATAAAATAACTGTGCCATGTGTCCATCTGCCCATCTTTGTGCATACAACAACTTGAAAACCATAGAATGGATGTGCAATAAATTTGATTTTGGAAAGTTGTTTGAAAAAGTTGTCAGGACATTGGGATTTTCATGTGAAGTGGATAATTTTTAACAACCACTTTAAGTATGGACCTTCATCTCTTGCTGTATGTATATGTATTCACACCCGTGCTCTGTACACATGCACGATTCCTGTCATACTATTGGTAGGTTATATGGAAGCCACAAACTGCCTTGCGGACCAGATTTGTACAGGAGCAAAGACACTGTGCTAGTTACACAATGCACACATTTTGTTCCTTTTTTCCTATTAATAGACCTTATAATTAATTCCAAATAATGTAAGTAATTGTTAATTTATGACAACTGTTGAAATATCAAAATCATGCATGATGTTAAGTTCCTTTAACGTTACATTCTTCTGGGCTGTGATACCATGTGATTTGGTACCTACAGTGTTTCAGAGGCACCTGCTGTCTTTGTGTTCAGCATTGCAGTTGGCAGCAACAGGTTCCTCAGTAACCATGCCCACTTCTTTGCCACATGGTGTCACATCTCCCAGATGATTGTAATACTGACACTGCTGTGAGACACACAAAACCATCTCTTTACACATTTTTATATGCCCATCAAATACTATCATCTTTTATCTCATTTAACACTATAATCTGTGTAGTTAAACCTTTGTTACATAATAAAAAAAACTGGTCAGTCACGAAATATTGTATGGCCATTTTTCGCTTAGAGCAGTGCCGAAAATTGTCTAAATAGTGACTGGAAAGTGTGTCTGTTTATGAAGCAGTTTCTTCATTATATTTTTAAGGATGATATGACATGCAAACTTCACATTTTTTAACTAGGCTGTTGGAGATGTTACATTTAAAATCATTGTTGAATAATGAAACTGTCACTTTTATTGCTGTTCCGATATTCGTGAGTGCAGATGCCAGTTTTCATAATGCTTTATGCGGATGAAAGTATGTGGTTATTAGAATTAAAGTAATTGTGTTTTATCCAATTTTGTTGGTGATTTTTCCTGTCTTATGTGATACAATGCCCTGGTTTTCACAGCTCATCTACACACACTTTTGTTGTCAGAGTACTGAGTGTTACAGTCATGATCATATGGGATGTGACACTGTAATGTGGTAGGTGCTAATGTCTTGAATCTGTCTTCATTGTACCCTGAAGATGGAAGCAACATTTCTCTCTGAAACATTGGTAACTTTGTACCACACTGTACAGCATCAAATCCCATAATAGCATAGTTTTATGGTTAGTATTTCTTGTAGTCATTCAAGTGCCATGAATATGCATCCACCTGCTGGGAAATCATTCAGTTTTATCAATATAGTACACTTGCAGTGATTAGTATTCAATTGTTATTTTTCCCTAAACGTGATGAGTGCAAACAGTGTCATAGCTAGGGTATGTTGATGCCTGGGGCAGTGGCTGCCTGTGACACAAATTGTTAACTTAAAAAAAAAAGCTTTTGTCTCAGTAATTTAAAATTTGATGAGCGCAGAAAACTATTTTTTTTTTTTATTTAAAATATTTATTTTGCTGCCCTCTGGACTCTGCCACCCAGGGCAGCCACACCACCTAACTGTTCCCAAGTCCAAATAAACAATGAATGGTTTTGTATAAGGGTACTGTAGAGTCAGCTGAATTTACAAATGACTAAGTGTTGAGTAATTACTGTTAACAGTGCTTTAGTTATGTAATGGATGACTTTTGCCATGGGGTGATGCATATTGTTGGAACAAATGTTTGTGTGTGTATATAAGTATTTGTGTGTGGGTAGGCCGGTAATACTAGTATTATATAATTTTTTCCTTTTGCGTTAAACTTAGAGGGATGCGAATTTTGCAATTGTAGTGAAGCGAAAACGTTGGTTCTTGCTTTCAAAGGTCTACATATCTGAGCTGAACTAAATACCTGACATAAGCAAAAAATACTTTTAAAATTCTATATTTTAGCTTTCACTTGTGTATATTTTTAAATAGCCAACTTCCAAAACAGCTGTCCAGAAACATTTTATGTAATTATTTTATCACACTGTCAAACTGTCCAGAATTGTAACATTAGGATTAAAACTACTATGTGTGCTCTAATTAAAACAATAATGATATTTAACCACAATCCATCCTAGAAATTTTGTCCAAGTGAGTCAAACCGCTCCACTTTTAGAATGATAATCATGCCACATTATTCTGTAAGTGTTAAAAATATAAAGTCATTCCAGTCCAAAATTTATTATTAAATCATAGAGAAGAATTTTTTAACTTCTCAGTCCAAAATGTTTGCCATGCATTAGTAGCGTTTTAGACAGTGCAGTAACGTTATACTTGGGTGTGTGTATTGGTGTGTTTAAATGTTTCCGTTGAAGTCAGATACCCCTCCCACTAGGTGCAGAGCATTGAAAAGTGAATATGTAGATATGAGCAATGGTGACAAATGGACATAAATGCTAATTCAATATTTTATTGCAAGAGAAAATTACTTTTTTATGTCTCTGTTTTTTGCTGTGTAGAAGGTTGCACTAACAATGCAATGTGTTACAGTGGTTATAAAATTAATTTTAATTTGTAAATACAGACTTCCTGTTGTTTTTCGTATGTGTGTAGTAGATAGAAAGTCTGTCTATAGTGAACGATCCAGATGTATGTTCAAAATTAAGAACAATACAAATTTGTAGATTTGTGTCATATTTGACCTAAGCCCTTTACAGTCACTTTTATTTAACATTTTAATAATTTGAAGCATAATCATAATTTCTTCAGAATGGTGGAATATATTAAATTGTTATTGATTGTTAATGTCACACATTCAGTGAAATGAGCTCAGTTAACTCAAATTTTTTTCGTGAGACATGGAACTGTTGTATTGAATTTGCTGAGACCTTCTTGTCTTTGGTACAAGTGTTGGTTTTATTTAATAATGTAATACCCAAGTTCTGATATCTAAAATCTGTAATGTTCTTTATGTATCTAAACATCTAAGTTTTAAAAAAAGAAAAGGATGTAGGGAATTTATAGCTCAGGAAAGTGCAAATATGTTGTTATTTTTTCAGATCAGTCCAGACATGTTACTGTGTAATGTTATGTTGTTAAAATATTTGTTATTGAATGCACATGTACTTAAAAGCGTAGGATTCTGTTATCACTACACAAGCAGTTTTGTAGTACCGGCATATTCTGCAAATTGTGTGCATTCAACACTTTTTCTTAACTGTGTAGTTTGTTATTTGTAGCCCTTGGGTGTTAATTACATAGAGAATAATAAGTCAAAGTTCACCCAAGAACAAGCCATGAAGGCCTATAATGGGACTGGAGGTATAGTTGTGCTCTTTTTTGGCACTAGACAGGGGTGTGTAGCCAATGCTGTGCTTTGCCACTTTACCCCCAGGAAGGAGAACTTGTACTCTTCCATGGGACCGGGTGGGTCTGAGGGCTGGTCTGGATGGGTGTGGAAGGTCTCGCCCACATCGGCGTTCAATTCCCGGACTGTCCAGCCCATAGCAAGTCTCTGTACCGACTATGCCATCCTGGCTCACAGTTACACAGAGAATTCTTTAACTAAACATGAGTCCTGATCAAAAAGTATCCAGGCTGTCACTGGAAACTTCTAATACTAAAAGTGCCTTGATGACAGACCAAATCCCCTTTTGCTTGGACATGTTTGTTCCAACAGCTCTTCCCAGTCCAGTGCATACTGCATTCTGAGGCATCTCTAGAAGTTACTGTGTCATGTTAAGTTTGATCATTTCCACATCTTAAAATTGTTTAGCTTTCAAGGTGTTCTTTATTCAGCAGAAAATGGAGAACTCACTTAGGCCCATGTATGGGGAGTGCAAGGGTTGAGGCATCTGTGTTATGTTTCGTGTGAATAAAAACAGCTGCACAACTTGTGCCAAGTGCACCCGTGCATTGTTACTATGAATTTGCCATGCACCAGACTGCCCTTCTTTTTTATTATCACTGAGATATTGTAGTACTTATAAAAACGCTGGTTTACAGCTTGGCCATGTGGAATGTCATTATGGTGCATCATACCTCCTGAACTCAGTCCATATACTTTCTGATCAGGCCCGGTAGTTCTGTAATTGCATCAAAGGGACTGGCAGACTCTGCCATGGATTATGCCAGTGAATTAGGTTATAAGTTTTTGTAAGCATGTCACTGTGTCTTTGAATATAATTCTGTTAATGTTAAGAGCAGGTGGTGCGTATAGTAACCACTGAGCTTTAGAGCATCGTACATGCAACAGTCCCAATTCTTGAAATGGTTTGTTACGGCAACTTATTTTTTAAAGAAATTTTCTAAGAATTCGCAGCTGATGAACAGTTAATTACACTTATGGAATGATCCTAACTATGAAACATGGAAGATTGATTCTAGTATTAATTTACCACTATTTGAAAGAAACCTGTAGCTTCAGTCTTCATTCTTTTGACATGAAATTGGAGGCAACAGGTCCCTCCAAAATGTTGGAAAACTTCTGCCTTGCTATGCTACATTACATCTTGTAAGTTGATATCTCCTTAGTTACCACTTTGTGAACCACAAACCTGCTTCAGGGTTCATCATCTTTGGCAGAGCATAAGAAGATTTACCAAGTTGGAATTTTGGAACTAATTGAAAAATAATATGGTGCTTCAAAAGGTGAAATGGAACTGCAGTAACTGATATGAAAGTTAATTAGTAAAAAGTGTTGGGGGTGCAGCACATATAGTATTATAGATTCTTAAGTTTTTTGTGATTACTCTTGAACCATATTAAGGAAACGTGAATACATTGGCAGTTAGTTGTACATATTTAATTACTCTGTGGTGTATATGAAGCTGATAACTGAATGCTGCGGCTTTAAAGTATGTGTGCATTTCTCTGTGTTTGTACTTAACTTATTTCTCTGGTTTGTTTAAATTCAGTATTACTGACTTTGTTAAAATGTCATGTGACACATGCTTTTATCATTTCTTCCTGTTAATTTTAGTTCCTCTTTAACTGTGCTATGAGAGCAACTGCATAATGAATATTGTAGTTACAGTCTTTTAAAACACAGGATATTTCTGGTGAACTTTTCAAGATTGGATATTTCATGAGGGCCTCTTCAGTATTGTCTTTTTATCTGTAGATAAGCTTTCATTTTTTATTTACATTGTTGGAAAAGAAAATAATAAAAACACAAAAATATATATTTGCAGTTCATTGGAGTAGTTGACTCTTAGCCATTTCATGCCATGTGTTCTTTATTTAAAAAGTAGATAATGAAAATACAAGACAGAGGTAATGTCGCCATTCCAAATGTACATTTTTTTGAATGTCAGTATGTTATATATATATATATATATACACACATATATATATATAAATACATGTTCCAAATACAATTAAACTGTGTATTTATTTGAAGGCCCATGGAGTTTCCTTGTAGAAGCGCTCTATTAATTATTTTTCTTATACATTCTATAAAACCCTGAGTAGCTGAAAAACCTATTGGACACAAAATTGGTAACAAAGTCACTGTTTTTATGCGACAATTAGATGGGTACCATTACAGTGGAGACGACTGCCTCCATTTTTAGCTGGTACCCATGTATTAGGCCAGGATAGCGCAGTGGGTATAGTGACTCGCTACTGGCTGAATGGTCTGGGGATTGAATCCTGGTGGGGGCGAGATCTTCCACACCCATCCAGACCGGCCCTGGGGCCCACCCAGTCTCCTGTAAAATGGGTTCTGTCTCTCTTTCTCAAGGTTAAGGAAAGAGTACAGCCATACCTCTACTCCCTCGTTGGGCCTTCATGGCCTGTTCTAGGATGAACTTTTACCCATCTACCAAACATCAGTGTGTCACATCCAAGACAACTTTCTTGACACTTGTTGGTTGTGTTAATGACCTGTTTTTACTAGGTATTATGTTTTCACATACATATATCCATTTTTATCTATCCTAACATAATGTTCAATCTGTTCTGATGTTCTGTGTTATGACTGTGCATGCCAACATGGAGCAGCTTGTAAATAGTACAGGGGTAAACCCTGAAAGCAGAAGTGACACACCATATGGGTGGGGTGGAAATCCTTTGTATGTTTATTAAAGCCTCTACAGAGGTGTAATATTTTAGTTCACACTGTCTGCTTCAAGCTGATTAATTTCATCTTTTAAATGTTCCACTTGTTGGTTCTCAGTTTCACAGCATGAAATGTGGTAAATGTGTTTGTTCAGTGTGTGGAGTATTTTAGGGCATCTGACCTGCTGAAATTTTCCAAGTGTTAACCGATGAAATTGAATCGTACTGTTTTAAAAGAAGTACAAGAGTTTTCTTCCTACTTAGGAAATGACAATAATGCACATTTCCAGGCACTTTGTGGAAAATTCTAGAAACTTGTTTGGAAGAATTTTTGTTGCTTTCTTAGGCTCCAGCTTAGCATATTGTGACTTTTTTTTTTTTTTGACATTTTGCTGACCGTGCATCTCAGTATATTTATCTCAGTAATTAACCAACTTGATGCACAAAATTTTTGTTTTACAATAAGTTTGTTTCATGCCTCTGCATGTTTCGAGCATATGTGCTCATCATCAGGAGGTAAAAATTGCATTACACAGTCTCTTGTATCATCACTCTTGTTTCAGTGTGATGATACCAGAGGCTGTGTAATGCAATTTTGACCTCATGATGAGCATGTGCTCGAAATATGTGGAGGCATGAAATAAACTTATTGTAAAACAAAAATTTTGTGCATCAAGTTGGTTAATTACTGAGATAAATGATTTCTATTGCCCCCTTTCACCTGTAACCGGCCGACAGATAACACTGAAATTTGATTTAATCATTCAGCCAATGGAAGCCAGTGACTGCTACTGAGTACAACAATCCAGATAAGCACGTTTCCCTCCACAAGTCGCGACGACGTTTGTGTTGGCCACAATGTAAGGGCCTGTTTGATTTGTGGACACAACAAAAATGGCGGATGACAGTGATGGTGTTGACCGTGGTGATCCAGAATCGCAGAAGTCTGATAAAATGTTCACCTTAAAGAAGTGGAATGCTGTTGCAATGTGGAGCTGGGACGTGGAATGTGATACGTGCGCAATTTGCAGAGTCCAGGTCATGGGTAAGTGCTATACTGTTATATCGTGTGTGGGGTTTGAGGTTATGGTTGTGAGATTTGAGGTTATTCAGCGGTGCTTTTGATTCAAAACGTCCGAGTCCTGACACTCTGTCGGTTGGCTAGTGTTTCCTGACGTTTATCTTCAGGGTGTAGCGATCCAAGAAGAATGTTCTCTACTTTGCTCTGTTGTAAAGTTTTCGACGTCGTATTTTCACAATTACGGATATTGGCCATCAACTGATAAACTGAACGAATTATTATTTTTAAGCAAGGCAGCCCCGTTGTATTTGAAAGTGCTGATAATAAAACTTATAAAAAACAAGTCTAGAAACAACTTATTAACAATTTATCGTCAGACATGTTTCGGTTTTGTAAGCCATCTTAAGGCCGAATACACAATTGTAGTATGAACTATATATTACTAGACTTTTTTTTTGTAAGTTTTATTAATGAACGAAATATTACTTTGTTTCAGTTACTATTTTAATGCCTATGAGAAATGACAGGTTATTTTGAAATGACAAATTGAAATGTATAGTTCGTATTGTGTACAGTAGGAAATCTCGTTTTATTTCTCAGATGTTGTTACGCCTGAATATCTAATTACTTGAGTAATAGCCCTTTGTGACAAAAGAGTAGGTCCTTAGCAAGTCAAGAAATTTTCCTCTTTCATGGAACCTGAAGATTCGTTCCATGTTCACAGGAGCCTATACTGGGCTAGGTGATACCAGTCCATACCTTGTCTTTCTGCAGGATCACCTTTCATATTGTCCTTCCATCTTCGATTAGCATTACAGTTTACCTGCTTAGCCCTTTGAAGCATTAATTAAAGCTAAATAATATATAATTTAGTTCTTACCCACTTATAAATACACATATTCTGTAATGAAGACCAACCAGTTAATGACGTTTATTCTGCGAATCCTACAAAACATGTAAGTACACTATGTGGACAAAATGCAGAGTTTTTGTATGTTATATGAGGTGGTACATGTAGGAACCATTGTCCTTTAAAGGGTTGAATTGCAGTGGTAACTGTTTACCTTTCACCTTAACAGTATTTCACCCACAGGGAATACATGTGTTTCCTGAAAGGTTGATGTCGTAATGTGTGATTTAGTTATTTTATTTTGATCGGGTTTTTATATGTATTTAAGTAATACTTTTCCTTAAAATTTAGGTCAATACAGACATCTCTGTAATGGAGTAAATTTACTCCATTATAGTTTATTATAAACACAGTGGTGATGACAAACCTTATGAGACATCGCTGGGTGAGATCGATTTATTAAGGAATTGTCACTGTTGATATGTGTGAAATATTTAAACCTTCTACTTGCTCTAAGGTAGGGATGCACATCCTTTTTATGTTAAATGGCTGCTTTTTTCTATTATGCTTAGTGTGTGGCTGTAGATCAAAGGAAGCAGGCAAAAATGCAGTGGGTACAGGATCCATGCCAAAGTAATGTAGATCATTTGAACAGTGTAAGACGAGAAGTTAGCAGACATTTCAGGAATAAAAATAAGGAATATTTGAGAGCTAAAATTGAGGAACTTGAAGCTAACAGCAAGATTAACAACATTAGGGATTTGTATAGGGGCATCAATGACTTTAAGAAGGGGTACCAGCCTAGATGCAATATAGTT
>Ga0123354_10017389_pt1 | contig 11270 bp, 7 predicted proteins | sample TergutLab28metaG_2_FD_97872 | JGI IMG/M metagenome (GOLD analysis project Ga0123354, IMG submission 97872) | Labiotermes labralis P4 segment gut microbial communities from Petit-Saut dam, French Guiana - Lab288 P4 | ecosystem: Host-associated > Arthropoda: Insects > Digestive system > Gut ... | reverse complement strand
TTTTTAGAGCTTCAAAAAAAAACTTCAGTTTCCAAACTTCTTTCCGTTTTCACCCGATTTGAAACTGTCAGCTTTTCGGGGACCTGCCCCCCCCCCCCCTCATAATCGTGCATAATTGCACATGCGCCTGTTGCAGGTGGACAGTACCTGATGCTTGCAACTCTTATCGTCCTCTTGTTTGTTAATGGTGTGTTTAATTAATTGACTTATTAGGTTGTCAAGCACCGCGTAAACACGTGATCCTGCGATACGGGTCACACAAGCAGTAGATTTCCTTATCCTAGAACACACCTAATCATGGCATGCGACATTTCTGGCAAGACAGCTGTTCGCAGTTAAACATTTGTCTAAGTACTTAATGCCTATCTACTAACTCGGCGTTGAGTTGACATAATAAGGGATTCCGACGGTTCTGCATCACAGATCCAACTTGTGACTCAAGAAAAAGTACAACTTTGATATACGCAAGTTAATCTTTCCTACTTACATTTGTCATTTTAATATTATTTAGACACAATTTGGACACGACCACCGAGCAGGGCGTTACCAACTGGGCATTTTGGTATAGTTTTATATTACAAAAATTTTACAAATTCTGCACTGTAACAAGCACTGTAAGTCATGCGGGATCCCATACAACGAACACAACTGCACTGTACTGTACCTTATGTTAAAAGTTTTTGTAATGTTGACCTGGCGATTCTCGTTTAGTGACTCTTGAATAAAATCTGGTTCTATTTGACGGAACTGTAGTGGATTGTTTTTAAGTTATCCAGAATCATTTTTGTTGCTTCCATCGCTCTGGCCAAGCATCACCGGAAACAAACATCTTGCGGTAAGCACACACAGCCTTTTCGCACCACGTATAGCGCGTGGATGTACAATCCACTTGTATAACTGCGTCTGTGCACGGAGATTGGCAGTTACTGTACCGTCAAGGCCGCTTGCTAGCGCATCTATCTGCTGGACACGAAATTGCATGGCACCCCATGGCAGTCTGGACGCTGAGGGGAAGAGACGTTCCTGCACCTGCCGGGAATCGAACCCCAGTTTAGAGGTCGTCCAACCCGCAGTCTAAGTCACTACAGTAGCTGAGCTAACCCGGCTTTTTGGTCAGACAAACAAAGTATGATTTATCACAGTCACAGCTAAAGAACTGTCCGTGTGTTGTACAGACACAGCAGTTACTGCAGACCGGCGGTTCGTGTCCGTGTATTGTACAGACACAGCAGTTACTGCAGACCGGCGGTTCCTGTCCGTGTGTTGTACAGACACAGCAGTTACTGCAGACCGGCGGTTCCATCATTGCGCTCCGCGAATCCCTTGGGATCCACAGCCAGTTCCCAGGGGATCGATGGGTTCATTTCTGTAACGGCTACTTTGAAGAGTGCTTATTTAGTTGAAGGAATAATGTTTTGTTGAAATTTATCGTTAATTGCCGATGTGTTTATTTCGTACGACCATTAGGGTACCTAATTAAGAAACCCCCTGTACCCACAAAGCCAGTGACAGTTTAATTAAAGTCGAATCATGCAATGTATTGTTACGTTTGCTACTCGTTTGCTTTCTTAGCTATCTGAAATCAGATTTGAGATATAAATTTTTAATTTTGGATACGTATCATTCGGATCGAAGTCAAAAGATTCGGCGAGCAAAAACGTGAAATACCGGTGTGGAGCCGTCCGGTGCCTGCGTACTGCACCTCGCACGGATGTACCGCACTTCGCGCGCCAACCAATTCTTATTCCATTTTTCCCGCCGTAATTACGTGCCTTCCCGTTGGAGTGGAAACAGGTTAACTAGGCGGTGCTGTGGCGTTAAAGTGCTTGACAAGACAGTTACAAACTGATGGATGACCAGGCATCGATTCCGGGTTTGTTTCGTTCCTCACGACTATCACCTTGCTCAGGAACAATGCACACTCTGCTGCCCGACGGACGGGTGGACGGCGTCATTCGCCGGGGACAAAGCAGCCGGACTTTGAAATTGGTCGTTTCTGTACAGGCAGCGCTATGCACAGACGCTGAGTTGACGTCACGTTTAGTTCATTCCCGGTTTTATAAAATACACTTGTGTGTTAAAGAGAAGCAATTAGACCGCCAGATGGCGAGTGTCACCAAGAGTTCCGAGACGTCGTGACGAGTGCGTTAAGTTCACTGCCTCCGTAATTTCACCGTTCACAACATTGCAGATGTTCTGTAAGGATACCAAACATGGCAGACACGTAACAACTGACTTGCTCCGTCCGTTCAAACTGTGAACTGAACTGCACGACATTACAGTTTCATCGTTCGAACCGCTGTTCTACGTGAGGTAGACATAACTTGCACATCACCGTGAAAACGTATGGGGCAGGTGAGGTATGGCTCCACGCATTCTTAACCTCCGTACCAAATGGACGTAGGTTATCAAAACTCGGCAGCTTGACCAGTAGGAAGATAATTCCCAGTAGCCATTAGATAGGAGACGATACCGGCAATGTATGTATAACGTAACATTGATCCGCGTTCGCTTAACCATTGTTGCCGTAGAAGAGCAATAAGTGTATGTTTGTAGCCTTAGTTATCCAGCCTGCAAAGCGCATGCGCCGTATTATATTGTCATCTGTGGCCTGTCCGGCTTCACCATATTTTTCCACATTATCTCAAAAGCGGCACGATTTTCGGAAAGGGTTTTGATTTTCTGTACAGCGTTTATCTGAAACATTACTCATTCTGAGGAGGATTCAGCGAGATGTCACAAATGTACAGACGTCTTCATGCACAGCACTGTGTCATTCTTGTCAGTTTAAAGGAAACTTGAATTTTCTGGACAGAACTTCGAAAATACTCAGACATCGAATTTCATTGATATTTATGCAATGGGAGCCGAGCTGTTCCATGCGGACGGACGGACAGACAGACATGACAAAGCTAATAGTCGCTTTCCGCAATTTTGGAAACGCGCCCAAAAAATGGGCTGTGTGATTAACTGGACAAAGACAGCCTCCTGCAGTGACCTTGAACTGCAGCTGTGAACAGCCCACAGTTAAGCTGCGCATAAAATTGATAACGGGGGGTGAAGTGTTCGGCCGAAATTTGACCGGCAGAACCGGAGTAGTGTGTGTGTGTGTGTTCATCCACGAGTGCCGCACGCGAGTGTCGTACACTCAAATTCGAGGTTGAAAGTCGAAGTCCTTGGTGTCATCTTCGGAGGGAAGTTTGTCTCTGAAAATGAGGGCAACATAGTCCTCCGAAACGGCGGTACGACAGGGCGCAACGTCCCACTGGGGCATGTCTTTACGCTTTGACGCCCCCCCCCCCCCCAACATTTCGAAAGAACGTGCCGCCTACGTCCTCACGGTCAATGGAGATTGTGCCTACGAAACGGCGGTAACTTGATCAGGAGTCGCATTCCCCCTTTGGCCACTCAAAATGTCTGCCCTCACGTATCACAACACAACTTCCTCTCACCCACAAGTCAGACTGTTCCGTCAGTCTCCAGCTTCCATTTAGGAGTGTTTCTTGTATCTGGTTAAATATAACGTATTGCATAAGCTCTCTCCATCTGTTCGTGTTGCCTGTGCGTGCGTACACTGCCTGTTACGTCATCGAAAATTTACTTCCAATTACACTGGACCGAATCTCAAAATGACAACATTCCTTCCCCCTCCCATTGTAGTAACTCCCTGCACGTCACATTGCTCCACTTGTCACGAACAATGGTCCGTTGTGTTCCTTCGCGATCTTTTTATGACTGACAAGAGTTGAGATGTTCCATGTCACCTGTTGGTATCGGGGCTACCAGTCATTGCAGTGACCAGGCAGAGCATTCGGGTTTCCTTTCCTGGCAAGGATAGAAATGTCTGCCTTCCCCACAGTGTGCAGACCGGTTCTGGTACCCATTCAGTGGGTACTGAAGGCTTTCCATGGGGATAAAGCGAGCAGAACGTGAAGCCTACCGCTCACCTGTATCACATACAAGGTGTGGCGCTGAGCAATGTTCCCGTTGCTTGGTTACGTGTACCAATGTCCCGCTGAACAAGTCCCACTGAGCACGTGGCGTAGCGGCAGCATGACGGATGTACCTACATATCGGCGTTCTTCGTGCGGGCGGAGTCCATCTGATAGTTGCCGTCTTAACGCAGTCGGCGTGTTCGCTCCTCAGCGCTGCGGGAACTCTCCTACTGACAAGTGCATGCCGTGATACTACAGCGCACTGCAAGTTCCACAGGTCTCACTAATTGTGATCGGTTGGTTCCGAAATTGGGAGCAGCCAGTTTCCTGTAATGTTTGGGGCTATGAGTGATATGACCCCTCTCATTGGCTACCTTCGTACGCACTGGTTTCGAGACGTTTGTGTTGCTGGCCAGTTGGTTGCACATAACTTGAAAGTTGCTGCGTGTTTGAACATTTGTACTGATGAAATGTGGGGCCCCTAAATTGTCAGGTCAAGTTTCTGTTGAGTGTTAGCGCGTGCCCTCGTAATGAGTTCCATCCGGTCGATGTCTAGTTTCGAACTGGGGGCCTTGGCAACAAGGTACCATGCTGCGAGCGGTGTCCTTTGACATGTCTGGTTAGGCGCTGGTCACTGCCTGTCAGAATGGAGCTTGCTCTGAGGTAGAGTCCAACCCTCAGTGGCCTTGTGTTGCCTGCAGTCGAACTAGGCCTGTCACAGATTTCTCTGTTACTCCGCCGTGCCGTCCCTCTTCCGGGATGTTATCTCGATCACGCTAGGACCGCTGCCTCCCCAATCCTTTCAGATTCACCAACCACCCTATCATTCCACACCAGAGTCGGTTTGAGGCTATCGCAATCCCATCGACCCCCCTTGGGGGGGGGGGGGTACCAAACGTACTTTTACATAAATTCTGAAGTTCTGTCGGCATTGTGTGACCATGGCTACTCGTGGGTAGAGCCGAGAAAGTGCGCTGGGCTTAAAATTGTCATACGCCGACCCAGGTCAATACCGACAGCTTCGTCAGGTAACCAGCCACACTACAGAACACCGGTTGAAACCTGAAGATTGCTTGGTATATAGTACTGAAGAATACTGTCATGTAGCTGAACATATCCGAATTCATCAAGTGACTGAGGACAACTGTCTGTTCTTTTAATTTTTCGTCACCAGTATATGTCTGCTGTCATGCGACATTCCACGTTTCCCCGTATATCGTACAGTTCTACTGACGCCATGTCGCACTGAAGTCTCTGTCCCAGTCTGGAACTGAACCTGCCAAGTGTTACGTAAATCAGTCCAAATCTGAAGTGACGAGCGTCGCAGGTCATGTCACAGCCAGTGTTGACACGTTGTAACGTGGGTCTGAATTGCGAGATAGGATGTCCTGTGAGATGAGACGCCGTATAGTCTAGTACAGTAGCTACCCTGAAGATGGATAGCAGTTACATGGTCGACACCAAATTAGTAACGTTTTTCTAAGCGACAGGACGTGACGTCACATACCGCCGGTTCTAGTCTTCTCACTACCAGTAGATCGCTTTGTGGATCAGACTGCATAGCAACATAACAGCGATGGATGAGCTCGTACTGCCCACGCGGACGTTTCACACCAACATGTTGCCCCCATCTTCAAGGTCCAAATAAATAAGACTGCCGACCGCTTTTGATCAGCATGTACCTGTACACCGTTTCTCTATTCACCGTTCCATTTGGTAGAAACTGTGTTACCCGAAGAGCTTACTAACCAAAGTCACTTCTACCCTGACGGTGCCAGCAGAAGGATCATTCGAAACGTGGCGACACAGCCCGCATCACCACCAGTGACAGGGTTGCTAGCAAACCGTACACACAGGACGGACGGCCGAAACCTGAACTCGGTAACTAACTCTCCTAGCAGAGACCCTCACTAGGTAAGAACAGTTCTTCAGCTAGTGACGAAGTTCCCGCAGTCCGCACCACGCCGTATTATCGATTTCAGATCCATTTAAATATTACCCTTCTATCTGCGCGTCGGTTTTCTAAACGCGCTCTCCAATTCTTGACACTAAAACCGTGTGAATTTCTGCAGTGTGCTATATGCCCTGCCCATCTCATCTTTTATTGGATCATCATCATCATTATAATGGGCGAAGAGTACAGATTAAGAAGGTCCCTACTGTGCAGCTGCATGCAGCGTCTTGTTACTTCGTCACTGGCAGCCAGTTCTGCAAATCTTGAAGCCATGTTACATATTTCTGTTGCATATTTGGACTCGTGAATGAAGGCAGCGTCACTGCACAGACAGGAAGGGCGTCGGCACTGCTCTCAGCGCCAACATGAATAGATATGACGCCGTGTTGTATCTCAGAAATTTACCGGCGTTGCAGAACGATCTGCATGGCCGCGCCTCCAAGGTAATCGAGGCAGCAGCTTACTCCTAAAGTTTATTGAATTCCTACCAGACTACACGGCGTCACGTCCCAGAAGACATGCCATCTCGACAGCACCAATGTGACTACCTCATATCGAAAGCTATGTTTTTAATTATATTTACAGGAAGACATGTAATGTTATTTCCCAAGATAAACGTTTGTACTTTTACATTGTTACTTTCCGAAGTATGTGCGCAGTATCGTCATCGTCATCATCAAGCACCATAAACTTTTGACTTTGTCCATCTGTACGATGGGAAACTGTTCAGTAATCTTACCGAATACTGTCGTAGGTATTTTAAGCAGACTGGCGGAATAATGTCGAACTGTGCTGTATCGGCGAGGGTGCTGACTTAATTCCGGAGCGCACAGGTCCCAGGTTCATGACTTAACGTATTTTCCGGCAGATAATTGAATACAATACGTCGCTGCTCATGTGCTTGTGTGTCTTGCTGTTAGTACAGCAGTTTGATCTGTGTACTGGGCACCAAATGGATACAGAGGTGACCAGAAAACCCCCTGTCATATTTCCTGCTCTTTTTGATAATGAACTGTAGAAATTCAGCTGTCAGGAAATAATGGCAAAGCGCTTGTAGATGGTTTCGGCCGCGTAGATGACAGTACACCGGTTTTGTATCTCTGATGTGTGTTGGGTGGATGCGACGTTTTGGGAAGTGTGCCGTTAGGAAATACAGCTGCAGTGAATGACAACTGAGCCAGACGAATGTGTAAAGTAATAATATTATTCTAAAACATTGTTTCCAGAGGAGCGGAAGTGGTTGTGTGTTGTGAACTGTAGTGTGGTTAGTTTGCTTCTGCTTTATTTTGCCATTGTCTTGGTCAGCTTCGTATGCGGAGCGTACAGACAGGCGCAAGTCCAAGTGAGTGGAGATGTGGGGCCTACATCGAACATATTTTTTCCTATGTATTTTACAGAGGACATAATTTGTTAATATTTTGAGCAGGAAGAAACGTGTTATGTTTTTAATGAATGAGTAAAGCACAAAAATAATACACGGTTTATATTGTGTGTGTGTGTGTGCGTGCGTGCGTGTGGATTTTGTGTTCCTTATACCCTCGGTGATTGATTTGTCAGATTATTGGCCTGTAAATGTACATATTATTATTATTACATAAAATACGCATGTATGAAACAAATGGTGCTGTTAAAGTTGGGCTGTTTAGCAGAACAGCTTATTATTACGTCATTCATTTTACTGTTACGTTATGTTACGTTATAGGCAGTGACAAGACGACGAAGTGTTTTCCTTTAGGTGAGTCTCGTAATAAATCTGAAGTTATTCGCAGTTTGTAAAATTTCACAAAACGTTTTGACGGTTTTGATTTAGATGTTTGGCATTGCGTTGCTTTTTCTGAACCAACAAACAGTACGTAACGCCGACAGAACTGCGTTATTATTGATGAAAATAATTTGTTAATTACCTTAGCAGGATGTTTCGACTTTGGTCATCGTCAGACCGATCTGAAGGTATAAGAATGTGAAAATCAATAAGTTTATACACAAAAATTGCTGTTGATTATAATTATGGTTCTTACTGTAGACAGAAATTGTGTTAATGTTATCTACTGAGAACCGCTGTGCGTAACTGCTGCGATTGTTCATACAACAACAAACACACTTCGCCGTTACAGAGAAGGAGAACCAACAGGGAGGATATTGTATTACCTACAGCAAAAATCACAGTATTAATCAATATAAATTGATGATAAATCATAAGGTAAAAAGGAAAATCTTTACGCAGGAAATAAAATTAAGTTACTGTAAAAATACATTACTTTTGTAAGGAATGCGAGGGTATCACGCCATAAAATGGACGCCTGACGTCTAGATTTATATTCATAAAGTTCTAATTTGTACATTTTTTAACCTTCAGGTTAGCCTGAAGACGTGGAATCGAAGGGGAAACTTGTCGAAGCAACTGACAAGTTCTGTTGTCAATACAGCTGTGTGTCCAGTGTTTGTTAACTGCTGTTCGTTTGTAAGTCTAAGAAGTGGTGTCCTTACATCTTTAGTACATATTTTCTCCATATGATATTCTGTTGCAATATATGATTTTTAAAAATACGAGTCGTCTTTATTATTGTTGTTGTTTACATTTACCTCTGACCTGCTTGAATGGAAAGAACATTTTTTTCTTCCTGATCCTGAGAGCTCGCCAGCAACTCGGTGTACCGCGTTCTTTAAGCCTAAAGAAATTGAATTTTGCCCGTTCATTGTGTTTTCTGTTTCGTGTAGCTAATAATAATAAACAGCTGTTACTCTCCAATACATCATTAGCCAGTTGTCAGCGTAATGTAGACTGTATGTTTACTGCTCGGTACGAACTGGATGTTGCAGTACTGTGTATCCGAATTCGTACCCTGACCGATTTGTTGCATATCTTTAAATGTGGTAGTACTTGCGGGCAAATATAATCGGGTTTATTAAAAAACAAAGACTAAACTGGCTAGGCCAAGTTGAACGCATGGCCGAAGATGATGATGTGCAGAAGATCAAGGGATGGAAACTCGTGTCTAAAAGACCAATTGGAAGACCTAAAACACGTTGGGAAGATGACTTTTGGAAGATATAAAGAGCATGAACGTACGCAATTGGAAGAAAGTAGCACAGAATAGAGACATTTGGAAGAAAGCTGAGCAAGCCAGAACCTTATACAGGTTGTAGCGCTTTATAAGAAGAAGAAGTACTTGCGGGCAGTTCATAAGAAACACAAGCGAAACCTGTTAGTCAACAGTGAATTCGAGCGGGTGAGGAAGGAAATGCTGGCCTTATTTAAGGTGCGTTACCGGAGTTTTCCTGGATGAACTGACGGTAATCGTGCAGAGCCTGAGGCAGCCTTTGTTTTGGCCAAGTCTGGATCCAGTTACATCCCAGAGGCAAATACCGCTTGAACCAGCTTGCTGTCGACATATCCGTAGTACTTTATATTCCAATACATGCACATACATACATTCCGTGGATCCACAGTGTGTCACAAAGACAGCAGGATGTGGAGCAAGACATAATACACAAACATAATTTTTACAGTGTAAAATACTACATACATTTTACAAAACTGTATTATAGATCATCATCACACTTAAAATATTCGTCTATAGAGTGAACGCGATGTGTATTTAGGTATTTTCTTAAGGCTGCTTTAAATTTTGCCTTGTACTTGAGGACTGTCTCACTGGGTGGCAAACTGCTGAAAATTTTGATGCCAGCATAGAATGTACTTTTTTGAAAACAAGATAAGTTTGCATTTAGTCTATGAAGATGATGCTTATTCCTTGTATTAATATTGTGTTCAGATGAATTTGTTTGAACGTATTGCTGAATACTAATAATGAAGCTCATTAACAAAAGAATATACTGGCATGGAACAGGTGGAATCTCTAATTGTTTAGACTGCTGTATGAGGTGCTGGGTTGTGCACCGGCCATAATTCTGACAATTTCCTTTTGTAAAGTGAAATTCTTCCCTTGGAACAGTTACCCACCCCCCAAAAATCCCGCATTTTGTAACAATGGAAGTATGCATAGCAAATAGACTGGAGAGTTTTTTAATTTTTAGACACGACATCCCCGGTGTGTACTAAATATACATACGTAAGAAAAGCCTGTGATTCTGCATACTTCTTATATATGATTTTGAGTCTGTGGTTCTGTCCAACACACCAGTTACGCAGCTCCTACATCCAGATAGGCTCTCGATCACACCCACCGTCCTGTGCCTCTGATAACTGGGTCCGGAAGGCGGATGTTGCGACGGGAGCAGTGTTCGATTGCAGGTGTAAATAGGGTGGAGGAAATCACCATCTGCCCTAAGTACGGGCCACCTGCGAGGAGAAAATAGCTGCTAGGAATGCAACAGATGCGCCTGCGCAAACGAGTTGCTGTAAGTACTTCACTAACACTCCTCCGCACAGCACCACATCTGCCCACTCAATCCCAGGCAGTAGACGGTACCTTGTCTGACAGTAAGCACAGAACGGCACTGTGCATGCCTTGACAGCAGACACCTCGGCATTAGATATTGGCCAGCTTCACGTTCCGGCAGCTTTACCTCCGGGAAGAAACCCGCACCCATTGAATGGGAGTTGTTGGGCCCTTGCATGTCAGGACTTTCTGGACAAAATTATGTCAATTCCATTTTAACTCCTACCGCAAGTGGAGCCACGCTTCCGCGGTAGACTATCGCTGCGTTTGTACAGCCAGCCATGTCTGTCGGACAGTAGGCCTACTGCAGGAATTCTTTCGCGGAATGTAAAGTTGACGGTCGCCTAAGACGCAGTAGCGACATTTGTATGTGCAGCACGTCGCCTGCATTCGCTATATACGTCTTCTGAACGCAGAGAATGCATAGCATAGCGCAAGTGTCCCTGTGTTAATAAAACACTGGGGGAGGGCAGGTATTGCTCAATTCCACCCTTAACGTCAAATCTAGGTGGAGGTAAAGCACTCACGTTCACCCGCCGGCCATCCACGGAAAAGGACGCTGGTGTGCCCATGCAAACTGTCTGTACACCGTGGCAGGAGACGTCTCATCATTCGGCGGGTGTCGAACCCCACTCGTCCGGTCGCCTGACATGACCCCACACTGTAGTGCCCTAGCTACACTTTTACAATCGCTGCGACGAAACAGTCCGTTTGTCTCTTTATACCGTAAGTCTGGGGAAATCCCCCACTCCGCCAGTGAGCCAGCTACCTGACCATCGTCCCCGAACTCCCTCCTCGCCCCCCGCACTGACACTTGACAAGTTGCTTTTGAAATTTTCAGCGGACCCCACAGGCAACTTCTTGTGTTCATTCCATGTGGACATGAAAGGAGGGTTACCCCGTGTTGCCAAGTCACACGCACACATCTTCGGTTCCATGACTCGTGGCTCATTTCTACAATCGTGACCCCCCCCCCCC
>Ga0123354_10017388_pt1 | contig 11270 bp, 4 predicted proteins | sample TergutLab28metaG_2_FD_97872 | JGI IMG/M metagenome (GOLD analysis project Ga0123354, IMG submission 97872) | Labiotermes labralis P4 segment gut microbial communities from Petit-Saut dam, French Guiana - Lab288 P4 | ecosystem: Host-associated > Arthropoda: Insects > Digestive system > Gut ... | reverse complement strand
CTTCCATTTTTTCCTATCTGCCACCAACTCTCTCCATCTTCTCACTCCCAGCACTTGGAGATCTCTTTCTACTTCCTCTTTCCATCTTTTCCTGGGTCTTCCCCTTCTTCTTGTCCCTTCCAGTTCCTGAGTGAACATCTCTTTGGGCATCCTATCCTCCTCCATTCTCTCTAGGTGACCTAACCAGCTTACCTTTGCCCTTTTATCCATTTTACTATATTTTTTTCAAAAATAATAGACACTACTCAATAGAAGACATCTCGTATTTCACAAACTAAGAAATTTATATACAGGCAACGCATTCCGACACATTTCTTCCTGTATGCTATCTTTTGGGTGATTCCCAGGTGTCTGAATTTTCTGTGAAGACGTTTCGTAACACCCTGTTCCATCTTCATAGGTCGTTAAAACAATAACCTTTGAAGAAGGAACATTGTGTTCCGAAACGTCGGCACAGAAAATTCAGACACCTGGGAATTACCCAAAAGAAAGAATGCAATATTCACAACATGGCGAATGTTGGATATCAAGGACAAATTTTCTTATTAAAAAAACAGTAACTCTGCTGTGATCAAATTTCTGTGTTTCGATTTTAAAAGAAATTTAACCTTTTAAAGCCTACTGGTTTCGTGATGCACCAACAGTTTAACATTCAACAACTGTACGCTCAGCCCACACAGTATTTATGTGTTGTGAGAACAAACGGCGACTTGTGCCACTTACAGCATAAACTGGTTGGTTTTTATAACCGAGATGAAAAGTGTTTACAGCGCGGTACGGACTGGGCCTTTAAATAAAGTAATTTGCGCTTCGTCTTTAAAGGGTTAAATATTCTCTCATAGCATATAGTTGCATCAAATAATAATTACAAATATAAGTACAGTCTTATAATTATACAACCAGCTTCCTTGTTATAGTGGATCGGGTAGCGTAGTCGGTATAGCGACTGATTCGGACTGGACGGTCCGGGGATCGAATCACGGAACCCACCCAGCCTCCTGTAAAACGGGTACCGGGTCTTTCACGGGGGTTAAGAGCGGCCGGGACGTAACACTGACCCCTCACCCCCTTCTAGTGCCGTGGTCAAGAAAGAGTAGAGCTATGCCTTTACGCCCCCTTCACCCCCATGGGCCGTACGGCCTGTACAGAGCCTTAGTGCCTCTACAAGGGTGCACTGTATCTTTTTTCCTTGTTATGCATTTTACAAGGCTGATTAATCAGTTCGAAATATGTACTGATCTCAACGAAACAAAATGTACTCTTTCTGTAATAAAAACGGTTATGTTGCACTGCGGTATATATGTATTACGACTTCTTTTCGGAGAGAGAATCATTTCACATCTTCATTTCAAACCGTAAAACATCCACTCATTTGGACGCGATAGGCAAAGTTATTCTGAACTCTCTTCTGTATGAAGCACATTGTGATGTTTTCTTTATTAATCAACACACTGAATTCTGTTAGCACATGGTTCTGTACCTTGATACTATCAGAGAAGGTTTTATCGCTCACTGAGAGTCTGAAGACGCTCTGTCCGATCTTAAAGTAGCTGCAACATGAGTCTGGGTAGTAGGGTGTCAGCAGTAGGGTTGAGAATTTTCACCGCCCACACTCTTTCCTATATGAACTCCGTATTGGGGCTGCAGGCTTTCTATTGGATTCTTGAACCTTGAGGATGGGACCGACAGGATGTCCCGGAAAGTCGGTAAGCAATTATCACTACATGCTGTGTAATAACCCAGAAGAGCGCAGTTCTCAGCTACTTCGTGGCGGAAGCCTGAAATCTGGTACAAGAACGATGCTGTTAGGATGTGTGTACACAGGTCTGCGTGCCTCAATACTTCTGTCCGTCGTGAAGTCCACCATTACAGTCATAATTCTGGAGTGTCTCTTCCTTTGTCAAAAAAAAAAAACAGGTAGCCTGCAGGCAAGCCAGTCCGAAAATATCTTTCGAACAAAGGAACGCCTCCATACAGCTAACAGGTAAAGGTAAAGTTCACCCTAGAATAAGCTACGAAGGGCCAGAGGGTGAGTAGAGGTATAGCAATACTCTTTCTTTAACCTCGGCGCTAGATGGGGTGGATGGTCAGAGCCACGCCCCCGTCGCTTTACCCCCGGGAAAGACCCAGTACCCATTGTATAGGAGGTTGGGTGGGCCCAGGGTCGGTATGGACGGGTGCGGAAAATCTCGCCCCCACCGGGATTCGATCCTCGGACTGTAGCGAGCCGCTATACCGACTGCGCTATCCCGCCCCCGCGTACAGCTACCTGCCACTATAACAAGAAGGCAGTTTAAGCCTTTAATGGCAATAAGGTGTATTAGAACTCTACCCATTCTAGTGACCTAAAAGGCTTAAATGCGGAGAGCAATTAGAGCTCTGAACTGCTAAACCGCTCGGCACATTCCAAACTTTGATACCGCAAACTGTGATTCAATTTAAACTGGCTAATGGCCGGAAAATCAGTTTATCGTCTCATCTTCTTGATGCCTAGTCCGAGAATTGAACTACGGACCCCGCCGGTTACACCTTGCTATGATGTAAATTCCAAGAAATATTCCGACTTATTTCCAATCTCACGGTTAAGGATTCCCGGATTCCTGTTTAAAAGACAACTCAACAATTTCCATCAACATCCATTGTTTTCATCTCGCGAAGGTACGTCATTCTGCGTACGTGTAAGTGCTATGAAATGGAACTTGAAGGCAAGAAAAATCTTAAACTAGAAGAAGGAGAAGGGAGAAACTTGATGAAACTTTCAGAAGATTCGACTTGCTTTCACTACTGTAAGTCGCTTCAGCTGTCCCGCGTTCCTCTCCGATTAGGGACGGCATCATCGGGTATGGTGATGAAAACAGCGAGCTTGTCTCATTAACTCTGAGTCTCACTCCAGCCTCCAAAAACAAACTGCTACAAATTTCTTCCACTCAACAGAAGGTGCTGTTCTGCAGTATTCAATAAATGTATTCAGCTCTGTTTTTGCCCAATATTTATATTTACTTTTGATTGTTTTATTCCTCGCCCTTGTTCCCTTGTTTTCCGTTTACTTGTCTATAATGTTCTTACAGGATCAAGCAGTATTCAAACTTGAAATTCCGCATTCAGTCACTGTAGTATAAAGCTGTATATCCGTAACATTGCACTGCGAAAAGCACCTTATGTTCTAATTGCATTAAAAGCAGTGAAAAATGCCCGTTAAAATGTAAAAAAGAATAAATTATTAAGTATATTTATCCTTCGTGTAATTTTATTTTATTTCTTCACTTTGTACCTCTATTTCCTCTACTCATTTCGCCTGTGTTAAAAATTATTCCCTTGTCACTTTCCAGGACACACAGCTGCTGCACTTATAAGTATGGTTCCAGTAATTCCACGAAGTCTCTGGCTTCAGGCATAGCTACAGTTAGATAGCCTAGGCTCATATCAAAAGTGGGGAGAATGCGCGCAGTCGTATGCATGAAGAACAGCATATCTCTGCAGTCGGTGCCGTGGAGGTGCCAGTAATCTTGCGGGCCTTATCATGTTCGAATGTCACACCGGTAGCCATTGCACGAGAAGGATCCGTCAGGTCACCCCCGGGACATTATATGGTCTCTGGTGTATGCCGTATGTAGCAGAGCCAAATGGGTGCGCCGAGGTGGACACTGTGCCTCTGATACACCTTGGCTGCTATCGCGTGACTGTGGCAGGAGGACAGTACCTGAACGCTTAAAGGTGTCGCTGTAAATCACGCGGTATACGTGAGAACTATACTTGCCATGGAAACGGGCTGAGAACGACTTCATATGCACAAATCCTATGCTGGAGTATTAACCCTCATTAACGAGCAACCCAACAGGAACATTAGGCTACTAGAATTTCCTGATGCCGTATTCAACAAATCATATGAATATATATATATATATATATATATATATGTGTGTGTGTGTGTGTGTGTGTATTGGAACATTGCCGATACATATAAATAAAATTAATCACGGAATTAGAAGAATTAATTATTGTAAAACTCTTTATTTGCTGTTCAGGAAAGCTTGCTGACTCCTTTTTTTAATCCAAAAGGCAAATTGTTGAAGAAACACGTAAAGTGAGACTGGTCAGTGGATGCCGGTGTCAGATTAGGACAGCCTGTAAACTACATAGAGTGTGTTAAGATACAAGTCCTGATAAAAATAGTGCGAAATTTATATAGAAAGTCTTGATGAACCGTTAAAAATGACGAAATGAGAATGAATACCACGACACGTCAAGTCAAAATCTCGCTTGTACAGAGGAAAGATTCGGGCAGAAGTTTTTAATTATACATAATAAGCGTAATGAGGATGACATCACAAGCGTCACATCAAAAACCTCGGTATTAATGCAGAAGAAATGAATTTGAAGAAAATGTCAGATTGTCTCAGGTAATAAGATGTTTCAAACGTATGTGGAATTTTAATTTATAGTCTAAAGTAGAGTTTGTGGGAGGCAAAATAGTGTCTTATTTATTTACTTATTTATTTGTGATTTATTTGGCTACGCTGTCAGTAGTTCAGACTATAATGCGCCGAATTATATTGCATGAATAATGTGAATAGCTAGTTGTATAGAGTGTAGAATTAAAGGGCCATTGTTCAGTTTGTGACAGAAAACCGGAATATTGTGTGCAAGCTACTGTAAAGCTCTTTAAACATTCTCGGTGCCACAGCCGAGGTCTGAACCGACCACCTTGCGACACAACTAAGATGCTCTGCCGTTTATGCCTACTTTCTTGTTGAGCTTTACGTCAGTGCATGACTAAAAGTGTAAAGATTTTAACAATTCAGTAGTCGAACTCGGCTCGATGGATGTGAACGTTGCGAAACTAGTAAGGAAAGAGAAGGTAGAAGCGTGTTTATTCGGGGAGGGGGCGGGGGGGGGATAGAGAAAAACGAACAGTACACTGCGTAATGACATCAGCGAAGAAGTATACTTAGCAGATATTGACACTCCCCAGAACAAGCCCATGTCAGTTCTTCACCTGACAGTCTTTCCATCGTTCGTGACCAGATATTATCACGCAGAGTCTTAATCAAAGCCGTCGTATTCTTACTTGGGCGTCCTGTCTAACAGGAACGAGAGTCTGTCTAGTGTCTGTAAATTAATCGATGTTATTTATAAAGCCAATCAGTCAAGACAGTAAAGGGAAATAAATCGGTGTTAATTGTACGAGTTATAGGGACATAAGGATACGCTTACTGGAGTTCTTCGTGTTAAACCAGCGGTACAGCTACTAACCACTGGCCTATAAAAGAGTTAATTCAGTAATCCAACACGCTGCCGCAGAAGGTGTCAGGTGCTTGTAAATACAACGTCTTGGTATTGAATAAGAAACTCTTCCATCAGCATAAAGCGAAGAGTATGAAATGAAAGGGACAGTTGGAAAATTGCAATTCGCAACACAATTACGACTCCAGTCAGTCCGTGTTGAGTTTCGAATGTTTTGGCACACCGTACCTGAGGATTCCATTCATCTGAGATCTGACGCGTGGTCATTACGTAATCGGATTCCGACTTTCGGAGAAATGTATTAGCTTTTCTTTCAAAGGTCAATACGGCCAGGCTGCAGGCAGTAATTGTCTTCGATACGTCGGTATCTGATTATAGCCGGAAGCAGCATAACATTCCGGAATATCGGTACACGTAATCCATTTTACTGATGATGATGGCCGTGGTGGTAATTGTGGTTTGGTGGTAATCGTGGTGCTGATTGTTACGGTGGTGGTGAAGATGGGTTTTGTCCTGCGATATCGGACGTTCTAACAACGATACTGATGGATATTGATGCTGTGTAAATGAGGAAATTGTCACAGACTATTATCACATAAGAACAGAATATCCAATCGCTCTTGTTTCAATGACACAGGTTTATTAAATTGTTTACTTTTGCCTTTCTGGGTTGTACACAAGACACCGTTGCGATTTTGCTGTCTGTCTCCCAGCATGTACCGGTATTTTGCTGTCTGTCTCCCAGCATGTACCGGTATTTTGCTGTCTGTCTCCCAGCATGTACCGGTATTTTGCTGTCTGTCTCCCGGCACGTACCGGTATTTTGCTGTCTGTCTCCCAACATGTACCGGTATTTTGATGTCTGTCTCCCAGCACGTACCGGTATTTTAGGCGCCTCTGCACAGTCGCGAAAATCGCCTGTTAGCTACGTCATAACCTTTTGTTTGTTCGCGCGGCCCCCACAGTATGTATTTAGGTGAAATTTGATATTGGTAACTTTTACGAAGATATGTTGAAATACTCCGAATCTGGTACAAATCGTACAAAAATATCGTGCGTTTTTCATTAAAAACTAAGTGTGTTTTATTGTTGCCAGCTACATAAATGCGCCACAGAAGCTTTTTGTGCAGCTTTCCGTACTTTTATATTGTTGACAGTCAAATGTATCTTAACAATATAAGTAAAAGGTAATGCTGCATTTCCACTACAACGATGGTTAGGCGAACGCGCCAGGACGTCATGTTACAGGTACATTGACCATCTTATTTAATGTTTTGTTGACCGTGCATCGTGGTATATCCGTATAATATGAACCAACAAGATTCACTATTTTCTATTAATTTATTTCAATAATAAGCCTCTACATGTTTCGAGCAGGCTTGCTGCTCATCATCAGGAGGATCAACTGTTTATAAGCAGCAAATGGTGCAGCTATGAGTTATGTTGACTGGCTGATGGCAGCAGCCAGTCAACATAACGCATGACTATACCAATTGCTGTTTATACACAGTTGATCCTCCTGATTATGAGCAGCAAGCCTGCTCGAAACACGTAGAAGCTTTTTTTTTGACGTTTTGCTGACCGTGCATCGCAGTATATTTATCTCAGTATTTAACCAACTTGATGCACAAACTTTGTTTCACAATAAGTATCATCACATAAGGTGTGATGTTACCAGAGGCTGTGTAGTACAATTTTGACCTCCTGATGATGAGCACATGTATTCGGAACATGTAGAGGCATGAAATAAAACTTACTGTGAAATAAATTTTGTGCATCAAGTTGGTTAAATACTGAGATAAATGTAGAAGCTTATTATTGAAATAAATTAATAGAAAATAGTGCATCTTGTTGGTTCATGTTATACGGATTGCCAATCTTGTTGGCTTGCGATCTTGTTCCTGGGACCGAAAGTTCCTTCTTGTCCCACAAAGCACTGGTTCAGAACAACCTAACCGAACTGTACTGGAGACGGCCGGTAATTGATTCGCATTGGTTTTCCATCCTGTACAGCAGCTTTGTATAATAAAGCTGAACTTTTGTCACTATGTGACGTCACTTGTTATTGTTACAGACACGCTTGATACTCTGACTGCTCCCCTCTTCCTTCCTGATTCCTTTGAAAGTGATGTCATAGATCTCCCACGACTATTCCCCTCTGTACAGACCATTGCTCTTATTATTACTCTTTCACGATCTTTCGTGTGGCATAATCTTTATTTCCGATTTCAAAAACTCTTTTCCCCTTAGTGTTTGTCCTTTTATTATATCTTTGTATTTATTTTCTTAACTTTTATACCGGCCCATATTTCTTCCTAAAGATGCTTCTGGACACATATCGTGCCCCAGACGAAAATAAATCTGTCGCGTAAAAGATCTAAATGGTTGCTTCTTCTAAACAGGTCCGCTGGGAGATTTTCAAGACAATTGGAACACGCGCCTAATATGAAGAAATTTCCTATGTGCGTGCTGTGAATTTGAAGACAGGAAAAGTGGTCACTTATTTAACATTAAATAAACGCGTTTTCTAAATACGTAATTTTTTGGCATAACAGCCGACAGTTTTCGTGACGAAACAAAAATTTGCCTTTCTTCATCTATACAAAACTGTTTTCAGAAGAAACATTTGCTTTGTTGTGGAAGTAAAAAGGTAAAGCAGTTCCGTTACACGCCTGGAGTGGCCCAGAGGGTTCCAGGAAGTTAAGGTTCCCAGATTACGTGACAACGGCACAGGATGGTGGTAAGGTTGTCAGCCCTACGCACCGGCCGCCTTTACTCCCAGGAAATGCTCCTGGTACTCATTTCTGTTGAGGGTTGAGTCGACCCCAGGGCCATAGTGCGATCGGAAGGATTATGTCAATGAAAAATTCCAATGACACCAACCGTAATCGAACCAGCGACCTTCCGATTTGCAGCACAGCACCTTCACCTTGTTGTGGCAGTAGGCGCATTATATTTCGTGGTCACAAGAATCAGAAACTTGTGTAAGGATTCATTCTGCAGCATCTATATATCGAATAAAAATGAAGCAATAAAATAAAATTATTATTTACAGACCTTTACAAATACACTAAACCGATTAATGTATCTGTTGTCACCTATTCATTTATGTTTAAGGCCTTACTGAACAGTTAGTATTGACAAATCTAATAATGATTTGCATCCTCATCATCAAGGAATGGACCCTTTGATCCGTTCCGTCTCCAAAATTGCAACTGTTCTCTCCAATGTTTCTTCGGTCTTCCAATTGTTCTCCTTCCTTATGGTCTGTAGTAGTATGATTTCAAAGGGATTCGGTTTTATGGCATTCCTTGCAAGTGCTGAAACCAGTTCCGTCTCTATTCATCTATCTTGTCTAGTATGCCTGTAATCTGAAGTTCGCGGCGTATGTAGTCATTTGTCTTGTGGTCATAAAGGGAGTAGCCTGCCAGAGATAATGAAATGCATAACCTAAATACACTATAACGGTTTATTAGTAGTTGCCTGTAATTTTTGCGAATGAAAAAGGGAAGTGTCACTTGTAGGTCACTCTGTCCGTCTGTGTTTGTTCTGGTATCTGCACCTAAACGACTAACATTTTTTGTTGTTGGTAGTTTGACGATGGCGTCTCACTAAACCTTGTCGGACAGTTTTGCATTTCAGCCTTATTGTTCAGCAAGAAAGATTACTTTGAATGACTTCATGAGTGAACATTCACTTGTGTAGCAAAACGTCAAAAACATGTTAGACAAATTCGACATGCAACCCGCATACCTAACATCATTCAGCTGTTTTCATTATTTGCTATATTGAGTCATTACAAAGTTTGTTTCACGTAAGGTAATCAGTTGGCCTATCTTATAAACCGCTAATCAGATTTTTGATACATTGAATTACATTAGACGATTTCTTGAAAGAATATGATACAGATAAGTAGGTGCTCCTCTCTCCTACAAATGCTTTGATTACGTTTATTACTGGCTTGCAATAATTAATATCACTTACATTCATTTGCGTGAAATATTTTGTAATATATCTTGTGTGGTTGTTACCAATTGGTTACTGTGAAAGTGGCTATGGCAGACGGTAATATGTATCGTCGATGGGACGATATTGCCCTAATGCATAATGTGTACTGTTCACTGACTTAACACCTTCAGGTGCCGACTTTCTAGAAATACTGGGAAACTCAACCGCCTGGTGCCCTAAGGGTCTGCTGACTCTTGTTTCTTACGCCCGTAATACGATTTGTCAGTGACATTACTGTCTGTTCGTGTATGTTTTTAGTTCGTAGTAATCTCGGAAATTTTTTACCCCGCTCGAGTTATTTTATTTTGAACGCTGACGTACCTAACAAATTGTGAAAGATTCATTTCCTAAATTTACGATATTAAAGCGCGAAAAATAGTATGGAAGATGAAATAAACATTTTTGTATAAGAATATTAAAAAGTTAAACCTTAATCAACAATTATTTTAACTTCCTACACTTTTGGCAAATACATGCGATTGATTGTGGACTCTTGGTTGAGAAAAAATTTACTTAAAATAATTCATTTCCTACCTCACAGTAAACACAGTCTCCATTACCAAGACCAAACGAAGCCAACCGATTCATGCTGTGTAAGAAAGTAATCACTAATTACTGTGAAGTCCTACAGCACTTATTGCAGCTTGTGGGGAAAAACGCAAATTTCCTGAATGTTACTGACGTACGTAAAGTACATCTCGTATTTACCACTGGGTTTAAAAGGTTAAGATACACGTTTCGCGTTTCAAAGTTTCAGGTATGACTCTTCAGATTTTACAGTAGACGGAATTATTTCAGGAGCTCCGATGCCTCTTACTGAACCGTCTAAACGAGCGTCGAACGTTACGACGCCAACACGTGTATAGCAGGAGTGATTCCACAATGCCTCCAGTTTCAGGTGCAGGTAGGGTTAGCCGGAGAATGCGCGTAGATCAGAGTCTTCGTGCAGTCGGGGCGGTGGAGGTGCCAGTATTGGTCTACTTACGTATCAGCTGCCATCATGTGACGGACATATTGGGGTCTTAGGTATGTGCTACTCGCGCTGAAGGTTGTTACGCAAAATGACGGGGACTTTGTGTATGTAATCCTCTTATTACTTTTCGATTCATACACCCGAAGGGGGAGTTGTAGTGAATTTCGCTTGGATGAGCAAATAGATCGAAGCTGCGAAATTTTGAAACATTCTGGAAGAGTGACCGCGCTGTAGAACTATTAAGTCTTCCACAGCCAGTGATACGATCGCACTAATTGATTAGTGATGCCATTATTTACTAATGGAAAAGAAAGATTAATATCGGCGCTCTATCACCATTACTAAATGTCGTATACGATAAATGGATTTACACCCTTCTTCACACTATTGCACCCGATGCCAAGTTACATAAATTATCGCTGAACTTAAAGACCGTAACGTATTTGATTTCGATGCATTCTAAATGTATGATTTCCACAGAGGTTTCTGAAGCATTCTGCCTAACAAATATTTCAAATGGAGAATGTGTCAATACATAATAGTCTACACAGAGCTTTAATGTTTTGGTGTCTGTGCATTCCTGTAGAACTTGTAAATAAAGCCACCTTGCTGCACCAATTATTCTTAATATATTTATTCTCAGTTTATTTATCAATCTCTACATGTTTCGGGCGACTATGTGCCCATCATCAGGATAAACAACTGTGTTTATGCGACACTTGGTACTTGTTATTCTGTGTGGATGACTGATATGCAGGTGAATTCCACCCTGCATATCAGACAGTCATCCACATAGTCGCCCGAAACAAGCAGAGATTGAAAATAAATATACTAAGAATAAATATACTAAGGGGGACCGCAGTAGGACAGTGGTTAAGGTGCTATGCTACAAATCGGAATGTCGCTGGTTCGATCCCAGTTGGTGTCAGTGGATTTTTCATTGACATTAAATCCTTCCGATCGCACTATGGCCCTGGGGTCGACTCAGCCTCTAACAGAAAAGAGTACCAGGAGTATTTCCTGGGGGTAAAGGCGGCCGGTGCGT
>Ga0123354_10017387_pt1 | contig 11270 bp, 8 predicted proteins | sample TergutLab28metaG_2_FD_97872 | JGI IMG/M metagenome (GOLD analysis project Ga0123354, IMG submission 97872) | Labiotermes labralis P4 segment gut microbial communities from Petit-Saut dam, French Guiana - Lab288 P4 | ecosystem: Host-associated > Arthropoda: Insects > Digestive system > Gut ... | reverse complement strand
TGATTATAATACTGTTCAGGGTTTTGAATAGTTTTGCCTGAGATTAAATCGGTACGCGAACTGTCGCCTGTATCAAGCAATGCCGATAGTTTGCCATCCAAGGTAAATACGGCAATAATACATTTTTCGGGATTGGTAAACCCTTTCGAACTGTTGATTGTGCTCCCACGAACTAATCCGTTCATTATTGCTATCCGTTTGACCTCATTATATGTTTTGCAGGCAGCTAATTTTTGCAATACCGTATTGTTGTCGGTTGCCATTGGCTTTGAATCCGGCACAGCGTTATTGCGAGCGGCGCTAAGCAATCTATCTGATTGTACGGGAGTTTGCGTTACCGGTTTTGATTCAGACATTTGTGTGATTGGCTTTTTAGTAATAACAAAAACACTGTCTTTTTCAATCCATGCAAGAAATTTTTGTTTTCCCTGTTGCTGTAATTGCTCAAAATGAACACCCATTTCTATCGCCTTGAGTATTTCATCTACTTTTATCGATTGATTAACAGCGGTTTTTATAATCTGATTGCATAAATCGACCAAAGCGCACTGTTTGGCTTCGACTTCTTTAAAATCGGAACACTCGCCCCAATAATATTTTTCTGACAGTTTGATTTTATTTTCCTGCTCTCGCGACAAATAGTTTTGCCCGCGAAGGCTGGACGAAAATATGATTAGCAGCGCAGTTGTAATTAGTATGAGAGTTAATCGTTTCATATTCAACTCATTTATTTACCAAATAATGTTTTAATGTTATATTGCGGAATATTAGAATACAGTTGCATTTCCATTGTTCCACCGTTTAACAAATCGTTTAGCGAAATCGAGACAAAAGCTAAATGGATACAGCCTGTACTCCTGTCTTTTAAAATCAATGTACCGGTCAATTTTTCTTTATCAAGGGTTTCAATCCCAAAATACCGGTCGTAATCGCGCCGGAAATAGTCATTAAAATCACGACTGCTGACTGTATAAGTCTTCACTTGTTTTCCATACATTCGATGTTTTATGTTGATTGTATAATTTCTGTTTTCAGGAACAAGCATTTTATTTGAAAATGTTTCGGAGAGAAACCGTTTATCGAAAATCAAACTGTAAGAACTGTCAATTTTCGTATAAAAAATATCATTATTGATTTGCGGAATCATGAACGAACTGCCTTTATCAACATAAAGCGAATCGTGAAGTAATTGCAAGTAACTATAATCAGGCGCAGTATTACTATCGGATTTTGCTTTGTGATTTTTCAATTGAACGGCAAGCTGTATGTCGCGCTCCTTTTTATTCATATCTGTAAGCAATTCGCTATCCGCCGGAAATTGGAAAGACAAGTTTTGTCCCTTATCAAAAATAAGTGAAACCTCATACGCTTTGTCGTCCGTAAAATTGACTGTAATGCTTTGATAGTTTTTCAGCAGATTCAAAAAGATTTGCCTGTTCTGTATCAGGCTTTCTGTTATTGGCTTATCATTGAGTAAAATTGACAAACCATTTTCTCTGTTGGAAACAAGCGTTTGATTTATATCGCTTGCAGTAAGCAATGTCAGTAATTCTCTTTCGATAAAGCAAATAACCGCTGTATTAAAAGAAACGGTATCGCCAATTGGCAAAAAGCGATAACCGATGTGTTCCAAGATTTTGTTTTCATCATAATGATAGACGACAGGCACGATATCGCCCGGCAGTATATCGCGGCAAAATAGGATTGTATCAGCATCAATATTAACCCGACACGTTTCGGGCAAGGAATTATACAGATTTTGCAACGACTGCGAATAAAATTCTTGTTGGGCATTGATTTTCGACAACGTCAACATTCCAATTAATATTATCACAATTATTTTATGCATCTTTACTGTTAATCGTTTGAAATATCGTGCAGATTAAACCGTTTAGGCGCTACTATTTTTTCTTTAACATTGCCGTTTCTGTCGTACAAGGTACCGCTGATAATATCGCCATTGCCCCACGAGCCGACAAAATGATCGCCGTTCTCTGCAAAATGAGGCGGCGATTTCGTATCGTGTTTTGCAATTTGTACCTGCCTGCTGTACTTCATTTTGCCGTTACCTTCGGGGTAACCGTTTATCGCCGTTCCTTTATATATACCGAAAGAATAATTTTTTGCGATTAGTTTTGGCGTTTGGGTTATGGGCTGAGATTCCTTATCCGATTGCATGATTTTCTGTACAGTTTCCGGATTTTTCAGATAATCACAAACTTTAGCAACACCGGCTATAATTCCTCCATCAAAATCGCCGTTACGAAGCAAAGGCGAAATGTCATTCTGAATCACTCGATATAAAATTGTATCGGGAAGTACGCTTTCCAATCCAGACCCTGTTCTGAAAACCATCTCTTTCTGGTCGTTCACCAATAGAAAGAGCAGTCCATTGTTGATGTTCGCTTTCCCAATACCCCAATAATTAAAAAGGCGTGTTGCAAAATCATCGATATCGTCTTTACCAATTGAAGAAAGTAAAACAACAGCAATTTCATCTGTTGTAGCGCTTTCAACAGATACAATCATTGCATTGAGTTTATCTTTAGCCGCTTGCGAAATAATTCCATCGGGGTTGGTTACATAATCAGCAGCATTGTTCAAATGAACATTTGGTACGGTCGTAACCGTATAAACCATTGTGGTCGAATCTCCTTTTTGATTCGAAACATGCACCGTATCAATCGGTATATTCGGAACTTCTGTTTTTCCCAACAATTTGCTTACAGGTTCCCAATTTCGTACAGTGTCCCAATTTTTATAAACTTGCCAACTTCCAATTAAGAAAGCTATTACAACAATAAGCGGAATTAATGAATTATTACTCTTTGCCGTATTTTTATTCACATCATTTCCCTGCATAACAGGAGGGATAATGGGGAAAGCAGGCGGAGTAGGTTCTGTGATATGCGTCTTTCTATATGATTCTTCTTTGAAATACGTTTCACAAAGTTTTATGAAATTCGGTAAATACACTTTCTGTAAGACCCTGTGGCTACTGTGGCTCGAAAGTGCATTTTTGATTACATGGATGCTGTTGATACATTCATTTGAGACAAAATTGCCGTTGCGAAAATTATCTCTCAATGTTTCAAATGCCGACCATTCTTCTATGGACAGTTTTTTTTGTTCTGCTTCAATACTTTGTATGGCTTTTTGCCATTTTCCCAATTCTGAAGTTGATATCATATTTATTTATTTTTTTACGTTACTGTTTTTCTAACCGGTTCATTGGAATCCAACCGCCAAGGTGGGTTAATCCATATCCATCTTTTTGTAGCAAAATATAAATTGGTGTTCCTTTTGTATTAAAAACACAATTCAATTGCACCCAACTGTCATTACCACACTTAAAATATAAATTTTGATTGGCATATATAGTCCTAAAAAGTTGTGGGAGTTGTGATTCCAAATCCTTAATTCTATCATTTTGACCGTTGTTTTCGTTTGTGAGATTTTCTATTGTAGATTTATATTTTTCTATTAGTGATTTATTATTACTTCCATCTCTTTCGAACGAAGAAATAGAATTATTTAGATTGGTTATTTTCGATAGTAAACCCATAATGATTATGGAACCGATAATCAATAAGATAATCCAGAAATTTTTATGCAAACTTTTTACTGAATAAATTTCATCCCGTTCTGATTGCGTTTTTTTCAATTCGCTTCTTAATCTTTCAATTTCTTGTTTTTGGCTATCATTTTCCGATGTTTGTAATGGCATTTTCTCAAGATTACACTTATCGCAAATAGTGTAAGATATAGTCGAATTAATTTGCTTTCCACAACGACAACATTTTGCGACCGGTTTTGGCGGTTCGATGTCCCATGAAATAAAATTTTTATGTTTTGTAAAAGGCTCTAAATTTAAGTAAGACTTCTCATTTAAGTATTCAACAAGAATTTTTAATAAAGATTGAATAGTTTCAGATTTACTGTTAGATAAATCCGTATAAATATCCGATTGTTGTATATTTTCAAAATCACTGCCATTAAACAGTAATACTTCTGTATTGTTCACATCGTATTTATCCCACAAATTCGGGTTTTCTGCAATGGCACAGAGCGATAAATAAATAATTAATTCCGAAAAATAATCCGATTTTAATGACGCCTTACTTGCATTTGTCAAACGAGACGGATGCTGATAGCCTTTTAATCCTGTTACCAATTCTTCATCTCCTTCAATATCGGGTACACAAACGGAATCATAGTCAATCAAGCGGATATTGTAGTCTTCATCAATTAAAATATTGCCGTGTTGTAAATCGCCATGCGATATATTGTGTTTGTGTAACAAGGTGAACATTTCCAGAAATGAGTCAGCCAATAACTGTATTATTTCAAAATTATTTATATTCTTTTCAATATGATTTTTTAGTAAATCGCCTTCCAACCACTTCATTCTGATGGTATCTACCCACTCACTACCAACCAAAAGACTTTTTTCGTCGTAAATAATATCTTCAAAATATGGTAATTTTCCTTTTTCAAGATATTGTGATATTTTTTTAAAACGTTCTTTTTGTTGCTTAAAACCACAATGCCAAACTCTGAACGCCCATTTTGTAGCTCCCTTCGTGAACTGAAAAACCATTGTAAATCCGCCGGTAAATACATACGGTGTTCCGTTTGAATTTAACTTGACAGTCGAACCATTCAATTCCGGAACTTTCAAAAACAGATTCAAGTTTTGTACCGCTGTTATTATGTCTGCTTTACTTGGCATATTTACTGTTTTCTATTTTGGGCAAATTTTGATTAGAGTCTTTCTTAGTCACAGCATAAGCCAATCCCAAAATGAGAAATAAAAAAATAAGGGTTGAAACAACATTTATTAAAATCAGCCTGTTTATTTTTTTATTTATTGCAACAGACCCTTCTTCTATTTTTTGTAATAATTGGTCGTTATTTGTATTCATCGTTTCTTCATTAACTATATTTATTTTCTTTTCATTCAAGTCATCTATATTTTGCACATTTACGGATTTATAGGTAAGCTGTTGTTTCCGATCGTCTTCTATATCAATAGTTAAAATTGAAGAATCGTCATTATTCAGTAATCCTTTGTTTCTTAAACCTGTAATTTTTTGCTCAAACACATCTTGATTAGCCCACGTTTCTATTTCTTTCAGCGCATATTCCTTTTCTTTAAGAAACCATTCTGAAAGTGCATCGGTCATCAAATAAAATCTTCCGGCTTCCAATTTTCCTCTAATTCCTCTTTCTATCCCATTTTTTTCTTCCCTGCTTGAATAGTAATCAGGGTAACTGTCAAAAATAACCGGTTCAGGTTTTAACGATGAATATTTTGATGAAAGATATACCCAGTCCTTAAAATTGGTTTTCCCTTTGGGAATGAAGAATAAAAAGCTATCGCCCAAAGCCTTTGCATACCACATTTTTTCGTCGAAACGAAGGGTAACCAATGTAGCTAATCCCGACTGTCCCTGTAAAAAAGCGTTTTGTGTAAACCATTGTGTATCGGGTAATGTTGCTATCTTTGTTACCTGTTGTAACCATTCCGATTGACAGTCTTTAATGGAAAAGTCTTCCTGTCCTTGTAGAGCGACATACTTTTCTGCTAAAATACGCGACCATATTTTTGGAAAAAAAGATTTTGTTACGCCATCTGAAATTGCAAATCGATGATTTGTTATACTATACGCATAATTATCGGCGCAGTCGGAATAGTTTTCCGCTTCTTTGTGAGTTATATAGCCTTTTAGTATTATCTTCATGACATCTTGCCTCTTTTTCCGCCGGAAGAACCAAAATTAATAAAGTTGATAAATGTTTCGGGGGCTGCATTTGATACAAAACCTTTTGAATTGAGTTTTATATTTAAATCCTGTTTTTTAGCTGCATCTTTATATGAATCAGGTATTATGCTTGATATTTTGAACAGAAATTTAGCTTGTTCATCGGGTAGTTCGCTTTCGGAAGCGCTGCAAATACATTTTTCTTTTGAATCTCCAATATGAGCATTAAACAGGATAGGTTGACCATCTTCGCAAGATAGCGTCATAATTTCTCTTGCTGCTTGAATAGCTGCGTCTTCTGATTTTTTTGAAGAGTTTATTCCATCATTCGGTAATCCATCGGAAATATTGATGACAACAGGCGCCGGATATTCAGGATGTTGATTTAGCCATTCTTTAATTTTTTGTTTTGCTAACGCTAATGCTTCTCCCATTGGTGTCCAACCATAAGCAAGAGGTTCAATGAAAATTGGATTTTTCACTTCTATTTCTACCAAACCGCCATTACCATCGGAAACTTTCTGCTTTTTATTTTCTATTCGTAAAGGGTTATTTGCATATTCGCTGAGCTTAGCTGTTTTTAATTCTTTTACAGGATTTTTGTCTTCGACGCCATAACCAATAAGGGTAATGTACACTCTATCTTTCACCACAGCGCCATCCATATTAATGTTGATTAATTCATTGATTGTCCGATTAATTACCATTGCAGTAAAATTGGCTTTATTCCCATTTACAGGATATGTTTCTTTCATTGAGCCGGATTGGTCTATTAAAAAGATAATATAACCGGGTGTTGCCGAACTCCATTGTTTTGTGTTGCCGTTTACGGATTGGGGAACTTCGATTGGCGTTACAGTAGGAGTAGTGTTTGATGAAGCGGAAACTTGTCGGGTTGGCGGCGTAAATACCGGCGGTTGAAATACCGGTATTGTTCCTCCTGAGGATGACCGATTTACAGTTGGTTGAGGATTCGATGAAGTTGTTGGAAATGGACTATTAAAAGACGCTTGGGCATTAAAACTCTGCTCGCATAACTCAACAAACTTTGGAAATAAAACTTTTTGCAACAACCGGTTCTTGTTGCCGGACTGTTTGAGTACTTGTATGTAATCGCTGCTTTCGCTTGCCCCAAAATTACCGCTGTTATAAAATTCTACTAAAGCGTTAAATGCAGACAATTCTTCAGGCGAAAGTTTGTCTTGAGCAGTTTGAATTTTTTGAATTGCTTCCTGCCATTTTTGTGAATCCGGATTTGTTGTCATTTTATTTGAGATTTATTGTTTATATTTTTATGGAGTATATCTTTCTGAGATTTTTGTAATCATTCCATTGTTATAGGTAACGTTTGCAACAATACCATAAGCATTTCCCTCTTTCTCAACACCATATCCCAGACCATGCATATAATTAGCAAATTCATTAACATTCATTCTTCGAGTTTTTTTCCAAGAACCTGATGAATCATAACCACCTGCTTCTATTACAACATTTGGTGATAATGAATATTTATAAAATGTATCGTCGTTATCCCAAGTTTCGTGGTCGTCTAAAAAGTTATTGCCATTTGGATAAATTCCGTATTTTTTTTGCAATTTCGTATCGTTTTCCCAAATCCATACAAACCCATTTGCAAGTATAGATTTTCCATCCCAATCTTTTGGCAAGAGTACGCTTGCATTAGCGTAACCGTTTGTGTTTTCAATAGGCGGCGCACCTTTTGTCGAGACAGAACCTGTCGCATTATTTTCGTAACTCTTTATTAATTCAACATTTTTTATTTCAATATTACTCAATTTGGCAGTTACATTGCTACTTTGCGGAGAGTACCAACTTTGATTCTGAAAGTACGTTTTCATATCCTGCGTCTGAAAGATATAACCGTGGCGGGCAAAGATTTCATTTCGCATAATTTTTAAATCGTCTTTACTTAAATTCTGTAAATCAGAAACTGTTAAGAGCCGCTCAGAAGCTTGCGGGAATCTGCCGGGCATAGCGGAATTTGAATTTTGAGATTGTTGGACAGAAGGTTGAACATTCGCTTGTTCAACTTCTATCTCCGATTTTTCTATAGCCGCTTGTGTTTCCGTTACTGTAGAATTTACTTTTGTTTTTTCGACTTGTTCGGTTTTTTTTTGTTCACTCGAAAAAAGATTGTTAAACCAATCGCTGTCTTTGACAAAATAATATCCAGAGCCCAATAGAATAGCAGTAATAATAATTACTTGCATAAAATTAATACCCGATTTTTTGGTTTGTCCGATTGTGTTTGTTTGCCGTGTTGAAGGCGTACTGATTGGCGTCGGTTTAGGTAACGGTTGGGCTATTTTCGTACCCTGATGAATCATACCATATTTATTACACAAAGCAATAAAATTTTGCAAGTGTATTTGCAAAACAGGATTATTGCTGTGTCTGTTCAGATTGTCCTTGATTGAATTGATACTACGGCGGCTTTCGTCGGATGAAAAATCGCCATTGCTTAAACTGCCATTCAATACCGTTAGCGCCAACCATTCTTCTTGGGTCAACTCTGTTTTCCCTGATTCGTTAATGCCGTTGACGGTTTGTTGCCATATTTGAAAATCGGAATTTGCTACCATTCACATCAATTTTTATTGTTATTTGTTATTTTTTTGTGAACGGAATACCACTATAATATAGCGTATCGTTTTTGTATGAGCATGATATGCCTATGCTGGCTGTCGTTCCACCTTCAGTAAAGTGGATTGTGCCTTCGCTGTAAGTGTAATTTACAGTCAGTTTTATACCTGTGATAGGCATTACTTGAGTAAATTTATTACCGTCAATAATAATTTCCTGTATCGCACTTTGTGCAAAAGACTCATATTCTTTTGTAGGAGTATATCTACCGTTAGGCAAACCATTACCAAACATTGTGCTTATGGTATTCCAATTACTATAAATCAAAAAGCCAATAACCAGCGCGGCAACTATAAAAATTAAATTTTTACTGCAGCTTCCTTTTGTTTTACTTGTACTTACAGCAGTTTCTGTCGATTGCATATTTGCGTTAGTCGTTGATGTTGTACGTAACTCCGAACTATTTTGCATCGTACCATATTTATTACACAATATAAGAAAATTATATAAATGCGTTTGTAAAACAGGATTATCACCGTGTTGATTCAAGTTGTCATTAAGCGCTTTATAACTAAGATAGCTTTCGTTAGAGGTAAAATCACCGCTACTCAGATTACCGTTCAAAACTGTTAATGCTGACCATTCTTCTTGAGTCAGGTCTATTTGCCCTGATTCATTAATACCTTTAACGGTATCTTGCCAAATTTGTAAATCCGAATTTGTTACCATAACACAACACAATAAATAGTAATTATTAATCTTTAATACCACCTACTCTTAAGCAGTGGAAATATGGAACAATAGTTTTTAGTCAACTGATTTTAAGAAATATACAGTGTCATTTTACGTTGTTAAACATTTTATTAAATAAATCGTAAAACAAAATTGAACAGATAGCTTTAACCTTTATCGTAATTATTCATAAATAAGGTATATATATATATATTTAACTTGTGATAAATTCAACAAAATGATGAAACTTTTGAATAAACAAACTGAAAAACAATCATATATACTATTATTTTCCTCATAAATGAAAAAATTATTGATTCTTTTTACGTTTATAACATGAATATTCACAAATCTTTTATATCTTTGTAGCATTAATCTATTGATGAATTTCCACTGCTTAAGAGTAATCGGAAACGTTAAACGTTTGAATTATTTCTGCATTTGCTTTATCTACAACAGATTGCCCTAATGAAGCCAAATAGATGCGAGTCGTGGACTCATTTTCATGCCCCATACTTTCACTGATAACTTCAATTGGAATTCCTTTGCGAAGCGCCAATGTTGCCCATGTGTGCCGACTTACATACGAACTCAATGATTTTTCCAGTCCGAGTAAATCGGAAATGCGTTTCAGCCGGTGGTTGTGGTTTCGCAGTTGGCTTGTATTGTTTCGATTTTGAGATGTATAAACAGGCAATAGAAAATCATCTATTGTTTGTGATTCATAGCGAGATACAATTTCCTGCATGCAGGGTTCAATCTTTATTGTTAGCATTTGTTTGGTTTTACTGCGGGAATAAATAATATAACCGTTTTTTACGTTGCTTTTCCGAAGATTTGCCATATCAATGAATGAGATGCCACGCATATAAAAACTGAACATAAACAAGTCGCGAGCCAAAGACAGTTCTGGGGATTCACTAAAATTTAATTTTTGCAGTCGTTTAATAACATCTTCATTCACAGCACGCTTTATGGTTTTGTCGATACGGGTAAAAATGTTGCTAAATGGATTTCTTTGCTGCGCTATACCTTTCTTTATTGCTTGGTTATAAGCAGAACGCAAAGCTCGCATATAACACGAAACTGTGTTTTTCATCACTCCAGAAGTTTTTAACCATGTTTCGTATTTCTGCATGAGGTCATTATCTATTTTATCCAACAAAATATCCTGTTCGGCGCGAAAACGCTTAAAACTTGTCTTTGCGGTAAGTAAAATAGCAGCCGTTTTAATTCTATTTTCTTCTCTCAGGCATTTTATCATATAATCAATGAAAGTAAAAAAATAACCATTGAATGAATTGTTTGTGTATAAGTTCAACAATTCTTCTACTGTGTATTCGCTTTTTCGTTCCAACAAATTAATCAGTTCGATGAGTTGTTTCAGTTCTGTTTCCATACCGATTTTCACAGTTTGCAAATGAGTTTGTCTTTCTATATTGGAATTTCCCAATATGATACTTTCGTCTTTATTGTTCCACTCGGCGGAAAAAAGTCGAAATCGAGTTCTGAACAATTTTATTTTCCGGTTGTGAATCAGTTGCACACAGATTCTACCCTCTTTACCTTTAACTTTTGAAGGTACGAATTTGAATTTAATTGAAGTTGTCATGGCTGTTATGTTTTTAGTTTTAAACAATCTATTTTGCTTTATTTACTTTTGATTTTTCAATCTTTTCAGTCTTCTGCAACTGAATATATTCATTCAACTGATTATTCTGTGTCTTCAGAGCCTTGTAATTATCCATCTGCTTGATATTCATAACTAATGACCAAAAAATAACTACTGACAGAATAAATATTACTACTGATGTTCGCAAAAACTCAAATCCGAAAAACGCAATTTTCTTAGGTGGCGGAAACGAATCGTTTTGAAAAATAGGAAGATTTTCAATTTTTTTACTGACTTCGTTTATGGCTTCAGCAAGAATTTTAGTCTGATTCTCTGTTTGTTGCTTGGTTTTCAATTCTATAAAACCTGCCATAAGCGATACCTTTTCATGTACTGTTTTCTCAATATCCTCCTTTAAATCAGATTGATTGACTTGCTGATTTTCTTTTGCTTTACAAGTTGCTAAAATGGCATCTAATTTTTTGTTTTGTTCGGACTCAATACCTAAAAGTCCTTCATATTGAATTTCATCCATGATTTTATTATTTTTAAAATTG
>Ga0123354_10017386_pt1:0-10000 | contig 11271 bp, 3 predicted proteins | sample TergutLab28metaG_2_FD_97872 | JGI IMG/M metagenome (GOLD analysis project Ga0123354, IMG submission 97872) | Labiotermes labralis P4 segment gut microbial communities from Petit-Saut dam, French Guiana - Lab288 P4 | ecosystem: Host-associated > Arthropoda: Insects > Digestive system >... | reverse complement strand
TTTCCTTCCATCTTAAACTGTGCAAATGAAGCTGCATGACCTTCTATGGGCTGCGAACATTTCCTCTCAACCGAGTAGAGCTGCATTGCTCCTACCACACGGTTTTGCTAAACAAAATTTTGCTAAATCAGACCAGATGAACTTTTCCATTCCCTCTGTATAACAATACACCTTCCATTCTAGAACTAATTTTACAATTACAGAAATGAACGAATATCACAAAGTCTGATACAGTTTATCACAGCATTCCCTTCTCAATATCAAGCAGTCTGAACTCCTACGATTACAATCTTCTGGGTTATGATGCAGCATGACCTTGAGAACCGTGTTCTTCTCGGCTATTAGTATTGGTTGTCCCCAAACATCGGTAAAAAATTACTACTACTCACTGCTTAATAACCCAGAAGAACACAGTTCCCATCTACTTCGCAATGGAAGCCTGAAATCATGCACAGCATGATCTTGTGCATATGTGCCAAATTTCAAAAAAATTTGCTAGCTCCATCTTCAAGGTAGCACATGATTAGGTACCCTGAAAGTGGAGGCAGCAACTATCTACAAAACACTGGTACCCATCCATCAAACTGCAAGGCTTTACATCCCACACTGTGGAAACTTCAAATATCATAGTCTGAATTACTCAGCATGACTGTCAAGATAATTGAATCCAATATAAAGGCACTTCATTATGATTATATATATCTTAAATCTGGAAATAATACATGCTGTTTCAAGAATTACTTGTCTATACATTAAATTCCCTACATGGAATACTGAAAATGTACAACTTTCATCACATTACTTGAAAAAGTGGGGACTGCGGTAGCACAGTGGTTAAGGTGCTGTGCTACAAATCGGAAGGTTGCTGGTTCGATCCCAGCAAGTGTCAGTGGAGATTTTTCATTGACAAAGTACTTCCAATCGCACTATGGCCCTGGGTTCGACTCAGCCTCTAACAGAAATGAGTACCAGGAGTATTTCCTGGGGGTAAAGGTGGCCGGTTGTAAGGCTGACAACCTACCACCATCCTGTGCCGTTGTCACGAAATCTGGGAACCTTAACTTCCTAAGAACCCTCTGGGACTGTCCAGACCTGTAACTGGACTGCTTTACTTTTTACTTGAAAAAGTGGCATTCATAATACACACCTGTGCTGATATTCCAATCAGGAGAAGCCATGTTTGTTTTGGATCAGTTCGGTAGTTAATTATCTGACAGCCATTAAGACTGGAGTGACGGTCAAACATTTTCTGTGGAACCGAATCACCTGTGAATGGACGCACAGATTAAGCATCATAAACATATCCCTAAGTACACAACAAACTCCACCATCAGCAGTGAACAATACCTGACAAAATAAAACGGTCGCTGAACGTGGAATCAATGATCCCAATGTACTTGTTCCCATCCAAACAATGAACTTTAAACTGCAGTGTTCTTACCCTCCATACTCCAATGGAAAACTGACGTCTCTGTAACTAAGGCCAAAGTGTTCAGGGAAATCCACTTCCAAAATGTGACATCTTCCGTCATCGTGTGAGCCTTCATCTTGCTCTTCATCTCGATATTGAATATCTGCAGAGTTTTTTGTGCTGTTAGGTAAAAAAGAAAACAGGAAGATTAGTATGATGAAACAAAATGTTGCGATTTTTAAAGTAAATGCAATTTTGGTATGCACGGTCATTGCAGATACTTCAATAATAATAACAACAACAATAATAACAAAGCATATGCAAACCAGCAAACAATAATACCCGCCAACAATTCATACCATGCACAACACATGAAGCACTGTGTGGCTTGAAATTGTGGGAAATGGAATTTTTTATCTGCTGTGATTTTCAGGCAGAAGTCTTGGCTCATAACAGAAACTGTTTTGCCCTATGCACAGACATGTTAAGCATATCAGAACAGGAAACTTAAGCCCCTAGTTCCCAAAACTTCAATCCAGAGGTCACTGAAGTGCCTAGAGCAGGGATGGCGAACCTATGGCACGTGGAAAGATTTTTCTTAGCACACATCATTCACGGCTGTTCCAATTTTTTAAAAAATGTCTTCTGCCTGACCGACGTCTCTGTACTGTGAAGAATATGTACATATACACATATCTGACTACGTGGAGAATGTATATGAATTATCGTTGCTACCAAATAATACTGTGTGTGTGGAACATTTTTACACAAATCTGGAGTGGTGCAAAGTGTTGACTGGACATTTATCAGTGGTGCCAGCCTGGCAGTGAATGGGTGAATATGTGACATTGGACAAAACATTTTAGAATCTTCCTTTCACAAAGGAAGTAGCAGCAGCCCCAGCTACTTATAAATTTTTTCTTAATGCATTCCTTGAGGAGGAGGCCTTAATTAGAAATATAAGACAATAATTATCTATGCAATAATTATATAATACAATTGTCATATGCATTGATAATAATAATGCAATAACTAGTAATAATAATCGAAGGCCCCATTCTGCTCTTCAAAATTCCCATGGGTACACAAAAGAATTTCTTCTAAATTTACAGACAATTTGGGAACGCCCTCCAAAACGTCTGCCAACCCTGGCTCAAAAGATTCATAACAGTTGGCAGAGGAATGATGAAATTTGCTCCCCTTGTCACTCAACCAAACAAATCTGCATCTCAGGGGTCCACAAATTTCCCCAAAACCTAGGAGCCACCTCCAAATTCTAGGTGCCAGAAGAGTGAAATTAAAGTTTCACAATGATAATCCACAATTTTGGAGTGACCTACGAAGCTCACTGTTATCTGGCACTCTCTGCTTGGTACATGTGAACTGCAAATCATATGCTTAAAATATTAAATGGCACCACACAAAATTTAGTTTCAACAGATTTGTGCATCCTTCTGCACCTGGTAGTATAAGTACAACACATGTAAGACATACACATATCACAAGTCACATAGTCACATATGTGCCAACATGCATGTCAGCTTCCCTCAGCTATGCCAAGAAGTAAAACTGCAAGTACATGTACATATTGGAACAATAAATGGTGTACCATATCAGTATCTGAGTTCTCCCTGCAAAGGGCTATGGTAGTTGGGGACCCCTGATTATCAACTGTACACTATAGCTACCTTCAACTCCTGCCTTGCCTTTGAGAGCAATGACCTTGCTGGCTGGATTCATTATGGCTGAATCTGCAGAGATGGGCCGCCGAATAGGGTTACTTGGGTCACCCATATCAATGATCACCACCTGTGATGTCTCCCCAACCTTCTCCCTCACACAGATGAATTTGTCTGATTCCATTGTGAGCGTGTTGAAGCTCACACTTGCCTGGTTAATACCTACATTTGTGAGCTAAAATCAAAAAGAGAAATTTGTGAGCTAAAATCAAAAAGAGAAATATAATGTGACATTTTCAAAGAGAAATATAATGTGACATTTTCAAAGAGAAATATAATGTGACATTTTCAAGCACTGTTATCCAAACACCTGGATGGGACTGGGAGGAATATGCAAGAAAATGTTACGACACATAAGGTGACACAGAAACAATGAAACTTTGGTATAAATTTAATAAAAACTGTCCCTGTATACATCATTAAGGCATACAGTGGCAGTGGAGGTATAGTTCCACCTTGGCACTAGGTGCAGGTAAGTGGTTGACTTCAAGCCCTGGCCGCTTCACCCCTGGCACCCACTGAAACAGGAGGCTTGGTGGGCCCTAAAGCAAGTCTGGAATTAAGAAGGCATATACAGTGATACCTTGGCTAACGAGTGACCCTGCTAACGAATTTTTCAGCTAACGAAGAATTTTTTCGCAGTTTTTCGGGCTTGGCTAATGAATGTTTTAGTGGATGCGCGCGCTAACATAAAGCAGCAAACATGAACGGTCGGGCCATTCCACTTTTCCGTCTGTATGTGTGTTTCGGCTAACGAATGTGATTCCGGAACGAATTATCTTCGTTAGCCGAGGTATCACTGTACCTCAGCCTAGTCCATGCACTGAGTATGCTACCCTGGCTCGAATATTAATTAAATAAAATTTAGAAATTCACAAGACCCAACTAAATCGCACATCCTAACATTAAAAACGCTCACCACTCAATTGTTTCCTTACCCATTTCACCTCAAAATGATAACATTAACATATTTGCATATGCATTTTAAGGCTTACCAGCTATTGCACTGCACTCCTCTAAAAGCATATGCCCATGGTCCAGCTGTCTTGGAATTGAATATTCTGATATTAATATCATTAATGGAAATGAGTTAAAATCCAACAGTCAGTACCATGGTACTGAGTGACTTAAAATCATAGATTACAGCATAATAAAATAGTATTCTGCCTTTATCCTGAGCTTTAAGCTGACAGCTGAATCTTTTATGTGAATTCCCCAAAATGACCTACAACTACACTTCCACTCAGCCGATTTACATTTAACATCATAGAACTTGAAATACGGCAACATTTCTTTGTTGTACAAGTCAATGAGACCTTGAAATGTTTTGAATAAGTCAGAAAATTACTCTAGACATATACTTAAATGGCTATGGCTAGTTCTGTTGCAAATCAAAATATTTTTTTAAAAACTGATCAAATTCTAACAGCCTTAGAATAAAGCAAATAAGTCAAGCTTTGAGAGAGAAAAACATCCAGTCTCTTTGGAATGAATTATCACTGCAATGTAAGTGCTCATTATACACATTTACATAAGCGAATGTCAGCAGAAGTCAAAGCCTATCTCTCTACTGTACAGTTTTACAGTTCTACATATCTGTTAGTACTATTATGCTTGTCTTATTTTTGTGAAGACATTACTTACATACACATTCTGTACACACTATATTTGTTATATTTAACCTCAAATGTCATGTTTGTAATCACTGTCTTACAATAATACTCCACAAACCATGCGAAGGCATTCCTATGATACCCATGACAAAGTTCACATAACAGTTCACAGTTACTTCTACCAAATCAAAAGCTGCTATACTGCTATCTGGGATTGCAATAAAGTATAACCTTAACAACAGCTACATACTTTCTACTACAAGGAATAATTTCAGGGCACAAATGTGGCACTAATGTCGCCCTTGGCTCACACATTTGGGTATCCAATATATTTTTATTACTTACTGCATGTAATTAAATGGTGCCGGGGGTGTCCTCCCATGGTCTGAGATTCATATCAAGTATTGTAAAAAATCAGCCAACCAGTACAAATGCTAAAGGGGGAGCCTCAATGGCATACATACAGATCACATGGTGATATCAAACACTCAGGTTTTCATTTTTCAGGAAGGAAAGTAGGATAAAAAATGTGGTAAAAGTGTAGTGATTGACAAGCATCACTCTTACTGACACCATACACCACTTCAGCCAACATTCTTCTTTCAGGGCTGCTCTTTGTCCCTACAAACTTATTGAACAGTCTGCTATCATCAGATACTGGAGAAACAGTCTGTACTGACAAACATTAATATGATGCATTCTGTATTCCAAATGACCACAAACACAGATACTGCAAAACCACCAGTTTACAACCATGTTTTAGAACACATTAGGAATGCCCACACAAATGAATGACAGGACACGAATAAGACAGACAATTTTCTGGCCTGGGTGAAGTGATTAAATTATTGGGACAAAAATACTGTAACAACACTATCAGGTGGCTAAAATCCAGTTATTAAAAATTACACACCATGGAACTGTCTACAATTTCAGTATTTCTTTCAGGTATATTTAAACTATTACTGTATGGAAGGGGGTGAGGGGGGGGAGAGGGAAGGGTACATAAACACAGTTTACCAGTGGCAGTGTCAACTCAACATATCACACAACTTAACATTTCCCTTAAGAACATGACAACACTTACTGAAGAACCTCGTAAAATAAAAAAATCATCATTACAGAAGGTATCCACGAAACCACCCCTAACAACTCGGAGCACAGATGGGGAACCATGTGTCCAGAAACCAGAGTACAAGGAATCGAGTATATGTCCAAATTGTCACACTTTCAATAACACACGGCTAATAAATCCTTCAAAAATGTGTTTGCAGTTTTCTAAGTATGACAGCAACCAAAGTTACTTTCTAGAAAAGATAAAGATGGATCAGATGTGGGGTAAGCACGCTACCATGAGTACAGAATTCTTTCCCATCTCATATAAATAATTTATGGAGGTGACAGGTGGAACATGCCAAACAGATGGGCTGACTCACAGACATAATGTTCACTGGAACATGTGGAAAGAAAGGATAGCTTGGAAAATGTACAGTAGTTTTGAAACAACATTAAAGCAGATGGATCTTGAAGGTAGGAAAGGAACTGCTCAGACAATCTGCAGCAGTTGTAAATAACATAAAAAATGTTCAGTTGGATGGATCTTAAGGTAGCAGACTGCACTATATGCTATCTTAAATACCAGTAAAAACAAATCTGACATTCAGAGGACCGTGCATCGTGATATATTCTTATAATAAAACCAATGATAAGCACTAGTTTCTTACATTTATTTTTGGAATAGGACTATTCATGTTCCGGACAGTATCTCTGTCCGTCATCAGGTTATGCTGACTGCTTACTAGCAAGCAGTCAGCATAACCTGTATGACATATAACTAGTGCTGTGTGTACAGTGCTAGACTCCTGATGATCGACAGAGATATTGTCCAAAACATGTGGAGTCCTATTCCAAAAATAAATTTGAGAAATCAGTGCTTCTCATTGGTTTTATTATAACAGTGAAAACAAGTTGAAAAGACACTTGTCAGACATGGACATCCCTCAACATATAACCCTGCCCGTTAGTGCCTTATTGCACACTCAATGACAGCAATTTGTCAATCAAAACAGAATCAAACAGAACCTAACAACAATCTCTGTTAAAGTAGTCCCCATCTCTCTCATATCAACACATCCTAAGAACATTTTCCTATGCTCCTTTTGAGATAAGAAATAGAGTTACAAAAACAATTTAAATATTTACGACAGAGAAAACATATGAAATAAACACAAAACTGTCTCAAAAGGAACAAGTCACGCTGAATGCTTGCATGCTGATAACCAAAGATACATCAAACAAAGTAAATGTGCCCCTAAGAGTATGGATATTTGAAAAATACATGCCATGTGACTGTGTTACACATCACAGCCACTGTTGTTGATCTTTTGGCACTACTTATTTTTTGAAAAGATATTCATATTTGTGACACTAGAAATAAATAAATAAAGAGAGAGACAAAGTATTGTCTTGTACTTTGTTCAATATTCCCCACCAAGAATAGCATTCTGAATAACAGATGTGTTAAAGCCTAATGAAACCTGAATCTTTCACACATTCTTTTCTGTATGACAAACATGGTGGTAAGGAGCCTGGAAAATATGCTTATCGAAAGGGACAAAAGTGGAGAGAACAAAGCAAGGGATAAAATAATTACAGGAAAAGGAGACATAATGGAATATATGAGAGAATGGAGGAAATGGGAAGAAACAAACAGCAAAGCAACTGACAACAAAGATGACAACAAAAAATTAGAGAACCTACCCCCCCCCCCACCAAGAAAGGGGGAGGAAAAGGATTGATGGAAAAGAAAGCGAAAATGGGTGCAGCCCATACAATTCAGATAGATAAATACGTCTGCACTGTAAAAAACAAGATTTGAAAGCCTGCTAAAAATCATCACGCTTCTACACGCAGTACAAAAGTATGGTTATCCCTACGCACGCCACGAAGGGATAAGGGGCAGCAGAGGTACAACTCCGTTCATTCTTAAACTCTGTACCACATAAAGGTAAAAGTCGGCTTCATGCCCCTCCCGCTTTAACCCCGGGCAACCAACCCATGGTACCCGCTGAATGAGGATGAGTGGGCGTCGGAGAAGAAATTCCTGTCCTGTTCCTGCTGGGAATCGAACCCCAGAACGACCACCCCGAAGCGTCACATTAAACTGCTCAATGAGTGGCACTTGGTACAGAATCCAACATACAGCTCACAGTCTAAGTGATATCCGAGCACTGTGACACTACATATTTTTCTTGAATTTCTTTTAAACACAATTCTAATGAGCTGCAGATAAGGCAAGGGAATGTGTGGTAAAGTGGTCCTTGTGCACACCATGCCGGCTGATCTACGTTTCCACAAATGCCGGCGTGACTGGCTAAGGACAGTGCAAGTTCCCCGTACGCGAGTGCGATGACCTCTTCTGCCAGCATGGCTCTGCTGTGATCTGACGAAACAAGAAACCGTGAAGGAGAAATGATTATCACAACATTACCGCCATACTTTTATTGTGCGGGCGGTAAGGCTTGTATCAGCCCATGTTATATCAGTTACAGTTAGTAGTAATGCCTTCGAACGGAAGGTCTGCCTTAAACGAGGTGTCCCAAATTATGCATGACAAGAAAACAATCGGTCTTTTAAATGCAGATTCGTTACATAGTACCTGATGCAATACAGCTGTAAAGGGTAACCATTAAAAAATGATTACCATAGTAGCGATCCTGCGGGGTAAACATGCACACAGGCAAACCACGGGAGCCCTGCAAATAAATGGGCGCTGAACGCATGGAATTCTAGCTCCATTATCTGCCATGATGGAAGTTCCAATTTTTCTAAATTCAGACGACGGTCTCCCACTGTTGGTTTGTGTTTTATGCCTTCTTACAGAAGGGAAGAATGATGTGGAATAGTGCAAGTAACAATGTCGCAGTTGGAGGAGAGAAGTACAGCCGGCCAACTGGTAGTGAAACTAACGTAACCCCGGATCAAAATCACAAAACATTAAAATCTCTCGACGCGGACGTCTGACGCCATATGGCGTCAATAAAGAGAATATTTGATATCCGTAACAGCGTTGACACTGACTGACATACAGATAAGCACAAATATAGGCTCGTTTTTTTATCCGGCAACTATCGGTTGTCACTTCCTGGAGAGGCTCGCTTATCGTGAGAATGCACCCCCTCAGCCGACGTGCTCTATGGAGTACCGGATGTGACAAACTAGTTGTCAGATAAAATATCGACTCCGTATCTAAGGTTCATAGTGTGAACATAAGCCCATCGTCTACTGTGGCACATTATACTTAAGAATTATGCGTCTCGAATTCCCAAGCCAACAGCTACAGAACGCATAAACCCTACCTCTAAACCACATGTCGCAAAAGGCTTAAGTTAAGCCGCAAACTACGATAATAATCAAGAGAATTTCATGGCTTAATCCTTTTTCAAGTACGCAGGTAGACAGAATAAACGATCCAAATAAAAACCGTGTCCGGATTTCAACCTAAATATTTTTAACACGATATTAGACACTTCTGTGGCCACTTGCTAACACGTTCATTTGGCACTAGTATTAGACAGGGTCATTATTTTCTCTCACCTATATCGTTTGCCACATCCTGCCGCTATTCCATCATGCGTGTGATAGGCCGCAGAGTCAGCTACGGTTGACATGATAAGTGAGCCGACAGGAAGTGACCAACGTTGTGGGTCAGATAACACACCCCTACATTTGGGTCGCAAGACAAATATGATTTACGATTTTCGTTCGTAAGACGGAAGTGCGAAACACTGATCAGCACGCTTCCATAATTCACCTAAGCACCGTGAGATGGGACAGACAAATCAGTACAAGCCTACATCAGTTTCTTAATGCGTCGGACGCACAACACTGACAAACACAAGGAAGTTTATCACACGGGTCGGGGTTTATTCATGTATTCATTTCTCCGCATGTATGTAACTTGTCAGTAACAAAACAGGGAACCCCTCCCCGAAAACGCACTCAGGCGTCGAGTCGGAAGTTTCTCTCTCGAGTCGGGCCGTCGTACTGCACGGTTCGCTTTACGGATGCGCGGTCTATAAACTTCCTGCACAATTCCGGTACAGTTCTGTTCATTACCACCGACAACACACCGCGTTTACAATCGCGTACGTTACAATCGAGAATCACCCCCCCCCCCCCAAACACAAACAATTCAGTCACTAACTATAAAATCAAACAACACAAAATCCAGAATC
>Ga0123354_10017383_pt1 | contig 11272 bp, 7 predicted proteins | sample TergutLab28metaG_2_FD_97872 | JGI IMG/M metagenome (GOLD analysis project Ga0123354, IMG submission 97872) | Labiotermes labralis P4 segment gut microbial communities from Petit-Saut dam, French Guiana - Lab288 P4 | ecosystem: Host-associated > Arthropoda: Insects > Digestive system > Gut ... | reverse complement strand
GTCTAGAAAACAGAGATTAACGGCTGTGGGGACCCGTTGCGCTGACCACGTGACACCCCTCTATCCGCAAAAGTTGGCACTAACTTCGCCGACGGGCGGCGGCCGCTCTGTCGGTATAGTTCGTGTGCGGACTAAGGCCACGGAGAGAGAGAGAGAGAGAGAGAGATAGCATATTGCTAATGATTACGGTTTAGCTATATTATTTTTCACTATTTTGAAGCATATTTTTCTCTTCCAAATTATGTATAGTCTATCGGTTTTATGTACAACCTAGTTCTCCCGCTCGTCCATCACTACGGATCTAATTTTTTTGCGCGATATTTACATTTTATCTTGTGTGCAAAAGTTCATAAATTTCTCTATTCAGTGAACCTGTTGCCACTGAGTAGCTACCGGACTGTTATTTTATTTTCGATACGCAGCCATTTTTTGTGCAGGAGCTATTTTCTCCACATCTGCCTTTCTGGACTTTTCAACGATAAATCTACTGTAAGACAAAAATATCTGTTTACAAAACATGTGTTTAGTGTTCTGTTAGAAATTATTTTGGATTTCTTGATTAGGCAAAAATAAATAAGACGAGGGCAGTATAAATACTTGGGGCTGAATTTGGAAAAGCCACAAACAGGGCAAATATTGATCTCGAATTAAGTAAAATAGCAAAAATTATTTCTAGGAAAAGAAGAACCTAGACTTACTAAAACTGAATGTTGGTTGAGTATTTGCTGGTAATGGATAAAATATTGGCAGATATGCGTTGTTAGAAGTTATTTAGGCCTGTTTGTTTTCCGTAAGCTGTGACTGTAAACTTTGATTAACCAAGCATATGGCTGATAACATACATTTGTATGAATGGACGTCTGTAAACTATGAAAATGAGCTCAGAACCCCTCTTAATTAAACTATTAATTAAAGTACTTTCAATTTCAAAGACAATTATTGCTTCGTGTGAATTTGGCATTTCAACTTTAAGTAAAGAGTACACTCAGTTTGAAACAAGTTTTATTCTGGAATGTAGAAATTTACTAGTGCTTCTGAAGAATCCACTGTCTCCCAAATTACCTCTAAAACCATACAACAAAACTTAAGCTACAGGTTTCTTTAAATGTTGCCAGTCTCTATTGTACCACCTAGACTTAGTACTCGGAAGTGTTTTCGTCATATCGTCGAAGTGAAAACGTGAACTTTCACACAGATCAAGAGAGTCTGAGAATATAATTCAAACGATTATAGAAAATAATGCAAACAGAATGACAGCACAAAAAATAATAAATAATTTTAATACTTTTACTTTTAACCACATGCATTTAATGTGTTGAAGTGAAGGTGATATGGAGAGATGAACCTCCAACACGTTTGTCGGAAAACGTCAGGTAGAAGGGAGGACAAAATTAAGGTATGTATTTTTTTTTACGTTTTGCTGACCGTGCATTTCAGTATATTTATCTCAGTAATTAACCAACTTGATGCACAAAACTTTTGTTTTACAATAAGTTTATTTCATGCCTCTACATGTTTCGAGCACATGTGCTCATCATCAGGGGGTCAAAATTGCATTACACATCCTCTGATATCATCACACCTATAGGTGTGTTTAGGTGTGATGATACCAGAGGCTGTGTAATGCAATTTTGACCTCCTGATGATGAACACATGTGCTCGAAACATGTAGAGGCATGAAATAAACTTATTGGAAAACAGAAATTTTGTGCATCAAGTTGGTTAATTACTGAGATAAATATAAGGTGTGTAGTTAAGGAACAGGGTGTGAGAGTAGGATGGGTGGAACTGTGCAGTGTGACCTACGATTCTCCTGCTCTGACTGGGACACTGTTGCGCTTAAGTGTCTCCCGACGTAAAAAAGGTAACAGTGACCTTGGGACAAACCATGAAGGACCAGGGTGGGAGTAGAGGTATAACTCTACCCTTTCTTTAACTTCGGTGCTGGATGGGGTTGGGCGGTCAACGCCACATCCCGGCCACTTTATCCCCGGGAAGAAACCCGGTGCCCAGTTTATAAGTGACTAAGTGGGCAACAGGGCCGGTCTTGACGGGTGCGGAGAATCTTGCACCTACTGGGATTGGATCCCGGACCGTCTAGACAGTAGCGAGTCGCTGTACCGACTGAGCTATCCAGGCTCACCGTCTCCCGAAATTTCGAAGGAATATGTCCGATTCAAATTCGACATTTCCAACCCAAGTAAGGTTAAGATTGGGCTACGAACACTTAAATTTGAAGGCGAAGTTGTGCTTCGGAAGGTTGGGAATAAATGACGGAACCAGGAGCACATCTCAGAACACAGTAATCCTGGATAGAACTGGTTTAGGACGCGATTCAATTACGCGATCTTGTGAACACGGTATGAATATTCAAGGTGTTTGAGAGGGTTACAATTCCTTGTCTAGCCGAGCGACCATCAGTTTTTCGTGTGGTATGATGTATGGAGGCAGACTACAAGACGCTGTTATTGTGATTCAGAACGCTGACATTCAGAACATAAAAATCTAAAATTATGATAAGCCTGTAGCTAATAATTTTTGGTATGTGTTATTTGTCCAATATTTCCATAAAGCTCTTACACATTATTGTTTTATTCTCCTTGCTTCTTGCTGACTAGTTTTATGATGGCGTGTAACTGGAAGTTACAAGTGTGCAGACGGTTTGTTAAGTTCCAATGCGTGGGTGGGTTCTGCAGAGATGGCAGCACTGAACAGTCAGTGGTGTGTTACACTACTGTCATACCAAGAGCTGCGTCACGGCAGTCAGGCTTCCCTGACCTACTTCAACGTGCACGTCAAACGTACGAATATGGCTTTCTTTATGGGGTAAACAAATGAATGTTCGTCCTCTCCTTGAATCTCCTTGTCATGTGATAAATGACGCGCAGTGGCGGAATGGCTCTATTTCCGAATATACTCGCCAAGTTTCTTCAAATTAATTTAATTTTATTTTAAAGTCGCACTTTATTTCTTATTGCAGCTGTATTGGAATCTTAATTTTTTACAAAAAAGACCATATTCATTAATGAGAATTTTCCGTAAGAGTATTAATTGTACTCATTGCATTGGAGGGTAGGTGGGCCCCAAAGAAATTCTGGACGTTTTGTAAAGATGAAAGTCTTTTATCCCCACCGGGTTTGTTACTCCGGACGCTGTAGCCCCTAGCCCAATCACAATACTGAAAAAAATTGTTATAAAACTTTCTTAAAATAAAACCAATTTGAAGCACTAATTTCTCAAATTTATTTCTGGAATAGGACTCTATGTGTTTCGGAAAGTATCTCTGGCCATCATCAGGAGTCTAGTACTAGCGCTAGCACTAACACTAGCACACAGCAATAGGTACGGGTTATAAGGTTGTGCTGACTACAGTCAGCACAACCGATACGACCCATACCTATTGCTGTGTGTACAGTGTTAGACTCCTGATGATGGACAGCGATACTGTCCGAAACATGTATAGTCCTATTCCAAAAATAAATTTGAGAAATTAGTGTTTCTCGTTGGTTTTATTATAAGAATATATCACGATGCACGGTCCTCAGAATGTCAAAATTGTTATAGAACTGCTGTGTTAGATTTTGTTCAATGCGTGGTGAACGTTTGAATGATTAAGTACAACACAGATACTTGGGGCACCGGCCCCCGAAATGTAGTGTTGCATGAACGTGAACAAAATTCATAAAAGAATATTTCAAAGAGCTGTGTATTACGTACGCTATATTTACGTAAATCATCAATTACAAATGTGGCAGCGATATGCAACTTTGATTTTAAATCTGCACTTAAGTAATATGGCATCAATACGTAACAGAAAGGCCGTAATAACAACAGCACTCCACGTTTAGAAATAGAATTCTATACAGCAGAAAATATGTTCCAACATTGAGTCCCAGTTTTGTAATGTAGCCTATTATTTTTTTCTTTATTGGCTATGATGTATTTTTCCGCAAATACATGTATGCAGCCATATATTTGAGTCTTATTTTCAAAAACCAAATTCAAGAATTCAGAATTAAAGGCAGACCAGGAATGCTGTGGAACAAGTTCGTCCAAACCCAGTTTTCCGTAACGACTTCTCGCCCACCGTAACAATTTTAGTCCCTGTATATATTCATAGATCAGGGTCACCTGCAGGTAGCCAATTGACTAACATAAAAAAAAAATGTGTGATTTTATGGTCTTAGGTCGGTGAGTAGTATCAAGCGAGGAATTTAGTGTAATGTGATTCCGTGTGGAGTGATGGATAATATTGAGAGTTCCATAGAAATATAGCGCCACAATCTGCTGGGTTGAGCCAGACGTCAACATACATAGAAACAGCGCTGTCTCAAATTAAACCTTAAAGTTTTTAATTTATGGTTCGTGTTGAGATTTATATGATTTTCTTCCACATTAATTCAACAACTACGTGAAAACTAGTATCTCAAACACAGCAACAATTAATTCAGTAATTTAAGGTCACGTGATGACGTGAGAAAACAGCGAAGAATCACCAGAGACGGTTTCTGTCATTATGATGGCGTGACAGTGTAATGACATGTTATTAGACAAGAAAGTTAATATTTCATGCGGGCACAGATCCTTACAAAGCGAATTTCTTTATCTCGCTTTACCACAAATGGACAACAGAATTAGCATGTGGTACTTAGGGGAGGGAAATACACGAAGATTTTGGTAGGGAAACATAAAGAAAAGAGGTCGCTTGAAAGGCCTAGGCTTAGATGGATGTTAAAGGAATAAGATGGGAGAGACGAGGGTTTTAAACTGGCTCAGATTACGTTCACGTTTCGGGCTCTTTTACAGGCAATAATGAAGCTTCCAGCTCCAAAATATGCAGAGAATATCTGTACCAGCTAACGCACTATTAAATCCTCAAGACGTATTCTTCTCCATTGAGTTAGTTACTTGGTTGGTTGGTTAGTGAAATGTTTCGTTTTTGTGGCGTCGTTAGTCACATAGATTAGCCTACAGTCTGTAACACAAATGGTGAAATATTTAGTGTGTAATGGAATGCAAAGAATATAAACATAAATGTTGCTAACCCGTTCTTATATATAATTTCGGAATTTACTTTAGAGGGGCTCAGGAAAACCACATCAATCAGGATTAACCGTTTTCAAGTCGAGATATGAAACCGAATACGTAGCAGAAGCAACATCCAGCTTCGAAGTTGCTTCGAATGTGGCAATAAGTAGCAATAAAACATTCCCGTTACAGGCCTGGAGTGGCCCAGAGGGTTCCAGGAAGTTAAGGTTCCCAGATTTCATGACAACGGCACAGGATGGTGGTAAGGTTGTCAACCTTACGCACCGGCCGCCTTTACCCCCAGGAAATGCTCCTGGTACTCATTTCTGTTAGAAGCTGAGTCGACTCCAGGGCTGTAGTGCGATCGGATGGATTATGTTAATGAAAAATTCCAATGACACCAACTGGGATCGAACCAGCAACCTTCCGATTTGTAGCACAGCGCCTTAACCACTGTGCTACCGCGGTCAGAAGATTAGTCGCATATAGGCCAACTAGATTTGCTGAGGCTTGAATTCTCCGAATCCAAGCCGTACATCGGGGTTCTCACGGTGACGTGTTAATTCCTACTGGTCACAATTGCTGGCCTCGTGACAAACGCACAAATAATACCACGATTCACTTTACTGTCATTCCGCCACTGGCTTGCAGAAATCTCTGCTCCGTTGTCACCGGCAACATTCAAACAACAAGTTTAATGCCATAGCGAAAGTGGAGCTTGTCCGGGCCTACAAAACAGTCATTATCTGTCTAGTTCTGTGGGCGTCATGTGGTACATTCATCACGCCGGCTCTACGATAAGATGAGATATGGGGATCTGCAGTACAATCCATAAGAAGACAGAGCGAACAAATCTCACCACACGATCCTCTACTCCCTGCATTAAAAAATGTGCTAGGTCTCAGATCCAGTAAGGGTCACTTTTGTGTACAGAAATAAACGATAACAATCCCTAGCCATAAAAACATTTAAGTAAGAAAATCAACGGTTTATACGACTCGTTTTCCACTCTCTTACGAGCTGTTAAATCTCCCAAACGTCATCACCTGTGACGTAACATTTATTCTCCCCTTTTCTCTCGCTCCTGTAACTCTCTCCCCTACTGTTAAACCAAAAAGCTTCCGGTCTGTCATTCACAAACATCATCTACACAACTCCCTCCAGATTTCGTTGTGTGCAGTCATCATCTCCATGACTTGTCTAAACCATCTCAAACCTCACTCCACATTCTAACCCTTGGTAAAGGGGAAAAATTACGACCCATTCGTCAAGGACGATGTTAAGAGATACACCATCAAGCAGTGGGTCAATGACATTTCCTTGGCTCGCGAAGGATTGTCCATTCACGACACACTTCTTCCTGCGTGCGCTCATACACGTGACCCATTTGTCACATTCTTTAGTCTATGGCTGCGTGGCATATACCAGAAGGGACTGAACGCAGAACAGATTTTGACAACAGAGAACACATACATTGCATGTGATGAACACGGTCGGGTTCGAACTGAATTACGGACAAGGGTAATGTAAATATTACGTGTACTGATCACGTGGCACAGTTAGTGACCATCTTCCAGTCTGACTTTCTTTATTTTCTTGAGGACCAAAGATATCGTTCACAGCAAAGCGTGTTTTAAAACCTCGTGACGAAATAGTGCCATCTGTCAGTAGATACAAATGCTAGGAATCGTCCGTAGTCATCGAAAGTACATATCTATGTCATAAAGCGTTGACTGAACAGCTTTCAGTTCCATCAGGCATAAAAAAAACCCTTACGGTATTTTGTCTTAAAATCCATTGCTCCTTAATTTCTCCTTCAAAATAATGTAGTGTGCAATAAGTGCTTTATTTTTAGGCACATAAATCGGCTGTGTTCTGTTTTATTCTGTATACAAATGGAGGTGCGGTCACTGCGCAAAACGACGAAGCGCGTTTTCTTTTCAGTCAATACAAAGTCCTTACCGTATTTCATAAGCAGTTCAGAAGACATGTTTCTACTTTACCATCGAGTGATCTTCATGTACATTCACTGAAACATTAGACAAAATTACGACACTAATATGACTTTGATTATATCACAGAACGAAATAGACCTTCCACGTTTTTTTACGCTGTTGGCATACTATGTTACATGAAATTGTTGTACAAATCTATCACCTTAAATGTCGAAATTGCGTCTTGGAAATTTGGCTAAGGTAAAAATCTGTGGATTTTACAATACCCTAATTTATCTGGTACACTTTCAACCTTTATGACTGTATGTAGTTTTGTACAGTTTTATGAAACATTTCACTGAGAAGGTAAAACAAATACTGTGTCTCAACTACCTGAGATAATAAATCAAAGTTCGTGTAAATGCTTTAATTTCAAATATAAATTAACATATGTGGTCGTGCATTTCAGCTGATGGATACAGCAGAAACACGTTGTTTTATCTGTTTCGGAAACAGTGTAATAAATTTGTTTTTTTAAATGTTTATTGACCGTTCTTCGTGATATATCCGTATAACATGAACCAACATGATGCGCTATTTTCTATTAATTTATTTCAATAGTGAGCTTGCATATGTTTCGAACAGGCTTGCTGCTCCTTATCAGGAGGATCAACCTTGTATGAACAGCAAGTGGTATAGTCGACATAAAAGCGTGACATGTACCGATTGTTGTATATAAAAGGTAATACCTCCTGATGATGAGCAGTAAGCCTGCTCGAAATATGTAGAATCTTACTATTGAAATAAACTAAGAGAAAAATAGTGTTGAATAAAGAGAGACCAACTTGATGTCACTTGCTTTATTGTTTCATTATTTACTGCTCAACATGTTTCGGATGTTAATACATCCGAAACATGTTGAGCAGTAAATAATGAAATAATAAAGCAAGTGACATCAAGTTGGTCTCTCTTTATTCAGCTATCAAGATGATGCACGGTCCAATAAACATAAGAAAATAGTGTATCTTGTTGGTTAAGGTTATACGGACAATAAAGGTTTGTTGACGGCACGGAATTGCTTCATTGTTTTGTATTTCTACACAACATTCAGTGTTTTTAAGCAATTCGGGATTGAAAAATCAATTAACATGAACAATATTTTAAAACATATGTTCAGAAATCATGCCTGAAACGAGACGTTATTCAAAAGGTATTCAGTTTATAACATTTTTTTTTTTCAGAAAAGTAAAGACAGTTATCTCATGTCGAAAGCCTCATATAGGTGAGGAAGCAGAAAGAGACTTCATACTCCTGGACACTTCTTTAAATACGTTACAGCTACGTGCGCTTGAATTAAATATGGTAGACTTTAAAACTTACGCAGTTAAATATGAATACTAACCCAGGATTGCGAAGTTTGAAAACCTACTTAAGAGCTGAGCTTAAATATGCACAAACATGTCTTTGGAATGACCATCAAAACAGAACAGATCAACATGGATAACACTGCTACACAGCTCTTCAATCAAGACAACAAGACAGCAGCTCACTTTCCAATATTTATCTATCTCAGTATTATCCTGTTATATTTGTTGGTCATCTAACAGGATTCCACACCAGAAAAAGTGTTAATTTTTTAACTAGTCTTTTTCAAAACACGCAACAAAATTATAGAAACCACAGACATATTAATGTAAAATAAATTGTTTTTGTAGCTTTGTTATCTACTACCAGATCAATTGAAAGGTTTTCAGGAAAATGTTTTACACATATTTCATTTATGTGTTTCCCTTGACGTGTGACAGCACAAGTCTGCTTCACAGTCATAGGAATCAGTGACGTTAATGAGTGTTTTAGTTTTTTTTATCAAACGACGCTCTTACTCGTTAAGGTTATTTACTTCTGTAATGGATGGATGAGTAAATATGGAGCATTGACAGAATATCGAGATACTTACTCCATACTTACACCATGGAGTATTCTTTCTTGAGAAGCTAATCGGTTCTCAACTAGTGAAGAAATTCCTCTTTTTATGGAACCCGAATGTTCATTACCTCATTCACAAGCACCAAACTCCTGCCCTATCGTGAGCCACATCGATCCAGCTAATGCCTTCACATCCCACTTCTTGAAGATCCGTCTTAATATTCTCCCATCTACACCTGGGCCTTTCAAATCGTCTCTTTCCATTAGGTTTTCCCGCCAAAATCCTGTATACGCATCTACTCTCCCCATACGTGCTGCACGCCTCACCCTCCCCATTCTTCTCAATTTGATCACCCGAACAATATTGGGTGAGGGGTACAGCTCATTAAGCTCCTCATTACATATTTTTCTCCATTCCCCTGTTCCCTTGTCCTTCTTAGGCCCAAATATTCTCCTCAGCACCCTATTCTCAAACACCCTCAGCCCACATTCCTCCCTTAATGTGAGCGACCAAGTTGCAAACACATACAAAACAGCACGCAAAGTTATATTTCTGTATATCTTAATCTTTAAATTTTTGGATAGCCAACATGCCTAGGTACCCTGACAGAAATATGTCTAAGTACCACTTTTAAGATCCCGGACATACAGAAGACAGAAATTTAAATGTAAGGAATTGGGCTACCTCGTCTTCTCCTGCAATAAAATGCATGTAATTTTAAATAGTGAAAGCAATAGTGTTAAATTTTCAAATCCCTGTTGGATATTATTGACAATGCTAAGCCAAGTGTCAACATGAAGCCTTGTCGAATTACTAGAGGCCATTTTATTCTTCTGGCGATTTTGCTGATGGATGTAGAATATTGTCTTGGGGGGTGGGGTGATGTTTTTTCGTGTTACTTCAACCAGATAAAATTATCCCATTTACCGGACGCCGAATGCCATTGGTCTATCTACTCAGTTATCCTGTTTACCACCCAGGGACATTTACTTACTCTCTTGCCAACATTAAAAAAAAAGGATAGCTTATCGTGTGTGTGTGCGTGCATGCGTGATAAACGTGCAGAGGGTGTTCACATTACGTTATCTTGCCGGACAGAAAAGTTACCAATGCCGTGTAAAAATGGAGGAAATAGCAAGAAGTCTGAGAACAGTCATTCAGCGTTTATCGCAACAAACAGGGGGTTCAATAACACACCAGAAAAACAATGTCGTGGTAATTTATTGCTGTTATCTCAGCCAGTTCAGTTAAGTCAGTTATAATCCGACAGTGGAGTATACTAAGGTTACGATTCTACAGAGAATATGGAGAGATACGTCCAGAAAACCCGGGCGTTTTGAATGCCAGAAGGAGCACACATTCTGTTTGGGAGGTGACGTTAAAATAAAGAGAAAACGTGATTTTCCTCTGTAAAGAATTCAAAGCTGATCGTTTCTAGCATACTGCATCCACTGAGCGGTTTATTGAGGCTTGCGATTTAAAGTGTCGGAAAACGCGAATTTGTTCTCACTTCCTGCAGATACACAACATATTAATGAATAAAATCTGGTGTCCGTAAGTTAATTGTGAACCTGTTCTCAGCGGATTTTACGCTCTTCATAATTTGTATTTTCTTACATTCCATATATTTGAACCAACAGAATTCACGAATTAAAATAAATAAAACAGATTACACAACACACTTCATATTTGGTACCAAATCCTACATGTTTCAGCACCAAGGTGCCATCTTCAGAGTTTATTAACATGCAACGTGCCATCTTCAGGAAATTTATTCACAACAAAGTGCCATCTCCAGGGGGTTTAATAACTTGATTAACCACAAGTTAATAAACTCCCTGCATATGACACCTTGTAGCCGAAACATATAGGAGTTGGTACCTATTGTGAAGTATGTTTTATGATGCGTTATATGACGTTTCAGTTAATGCTTTTTTTGGTTAAAATATGGATTGTTTTCAGAGATTACGTACCTTCCCTTCACCATATCCCCTTCGAGACAGTCATATCAAAACCCAGGCCTACACTGCGTAACTAACTTTCTCACTATAACGTCATTAAATATATAGCGGATACTCTTAATTTCGTGTTTTCCTATCTAATATAACAATTTCGTATTTAGCACTAAAAAATGTTATATATAAAACTTAGAAATTTGCTTTTTGCACACATATGCTAAATGTAGTAATTTAGTGTACTGAAAATTTCATAGTAAAAATCCGCAAAAATTAAAGAATATATTTATTATGTTAATATTTCAAAGAAGAAGAAGAAGAAGAAGAAGAAGAAGAAGAAGAAGAAGAAGAAGAAGAAGAAGAAGAAGAAGAAGAAGAAGAAGAAGAAGAAGAAGATGCGCCTAAAATTCAACAAATTTTTAATTCCT
>Ga0123354_10017382_pt1 | contig 11272 bp, 8 predicted proteins | sample TergutLab28metaG_2_FD_97872 | JGI IMG/M metagenome (GOLD analysis project Ga0123354, IMG submission 97872) | Labiotermes labralis P4 segment gut microbial communities from Petit-Saut dam, French Guiana - Lab288 P4 | ecosystem: Host-associated > Arthropoda: Insects > Digestive system > Gut ... | reverse complement strand
CTCATTTTACTCAATAGAAGAGTACTTTAGTTAATCAGGAACTAAGATAGGCATTGCAAGACATTATTACAGTGGTGTATGTGATTTAAGGATTTAGTATATGTGCATAATACAATTACTTTTTATTTTAAGCTTTGTCTACTGGCATTATGTAAATACTGAAACGATCAGATACTCTAAACTGACCACACTTACTTGTATAAACTTGAGCTGTTACCTATGTATTCTTTTACAAACTGCTGTCATATGTATCTTACTGCTTAGACTTATTCTGTACTCTGCCTATTGCTATGTAATGACAAGTTCCATATCCACTCTGATGGATCTCTGGAATACTAAATAAATAAATAAATAAATGTGATTTTGTAGATATCTTGTAACTAGAAAGTGCTCTGGTATTGCACCTTAGATGAATAAAGAAACAGACAGACAGGCAGACATACATAGAGCAATCTGACTACAGTCTCCTCCTTGAGAATCTGACAGTCACTCAACTGGGTAAGATATTGGCTGCTACACATTTTTTACTGAATTCACAACAGCCCAACAATTGCCCCTAACTTAAACTTTGACTTGTGCCTTCACCCTGAGCAATTTATGTTACCATGCATATGTCATAAAGTTGTTGCCATAAAAGTGATAACATTGCCTCTACCAACTGGTTAGCAGAAGGCTTTGAAGAAGACAGAAAGAAGAATACTTTGATGTTATAGGTTAAGAGTTTGGATTTGTCAAACTCTACTTTCTATTGCAACTCACTTAAGTTTCAGGGGTTTGCTGGAGTAGACACGCAAAGTGAAACTAGATTCCTGTCCTGGTTCAAATGTTGTTGGAAGAACCAAGTATCCCCCTTGCTCCAGCTGGCACCTGTGACTCACCTGTATGTAACAGAAAGAGGCCAATTCATGATGAAATAACATCACATTTGAAGAACACATAATATCATAATAAGAGTTTTATGTTGAATTAAACTACATTAATCAATAAGAAATACTGTTTTAATACTTTCGATTAGTAACATATTTTTAGTCTTGGAATCCTCTTTAAGGGAAGAAAGAAGGATTTAACAAGCTATAGTAGGTCAACCTGATTCAGACTTATGAGTAGCTCCTTGGCCATCCATTATACTAAAATACATGCTTGCTATTAGAGTACAAGGAATAAAATGTAATAGTGGAACAACTCTTAACATTGTTAAGTTTACACTAACTTACTATTTGTGGATTAATTCATTACTTAGTAGAGGAGAAAATCATGACAATTCTTTTTGTGTGACACTTTTCAATTTTCACTGACTTCATTTGCCATAGTTACAAAAGTTTCCCTAAACACACAAGATTATACACTGCAACTCATGTGTAAAAAAATAGAAACTAAATTATTCCTGCACTTAATTGATCACTGGATCATAAAGGTGTATGGGGAAATGGAGATATTACTACAGGCATTCTGAACTTTGCACTGGATTGTTTATATGCTTCATAAGTGATCTGATTTACCCTTGGAAGAAAGTTTATATTACCACCAAATGAAAGGTAGATGAGCCCCAGATCTGGTATGGACTAGAGAGCAAATAGAAAAATCTCTGCCCCCATCCAGGAATGGAACCACAGTCATGCATCCCCTAGCCAGTAGGTGCTAACTGAAATATCTCTTGTAATATGGGTTTTGTCCTCATATTTCCTGAAGATGGAGATATATTCCTCAATTTCTACCAGGCTACATGATTTCATGTTCTGTAAGATAGTAATCTTCAAAGTTATGCTTGTGACAACCTCAAATTCTCACACTAAGAGAGATATTTTGTAGAGCTGAAGACACATCATGCAGAATTAAAAAGTGTTGCACCACTCACCTGTCTGCTGTTTGTGTACTGGGAATTAACAAGAGATTTGTTTTTCTTGAAAAACTGTTTTCCTATTGTTTCAGAGTTGTTCTTCGGTAAAGAATATGCTGTAAAGCCTATGACCTGCAAACATAAAGTGCAATAATTTATACATTGCTTGTTGCAATTTGTGGAAAATTCTGATAGAGGTTAAGTCTAGTGTAAGGATAAACAATGCCTTCCAGTTAACCTTCCATTCAAGCTGACTTTCAGATCAGGACTCACCACTGGTAGCCATGTTTCTTATTCAACTGAGAATGTAATATAAATCTTCCATCTTTAATCTGTTCAATTTTCTATGATCCAGTCACTTTTTTATTCTGTTACAAACTGCAGCTTTACAGAACTTGAACTAGTAACAAGATATTAAAACATGATCCTTAGGTACATAGACTGAATGGAAAAGAACAATGATCATACAACCAACTTATAGATTGGCTTCTGGACAGGAAATTTTCATACACTGTGGAAACACTGGTTTATCACTGGGAAAAATGTGTAGTAACTCAAACTGAAATGTTTCAAAAGTGCAACTGTTCAGAAAAAATTCATTATGAGATATAATCTTGTGATCAAATTTACTACAGAATTCACTGGGTTTTTGCAGTATGTGCATCTAAAATCAGCAACAATAAACTGATATCATGATGCAAGGATTTTGCTTGGGAACTTTACATTGTATATAGTTATCATTTCTACAATATTTTACAGTCTGGATCTTTCTCAATGTTGAGGTAACAGCAGGGTTGGAAAAAATATCAACACAGGCCCTTTCCATTACACAAAATTCCTCTCCAGAACAGCCATTCTTGGACATGATGTCACATCACTGTGTAACTGGTTCCCATTCTTTCAAGACAATTCACTCTTCTCTTCTTCAGGGACCCAAATCTTTTGTACATTTCTACCACTCCATTATCTTGGAAATGCTGGAAACCAATTAGTCAGCAAAACACATCATACACCAGAAGGACGGGTACCTCAGCTACAATGCTGCAAAAACCCAAAACTTGCAAAGTCAGCCTTTCTTTATTGTTGCAGGCCATTGTGTTTTATGTTGTGCTGTACCTTTGGCTCCATGATACTGTGTTGGTTCAGCGAGACAATGACTTCTTCCATTTCACTAAGAATTAGATGAAGCTGAGGGTTGATGTGAAATGTATCTGAAATAGAAACGTTCTATATTAGCAACAGCCAAGGCTGAAATACAAAATCTCTAAACACTGCTGTTAAAGGACAACATTCCTGCTTTTTATTTTAGAGATTCCTGCTTCAAAATTTTGGCACATAGCCCACTGGTAAACCGAAGCATGGAGATGCCAGGCTACAGCCCCCCTGTCCCCCTAACACGAAATTTAAAAACACAAACTTTGCATTCATTATGATATCAAAGGTTTTTATATGATTTATGCTACATCCTAAATCAGTCACTCAAATTGGCTTGAACACTGGAATATTGAAAAATATAATACAAACTTGCAAATATATAGATTTTTTTCTCGTTAAGTTAGTTTCAATATTCCTTGTAACCTAACTAGAACGTGGCTTGGAGATTTTGACATGAATTTCATAAACTGGTTTTTAAAATCAGTCACAAATTATATATAGCTTGAAGGTCATCTCTGCACAAGGAAAAATTCTGGGTGTGAGTATCACAGCCTGATATCCTGACTGAGGTCTTTAACACTTTTCCAGTCAGTTCAGGTAAACAATGGTCTAGTACTTTCAACTAGATTACAGCTTCTTTCTTCCATACTCCTGCAAATTCCTCATTCACAGATAACCATGCTGTTTGATGCTACTTTACTTTAGCATTTGTGAGGGTATCTAAATAATCCAACAAACAGGAATGAGGACATTTAACAAAACAGCATGATACTAAAGATTTGAGGTTTCTGTTGTTGTGACTGTGGATATTACCATCTTCTAGGACATTACACTATGTTATCTGGTGGACATATACATTTTTAAGAAATGTGTGCCTTCCATGCTATGTCGTTTAGGTGTTTCTTATATTCTGAGGATCACAAGAAATGTATGCTTACAGTTTGTGCTCAATTTCAGGGTTGTGGAATGTTTTGGTAGGTACAGAGGGCTCTCATCCATGACCTATATGACCAGAAGTACGCCAATTAAAGCGAGACTCTTTAAGAAGTACTAATAAGAATCAATATCATTATGGGTTAATCAGGACTGTACTGATGTGTGCTGAACCGTTTAGAGATAAATGTTAACTAAATGTGTTTGACAGCTAATTATATTAAAAGTCAGCATTATTGTACTGAGAGCTTGTATATTTTGGAATGAGTGAAAACATTGTTGTCCTTTGTGTTTCTCTAATTTCCAGACATAAGTGGGTGCAAAATATCGCTCTTGAAAAATTCGTGGTTTATCACCGTGTTCCTTGGAAGTGCGGGAAATTACATATTATTTCTCAGAACTCTAGCTCCATACATGCAGGGAAACATATCGGGCACATTAACAACTGGGACCCTCTGGAGTACACGCGGTTAAGTACCACTGGGCTTGAATTATTAAGCATGTGGCATAAAAGAAAAGTAAATGAAGTAGTATGGGTTTTGTGCCATAACACCATGTTAGTGAGTGGGTCAGTCTTTTAAAGACTACTTGTTATGCGCTGCAACAACAAGTTTAACATTCAACAATTGTACAATCTGCCCATACAGTATTTATGTGTTTTATATTTATCTGAGAACAAACAGCGACTTGTGCTACTTACATCAAAAAATAATTGGTTTTATAACCGAGATGAAAAGTGTTTACAGCGCGGTACGGACTGGGTCTTTAAATAAAGCAGTCTGCGCTTTGTCTTTAACGGGTTAAACTACGGTTTATTTTCCGCTCAAGCTAAAAATTGCTAATTTTACATATGACTTTTTCTTGCTTCCTTAATTAAGCAATATGTTGTATCTCACTTCTGCGTTAATCACAAAATAGCGAGTTTTTAAATACATAGCAGGATTCCTTGAATCATTAAGCTACTGTGACAGTACCCCATGTCAACCAAACACTAAATACCAACCAAGAAACCACGTTTGTAGTGCGTTGAATTCAAAGCAGCTTTAAGCTATCCGGACACCAGATCAGCTGTCCCTGTGTTCAACACCACTTCATGAAGGGGTGCGGGGGAATGACAGTACAGATCTACGTTTTCATAAGCGTGACATTAGATGGAGGTGAGTGCTTAGCTCCAAGCTCCGACTGCTGTACCATCGCAAAAATAGATCACTATTCACCGAATAGGGGACTGGCTGGACCACATAGACGGTCTGGAGATCCGGAGAAGATAGAAAATATTGTCGCTGCTGACAATCGAAACACGATCTTCAGTTGTCCAGCTATATTGACGAATTGCTCCCAATTAATATACATGTATGAAATTAAATTACGTACACATTAATGTTTTACACTACCAAATTAGAATACTACAGTATTTGTGTGTTCGGTGGGTTTAGAAGCCCTGACTTCAAAACTGAGGTAATCATTACAGGTACTTATGGTTAATTCCGTCATCTTCATTTGCTGCCTAATGTTATTGTGACTTAATAACCTGGATTATTTCTGCATCCTCCAGCTGAAACACCTCTCTGCCATGCTCCTTGGTAAAGACGCATCTGCCATGTGTTTTTATGGTGCAGTGATGGTTCATCGCGACTTGTATCGCTGTCAAGATGGACCACCTCAAGGTGTGTGAATGTTTTTACGAAGTCGGAATACGAGATCCTGCAACAAAGAGCATGGCCCAGGAATAACGACAGAAGTTTGCTTAATCTGAAAGCGATTATTCACACAATGTACAGTAAAACATTTTAAGATAAAAGTAGTCTTTCTTAAAAAAGAATTGCATATAACATTCAGGAAAACAAAGATAGAGAACGGATGATAATATTCAACTGAATATTGGAAACAGTTTTAAAATGTTTCAGACGATTCTATATAATTTGATAAAGTTCATTTAATTTAACTAGTATAAAATATAACGCAATAAACTAAGTTGTAACTGCAAGACTACACAAGAAAACTTGTAAATAAGCTGTTGTAGGCTGTAAGATCTCTTCACCACGGTGGTATCGAAATGATGTTACATAACGTGCTGCTTTCTTGATACGTTTTGTGGTGGGTGTCGGGGTGATAGTTTTGATGTGACAACAGAAACATGTACACCTTTATTTTAAACAAGAGATTTAATTTTCCTATAAACAAGATTAGTGTCGACTAAGAAAATTATCTTGCGTTCTTATTAAATAAATACAACGGAATCTCACACACTTAGTTTATACACAGCCAGAGGAACATAAAGTTATTGGTGACTATGTAGAGTACAGACAGTCGCACAGCTATAACAGTACCCAACAACATGAGGCACGTACAAAGGGCCCTTATGCCTTTAAAACTTCTGTTTCAGCAAAGACTGTTTAAAATTAAATATCGCAGATAAATGTGTTTCAAATCTTACCAAAATTCACCGTCTCCCATATGCCTCACGGCTAGTCGCTCTTTTTCCTGTGGAGGCACTTCATCCCAGTCTAACGCTTCGCGAGCCCAGGCCCCCACGTACTCTCCTCCAGGACCCATGGGGTTTCGCAACTTGACAAGCTGCACAGGCTCGCCACTGAACGTCTCCACCTGGAAGTATTGTTGTTCTAAAGTACAAGCAACTCGTGAAAACTGGAATACTGCAATTGCCATTGAGTATAAGCACTGTAACGTTGTTACACATCCATTTGTGGGCGCGTTCGCAAAATTGCGTAAAGCGACTATTACCTTCTACATGTCTCTCTGTTCGTCTCTCCGTCCGTCAGTATGGAACAACTCGGCCCCCACTCGACAGAGTTTCATGAAATTTGATATTTGAATATTTTTCGAAAATCTGTTGAGAAATTTCAAGTTTCGTTCAAATCTGACAAGAATAAGGGGTAATTTACACGAAGACTAATACACATTTTTGATCATATCTTGCTCATTTCTTCTTACAAAGAGAAATGTTTGAGATCAACTTTGTAGAGAAAATTAAAATACACATTTTATGCTCAATAAATTTTTTTTTAAAAAAAATCATGCTGTTTATGAGATAATGTGGAAAAAATATGGTACAGTCGGACAGGCCACAGATGACAATATGGCACATACACATTTCATGCTGTATACCTTAGGCTACAAACACACACTTTTAATATGTAATGCTAATTGCTTTTCCACTGCAACAATGACTATGCGAATTTGTCTCAATGTTACGTTATACGTACATTGCCAATCTTGTCAATCACGCGTTTTTACAGCAGTGTTTCCGATACTGCAGTCCACGGAAAACTGCGGCCTCTTTGGAAGTTTGGAAGACAACAAACATTTCGCCGCTCGCCTTCACGATCAACTTTGTCACTTCCCCTTCTGCAGTTTTGTCCATGGTCGTTTTGTGAGCCCAAATAGTCAAAGACTTCACTCGAAGATTTTGAAAGAGGGCGTTGCTAGGAAATACCGAGGGAAGAAAGCGCTTCATCGCTCAGCTTCACATTACACCGACATTAAGGCGATCAAGAAGAAAAATCGTACGCATGCTTGATCAATACATGTGGCAAATTTTCGGTATAAAACGTTTAATTTCCCTTACTTTGTTATACTCTTTTGCAGACCCCTTTTTGGATACGTCCACGTATCTGAAGTCGAAATATGTTCTATGGCCAAATTATTTTGAAAGACGATGGTGCACGGTCATCTCCAGTTGTCATTCGCAGTCCTGAATTTTGAAGTTAGGTGAATCAACTGAATTGCGTGTTTTTTTTGCTTCCGCCGCGGTGTAAATGAGATATGCGCTCTTCTGTGATGTTACGCAGCGTAGAAAGACAGTCTAGACTGTGTAAAGTCCCATAAGAGCGCAGATTTCAGGTACAGCAATTCTTATGCATCCGAAGGCACTGCGTTAGACCCGTATTTTTGACTCACCATAGCACAATATCTGTATTCTTTATGGAAACCTTCCCCTTGTGTTTATTAGTGCGTAACTTTACGTTTATTCAGTCCAACACAACACAGGTGTATTTCAATTCAGATGGTTACACTTATAGGTACAATACATGTTTCTACTTTTAGTTATGCCATACGCAGGCATGTCAGTACAGAACCTTACAAAGAAAGATAAAATAAGAATCTAAGGGGCACGTTTTTGCAGTCACTATTTTATGATGTTAGAACATAAAATATAAAACGTAAAATTATAAGACTTAACTAATTTTAGAATTGTGTGTATATATGTATGTACGTTAAAGGTAAAGCAGTCCCGTTACAGGCCTGCAGTGGCCCAGAGGGTTCCAGGAAGTTAAGGTTCGCAGATTTTATGACAATGGCACAGGATGGTGGTAAGGTTGTCAGCCTTACGCACCGGCCGCCTTTACCCCATCCTGGTACTCATTTCTGTTAGAGGCTGAGTCGACCCCAGGGCCATAGTGCGATCGGAAAGATTTTATGTCAATGAAGAATTCCAATGACACCAGCTGGGATCGAACCAGCGACCTTCCGATTTGTAGCGCAGCACCTTAACCACTGTGCTACCGCGTTTTCCGCATGTATCTACGTATGTTAAAAAAAAAGACTTTTAGTACTGTATGCTTTCTTCTGGGTAATTCCCCGGTGTTCGGAAACGTTGGCATATAAATTTCAGACGCCGGGGAATTACCCAGAAGAAAACATAACAGCATTCAGAACATGGCGAAAGTCTGAAATCAAGACTTTTATTAGATTGTGGTCGTCGTGTGTTGCAGCAAGAGATCGTATTAAAATTCACATATGATGTGTTTATTTTAATTGGTGCGGTACGGTCACATGTATCATATTCTTGTACAAAATCCTTCTTTGAATTCTACTTGCAAATGGTGGGTCAGGATATAATTTAACTAGTTGGTGCAGCGATTGTTACCAGCGGAGATTTGGATTCTAAAGTCTGCGTAGCTAACATCGCTGTTCTGCCTCAGACTCAGACCGACGGCCTTACAGACCGTCGGTCTGAGTCGATTTATCAATCGCTCCGTGGGGGAACGAACGGCTTTACGTTGACGACTGTGGGTGGCCCAGTAAGCACGGACAGGGTCAAGTTCATATGGCGCCCCAAGCGAGCCTTCAGATTTGCGCACAGTAATAAGTATTCATGAAGAGTCAGGCCTTGTAACATATGACGTCATATCGACTGGTAAGTTACCGACGTTTCGTAGGAGGTTGCTGTTTCCATCTTCAAGACTGAAGTACCCAGTTGGTACTTGCCTTTTCGTTGCATGGAAAAAAATTGCCCATACGCTACGCTGTGGTGTATTACGATAAGGAAATAATGAATAAATAGAATCTATTCAAAAGCCAGCGGGAATCCATAGGGACAAAATGTAGCCCTCTGTTGAGAACGTTAATTTTGTTCTCTCCAGTGGCTGTGAGACAAACTAAATGTCAACTGTTCACACACACACACACACACACACACACACACAAAACATTACTGCATATGAAACAGCTATTTGTTACCAAAGTTCAGACAAAAGCATCTTGAACCTGACATCAAAGTGAATTTTGAAGTATTCTCACAACCATATTCAGTTACTTTACAGCCTTCACACCGGTGATTCTGCTAAGACACGACCCTCAGCTGCTCTCATCACGTAGTGCAATGCCTTCTATTTTCGCCCCATTAAAGAACGAGCATATTCAGGAGGCCTGTTATGTCGAAAACGGTCAATACTACAGTAGCTGCTTCGTTTGTGAATATTAGGGCCAAAGAGTCTGAGCGAGAAAGACATAAATTTGATTTTCGTGGAAACTGCTTCAGTCCTTCATTGTTAATATTTACAGTCTGTTGATATTACAGCTGGAATGGCATGAAGTTTACTGTTGTTACGTATCGATCTAAGGACGTCTGAAATACTGAACAGCTCGTGTAAGTTCAGTTTTGTAAGAAGACAGAAAAGACGTCAACCTTAACTTATCAGTTTATGCAACAAGCAGCTTTAAAGGTACCAATGAGCCGAACACAACTTTCTCTTTGCTGCTGTCATTTTAAGGAAGGGCGAATACGTGTCCAAATCGTCCAGTGTGAAGTCTGACCTTCATTCTGTAGAAAATATTTCGCCCGTAGCACAAGAGGGTGTTTTGTTCAAAATGATCAGGTTGGCGGTTCACGGTGCGACTTAAGCGGTATGAATTACTTACGGTTCATATTCTGTTTATTCAAACAGAAAGCTGGTGATAGGGTGTGTCAGCCAAGTTTGGTCCACTTTTGTTGGCAGAACAGTAATACTTATTTCCCTAACACTCCACGGTAATTCAGAAAGAAAAGAATATTTTCGCATGTTTACAATAAACTCATCAGTTAGCTTACAATGACGCAACATGTATTAATTTTATATAATTGGGAATAAACTAAGTTTATTCCTATTCTCAAATAAAAAAAGTAAAAATTAGAATTTATGAAGTTTCTTGAAATGTAAGTACTTCATTCCCTTGATACATCACCACAACAAAACCGTCAGTTTAACGAAGTGCCACACAATACGTAAGCATGTACATATACATACCCTTTCAACAGCATAGAGTCGATAATTTGTCCCAATATGGATCCCATTTGCCAACTTCTCAAGCTGATTTCGAATCTGAAACAGAATATGGCAATAGAACTTTGTCACTAGGCGTTCCATTCATTTCTCTACAGATGTCTGCATGTTCTGGGGACTGCTAAGTGTCACATTGCATGTTGTGGCACATGACAGCAGTTAGCAACATTTCTTACTTCTAGGATAAGTAAATCATCAGTAAATGTCCCTTAAACTGTACAGTTCAAAATAAATCCACCAATACGAATACTACTAACTCAAATAAATATTTTATGTATAATATAAAATTACAAGCAACTCCTTTATATGGTACTAAAATGGATGAGAAATTTTGCTACCTAAGTCATAGAAAAACAATTGAAAATAAGAGTGTATGTCAAGTTTGATGTGTGCTGGACTCGGCATTATTGTGATAACTGAAGAATTAGAACCAACTAGATGCTACTTATTATTTTATTGTATTTCATATAGACTCAACATGTTGCGGGCACTGCTATGCCCATCATCAGGAGCTCTCGACTATAATGTCGATTAACACATTGGTCGTCTCGTTCTTGGGTTGCTATAGGTTGGAAGTTAGGTGCAGGAAAGCTGGAGTAGTGTCCGGGCTGTTGTGCACCTATCCGCCCACTCCCGGTCACTCGCCTTCCATTGGCTGCTCCACCAGCCTGCCAGAACCCTGTCAGGTATAAATACACCACACATCCCATCCCTTGTCATACTTCATCCACCTGCCTATGAAGATGGAACTGATAGAGGGTTCCGAAACGTCGGCTATTAG
>Ga0123354_10017381_pt1 | contig 11273 bp, 9 predicted proteins | sample TergutLab28metaG_2_FD_97872 | JGI IMG/M metagenome (GOLD analysis project Ga0123354, IMG submission 97872) | Labiotermes labralis P4 segment gut microbial communities from Petit-Saut dam, French Guiana - Lab288 P4 | ecosystem: Host-associated > Arthropoda: Insects > Digestive system > Gut ... | reverse complement strand
GAACATTCGGGTTCCGTGAAATGCGGGGAATTTCTTGACTAGCTGCAAACCAGTTAGCTTCTCAAGAAGGACTCTGCACCATGGAGTAAGTAAGTAAGTAAGTAAGTAAGTAAGTAAGTAAGAGTAGTTGGGGAACATGCTAAAGTGATTCATAGGAAAATAGAATTTTAGAAACAAGAAGTCTGGGAAAACTTCAAGGGTGAAGCTTTTATGAACTCGGTAATAAATGGTGTTTTGTAACAGCTGATAACATCGTAATAATCTGAGGTAATACCACCTTTTCAAAGGAAAATGGCATGTCCTGTTTTATCTAGCAATTGGAAGAGTGAAGAGCTTCCACTAATTTTGCTCACTTGATCCAAAAACTCCGTTATGTTAACTCGAGAATCATGATATAGAGTAAGCCAAAAGTCACTGTGCACCTACCGTGGACGATGTGCGTATTCAGAGGTCCCCTGCACGTTAATTCGAAAACATTGCTCGTACTTAATTTACAAATGTTTTAATACAAGTATGTGTAAGAAAAGTCACATAGTGGATAATTTTCGTACTAAAAGGAGGCAGTTTTATCGCTTGTAGTGTAGGCGCACGGTGTCTTTACTTCATTCTGTATAACAAAAGCGATAACGGCCCACTACAGCCAGGACACAGGTTTTTAAGGTTACAGTGGATATGCAGACAACAAGGAGAAGGTACATGCTGGAATAGTCAGGAACCTGAATCGAATCCCCAATAAATTAACAGTACTCTACAAATCATGTGTTAATAAGATTGAACAGTTTTCTTCTGTGGAAAATTGTATGTGGTCATACACAACTGTGTCACATGAGGTGTATTTTATGACGGTATAATGGACAACTACATGTTTCGGCCTGTACTGGCCTTCTTCAGGTTCTCTTAGGGGAACTTAAGATGGCCAGTACAGGCCGAAACATGTAGTTGGTCATTATATAGTCATTAAATACACCTCATGTGACACAGTTGTGTTTGACTACATACAATTCTCCAAGTTTCACACACACAACGGGGATGACACACTTCCTAGTTTTCTTCTGTCATCAAGTGGCCTCTGATGCGATATTTTACAGGATCCTTACCTTATCTGACAAATATCATTTGTTACTTAACGAGCGGAAATGTAGTAGCAATCGATAGGTGTCAGATAAACAACGAACTCCCTCATTACTTAGCATACGACGTGCACCTAGCCAGCTGCACTCTCAACAGCGTATTCCCACACAACATGACATGCTGCCACAACAACATATTTACAGAAACGAATTAAATTGTGAATGTTATAATATATCTTTAGCAAGGAGAAACATAGCTTCCTGATGATGATCTAAAAAGATCGAAACATGTCGGAGTGATTATAAGTATTTTAAAGTGTTTTATGTGGAATTTATGTGAGTGCAATTGTTGGTTAATAATTGAAGTGAATGAACTTTTCGTTGCAGCTACAGAGCTCTGCGTGTTCTTTCCCTGAGGTAAAGCAGTTGGTGCATGAAGTTGCCATCTAACCCCATCTAATTCCGAAGTTATGAGTCTGTGAATCTGTACCTCTGATCTTGTCACTCCCCTTCATGGTGTGCACAGAGACAGCTTTAAAGTTGTGGAATTAATTCTGTAAGTAAAGTAGAGTAACCCTCAACTGACACGACTTTGTCTTACGCGATTCTGATTAGGCGCATATGATGAGAAATATACGAGAAAGGATTACAGAAATGCAAAAAAAAACGATAAATGCGGACGGAAAATCACTCAACAGGTGCATAGACTGAGAGTACCAGCTAATCAAACAACGTGTAAATGTTTAATGATCAAAAGTGTATGCATTTTCAGTGTTCCATATCGAATTAAAAACAACCTAATAGAGGTTAGATGCTGTTCAGTGCTACAGATGGAGAGATAGAGAAACAAAAAGACAGACAGACATGTTGAGAGGGACACTGACAGACGTAATCCCATATTGTTTATAAAGAAGGCGTAAATTTTACAAATTTTAATTTGATCTATGCCTGGCTAATAAAACAGAATTTCCCCAGAACTGCAGCCGAAATTTATCGAAGAGTTCATTTCAGTTGTGCTTGTATCTCAGGTTTCTTATACAAGCAAGGATAAAAACAACTCCTTGTGCGACATAAATTCTCAGGGATCCTAGTTAAATTGACAGGAAATATGTATTGTGTGCCATTTTGTATGGAAATATGTACTGTGTGCCATTTTGTATGGAAATAAAACTGGTTGTTTCCGACTGTTATTGATTACTGTTATTAATTTTTTTTACGATGTGAGGTCGGCGGAAGAACGCTGCATTCGCGCACCAACAGTCTATTTTTTCAGTACACATTGGCTATCACTTCCACAAACAATGCTCATCTGTGAGGCGGAACTGAATGTTGTTTTATTATTTTAAAAGCATTCAACATTATTGCTCTCAGGAACACACTTAAATGATACAGATCCGAACTACCGAACAAACACTGTTACTGCCAGGCCCCTGTGAATATGAACACACCGACTGTCAGAATGTTTGATCCCGCGAGTGTTTTCCTTCCTTTATTATTAAACATTAAAATCGCAGTGGTTATTTCATGTACAAACTCCACTAAAGTAAGGGAACTATATTTTGCCCACAAAGGGTATTAACGTGTACCGCATCATACACTAAACGAACAGCCTTCGTTTCTCTAAACTGTTTTTTTGTAATGATGAAAAACTGTGTTAAGTATGACGTTGCGAAATGAATGTTATATATTATTTAGATGAATTTTATTATTCAACGGCGGCGTCATGACAGTGGCTCTTATTTGCTGACAGTTTCTTACATCGGAGGTGGGGCTTGGATCCCAAACCTCTCCACTTGAGGTTTTTGGTGGACGAAGTGGTACTGAGGCCTTTCTGTGAATATTTGTGTCTTTCCCTTGCCTTTGGCAGTTTGCGAGTGTTCAGTACTCATCTTCATTCGTACTGCTGTTGTCAGAAGCACAAGTAGACAGAGCTTGTGTACCTTTAAACAAAGCAGTGTTGTTTATTAAACCAGCAAAATACACACGATGTTACAAATTCTGTTGCCTGTATCGTACTGTTTGCTGCAATCTTCGGTTCGCTACAACTATCCGCAAACATACATATAACGAAATATGTAATTATAAATCTTATTAAATATCGCTACTCGCGCGTGTCTTTATGCACATAGTATAGCAACTTTAAAATACAGTTTTTTTCAGCGTTAATATAAATATTAAAAATAGACGCATATAGAAGTACAAAATGTATTTTAAAAACTTTTTGACAAAAGTAAGCTTGCTTTGTAATGTCAGTTCTTCTATGATAATTATAAATATCTCTAAGGTTATATTTTATTTTACATCCCAACATCAGTACCAGTTTTCGTGTGTGATCTAACATCCACGTCCCGTGATGATTGAATGTGAAGCGTATTATCGGAGTGAACATACATACAAAAAGGTAAAGGTTACCCCGTAACGGCTGCTAGTGGCAGAGAGGAGAAATTGTTCATTTTGCGGTTACATTTAGCATTTACACTTGGCTAAACATTGTAAAACCTGCATGATCTTCATATTTCTCTATGTTAAATTTGTTAAGACGGGTTTAAGTTTCTGTACCGTAATAAGAAAAGGGCGGGGTTGAAATGTGCATTCGGTTCAACTGCGTGTAGATGAAACGGCTTCTGGTGAAAATATACAAGTTGTTATAAAACCCCATAAGCATGAGGGGAAATGTTCGGTGGGCCTTCAAAACTAGGGGCGTTGGTTTGGTAATTAATTGCGCTACAATAGTACAATGAGTTGCCAAAGTAGGCTGCTCCAGAGAGGAAGCTAATAAGAACAATTCGTTTTAATTAAGTCTTTCATTATATCCTTCCGACGACGTAATTACCGCTGGAGCTCACTTCTCTGAGTTTTACAGTAAAAAAGTTACCTCGGGTGAAGAAGTGTTCATATACACAGTAGTTCAACGCACCGTATCGTATCATTAGTGGTGAAATATTCAGTTGTCTTGCGTTTAACTAAAGAAGGCAGAAAAGGCGAGAAATTTCGGAGGAATAATATTCCATAATAAGTTACTTTGCCTATAGGCGGCACCAAAAAAACTTTCTCATCCCAACCTTATTTTAAAGCCAATTGTTTTGCTACACCTAATACCATGGTGTTTTCTGTAGCCCTTTTCGCCTGCGGAAAGGACTTCTGACTCTTTTCGTACAGCCATCTTCATTCACTCGCACCAAACTACGGAGTTCGTGCAGTTCATCTAGCGGTCATTTAGCCTGTGAAAAAATTGTTTTTACAGTAACATCAAATTCATTGCCATGTTGACAACAGCATGCTACTAGACCGTATTCTGAACGAGATGAACCCAGCATCATTTAATTTAAATTTTCAGACTAAACTTTTTTCTATAAGTATTTCTGATCTCGCCAAGCTCCTCTTAGTCATATTTTTTAAAATGTTATGTATTTAATAACATTCGGTGAAGATTAGGCCTACAAAGCACCAAGCTTCTCATTGCTTTGTGTCTTACACAAGTAAATTTCTGTAGGAGCGAGATTTTCCCTGAGGCGTCTAAGTTCTCCGAGCTCCAAACCTGCTTGAGAATTTAAGCTGATACAGTTCCATAACTTGCACTTCGTTTATCTCGTTTAAACTGAATCTCTCTCTCTTTCAAATATCTGTGTTTCTCGTTTACCTACTGACAGGCTGTACCTCATTTCTGTTAACACCAGGCAGTGACTGGTATCACAGTCAGCACCCCCGATGTATGGAGTATCAGGTATAATTTAATGCCAGCTCTTACTTATCAAAATGTAGATTAATGCACTCATTAAATTTTACTCTTTGAAGGACAAAATTGATATACATTTTTAGTCACTAATTTTGTTCCTAATCTACGGACCTGTGTTGATTAATAAACAGTGGCGAAACAGGTATAGTCACAAAATTTTTAAACTGTAAAAGGAATTGGAGCTAATCAGGAATATCAGATTGAGAAGACTCCAGTGGGTGTGTCATGTGACGAGGATGAAGGATGAGTAGGTACCAAAGCAAGCACTGAAAGGATATATAGAAGGGAGAAGACCAGTTGGAAGGCCCAGAGGGAGATGGTTAGATAAAGTGGACAGGGAGGCTGAGAGGGTGTTGAAATGCAGGACCCGGAGAAAATCGGCAGAGGGTAGAGATGCCTGGAGGCAGAGGATTGAAGAGTCCAAGGCCCAAGTTGGGCTGTAGACCATATAGTAATGGTGGTGGTGGTGGTGGTGGTGGTGGTGGTGGTGGTGGTGGTGGCGGTTGAGGTTGCGGTTGCGGTTGTTGTGGTTGTGGTTGTGGTAATTTGGTTCCTGCCTCACATTAAAGAAATATTGTCTCATGCCAGGTTTGAAGTTCCCACAACAGTAGTTCTAAGGACTCAAATTTTCTACAATTTGACTCTGTGTTGTGAGTGTTTATGCACGATTGGAGGGCGTAAGGTACTTTGAATCGTAGCGAACCACTCAAAAATGACACCGCATCACATTTCAATTCTGTTAAAATTGTGTGTCCATTATAAAAGCCGAAGAGTTGATCGTGTACAAAAAATTGCTAGTCATTCTGAGGATTGTTTGAAACACATCTCTACCTTTTTTAAAAGTTATTCCAAAGCTGTCCATTCCTTGCGTTTCTTATATCAGCCTACACAACTTGTTTACCAATTAATTGCACATACTTACTTAGTACAAATATTAAAATAGCTTCCCCAGCATGTTTCGTCAATGTGAAACCCATATACTAGAGTTTGTTCTTGGCATTGTGTTCTCCCTGAAGATGATACTCTTGTTCCGAGACATGTTGGAGAGTAAATGTATCCAAAAGAGTTCCGTCTTGCACAACACAGTGTATTACAAACATGACTAATGGCGGCCCGTTTTTTCGGGCACAACAAGGATGTGTCAGCTAAAGACATATTGGAGAATTTCATTTAATACTTGTACTAATTAAGAATGTGCATTTAATTGGTAAATAAATGGTGTACGCTAACACACTTGTACACTTTACGAAAAAGATGCCAGGTTTTTGAAATGTTAAACATGGTGGTACATATAGTCACTGCTCGGGTTTAAATGTTTAACAACAAACGTCTACCATATTTCTTGCCTTATCATTCCGATTATTTGGATCGTCCGTCACCTTGATTTAAAAACACCTAAAGCGCGGTCACTTGGCAATATCATGAGACGCGGCATGTCCTCCTTTCGCCAGGAATTTCGTGTCACTGCAGCTCCCGGGTCCTCCCTCCAACTTGCCTGTCATTATGACTGTTGACGCCCCCTCCGAAGCGGTAACTACCCGCTTGGAGACGCGATCAACTGTGAGTGATTCCATTAACGTGTGCGATATAGTACTGATGAATCACTAATTAAATCTTCCCTCGGATTCCTCCCTCAACAGCAATACTTGTGCCACCTTTCCTCCCATGCGACATAGCCATGGTATTGTAATGCAATTTGTCAGCTCTGTTCTATACCTCAAATAGACGCACCTGTCAGTAGTCCCGACTACAAAGTGTTCGACGTGTCTTAACATTTATGCAATAGCAACAACATGTGGGAAGAACTTACACCCTGTACTTCCACTCATGTGCTTCTTTCTGCTGCAGAATGAGTTATTACCAGCCAATTAATAAGTGTGCTTTCAGTTACACATTTCTGTGCTTAAATGTTGTATTTTATACATTCCGACCACGATAAATTATTACAATATGAAACCAAAGTTACTAAGATTTGCATTACTTGTAGCTGATAACCTACACCTATATTCTTGGCATCTGCATCTACACAAATAAGCTATACTTTTCTTGACAGAATTTCTTTGTCATTTTTAACATGTATCAATCTATAAGTGGGTCCCTGTCATCACGGCACGGGGCTTTGTCTGATTGTGGATGGAGGAACGGCATCCCATACGAAGCGTAGCTGTGATTACATGTAATGAGCAGTCGCGGACGGACGATAAGGGGTGGTCGTCCAGCTTGGAAGTTTCGGGAGGTGCTAACAAATGCTCAGCTTAAAAACTGGACTTATTACAAAATGGATACGTGCTCCTCGGCCCTAGACTGATACTTCTGCTCACGGTAGGTACAGGTGGCTGGCTGTTTTGAATGCGGTAATGAACATTCGGGTTCCATAAAATGCGGGCAGTTTCTTGACTGGCTGAGAACCTTTTAGTTTCTCAAAAAAGACTCTGCATTCGTATCCACCAAAGGAATTATAACCCAACGTGGTGGCTGGTTGTACAATACACGGAGAAGAGGATGGAAATATTAGTAATAATAATAATAATAACAACAACAACAACAACATTAATAACGTTACATGTACCGTGTTTTGTCACCGCAGAATAACTGCAACATGATATAACATAGAAACATGGTTTGTTTCAAATCCATAACTTTAAATACTCTGTACAAAGGTGATAGCAAATAATAATGATAATAATAATAATACGTTAGTTCAACGTCTGTGTGTAGGCTATCTTGGAGTTAGTATTTGTGAGAGTTCATAACCTTCGCTTCATAAAGGTACCAAGCGAGATAACTGAAGAATGTCTATACATTACCGACATTCAAGACCTGTGATCACAGGAGACATTTTGTATCGTGAATTACGTGGTGATAAAGGTCGCTCCCATCTGAGAGTATGAAACCGCCATCAGTCTGATGTCAATGGCAGGAAAGTAATGTGATCTTACGTATCTGAAGTTACTTCTATTTTCACGTCTTTAGACACGTTAGCAGAATTGCGGAAAAGAGACTACCGGCTTCGTTATATCTGTCTATCCGTGTGTCTGTCGACCCGCACAGAACAACTCGGCTCCCACTAGACGTTTTCATGAAATTTGATATTGAATATTTTTCGAAAATATGTCGAGAAAATTCAAGTTTCATTATAATCAGGCAGGAATAACAGGTACCTTACATGAAGACATACGCACATTTATGATATCATCTCGCTCCATTTTTCTTAGAGTGAGAAATATTTTAGGCAAAACTGTAGAAAGAATCGAAACACATGTTTTAAGTTCAATAACTTTTTTTTCAAAAAATCATAGCGTTTATGAGACAATACGGAGAATTATGATAGATTTGGACAGGCCACAGACGACAACACCATAAGCGCATGCACCATACATGATGTATGACTCAAATTACTGTCACACACTCATAACATGTAATATTTATTGCTTTTCCATGGCGAATATACAAGTATTTCAGCGGACGCCCCTCGCTATTACGTTATAGGCGCTTTGCCTCTCGTGTTCACACCCACAGCATCAAAGACAGTTGATTCGTTCACACGTTGTTGGAAAAGTGCGACATATTTTCACTTTCATTTTTAATCCACTTTTGTTAATTCCCTTGTTTTTTCCTCGTTTCGTCGCTGTCAGCTCTTGTGTGGTAAGAATAACATTTCATGTATATACTTTAGCAGACTGCTTTCCATTAAATCCTTTTTCATTCCCGTTTCCACGGTATACTAGTTTCACTCAATGAAGATAACACGAAGGGACTGTCACTCTACATTCATACATATCTTCATGCATGAGAGTTTAAAGCCGATGTCATAAATTTATGAGGAATTATCTCTGTTACACTGTACTGAGTGGCTTACTGGCAAATTAAGGAGAATGATGGCGATGAGTGGGTGCAACGGCATTTTGTGTTACGTCCTCGACTAATAAGAAAATTGTGCGCTGTCAGGACTCAGTTGGACGTCAGTCAAATGCGTGCAAACTTCTTAGGTTTCGAAGTAGGACAAGCTGTGTTGACACGTGTCAACGAGTTTTCCCCTGAACATTTTAAGTCACATTTTATTAAGATTTCGTGACAGTTATTATGAAACCACACAACTTTGAATTTCGAACTCTTTCCCGCGTCACTGTTTAATTGTAAAGTATCTCTTTGCTTACTGACTGTAATTTCTGTTGTGAGGTTAAGTATCCGACGTGTTAATTCTGACGTAACGTTATTGTTAAGTGTGAGGCCATCTTGTGCCTAAACTAAACTGTGATATGAATTGTTTTACAAATCGAAGCTTTATGGAAATCTTTGGTAGAAAGTTCTGGCTTATTAACTGATGAAGGTACAGAGTGTGGCAAATCCTGCTAGACACATTTAATCAAATATTTTGAAAACATAGAAAGCCATAATGACATGAAAGCACTTATGAAATAAGAATAAGCATTCCACATTTATTGGCAGGTTTTCGAAATGAAATCCCATGGTTCTGCAGACGTCATAGTAAATGGACTGATTTTTCCCTCTCTCCGTAATGCTTATCTCCTTCCACCTTGTTTACCGCCTCTGTGATTTTGCAAGATTAAATGTCGCCGCAGCTAAGGAAGACTCACGACGATGGTACGTTGATTTTTCAACAATATGGCGCATGGCCGCATTTCTACACAGAGATCCGCGACTATCTCGACGCAGTTTCCTGGCAAATGGATTGGAAATGCGGGATTTATTTTGTGACCCTAACGATCCTCAGGTCGGACACCCTCATTTTCGCGTACGTTCCGGTCATGCCTACAGCCCTTTCTGTGAGCTGCACCAGCGAAACGTAAAGGCGGTAAAGAATGCAGAAGGAGATGCGGTGAGACGAAGCAATGGGACATCTGCAGGCCACGTACGGAAGCTAATATCGAACATCTTTAAATAACTTGAAGTTTTTTTCTTATATTGTGTGAGTGGTTTCAAGTTATTTTGGCTTTCAGCTTTTCCGCAGCATTTCATTAAAATTTAAATTCAATTAACATCTATTCCTTTTTTGGGGGGTGGGGTTGGGTGGGGTTGGGGTTGGGGTTGGGGGCGGTTGGTTTCCGAATCAAGGTACAGGAATTTCAATCCGATTTTAAATGTTGGTAGGGGATGAAAGGAAATACGTGCAAAACTCTGTAAAATGTGCATCCTCAATTTTGATCCAAGGTGTGAAATCTCTTCATAACTGACCTGTGTACAGCCATGCGATACATAGAATATTTTGTATAAATGAATCTTCTGGGTCCAAAAAACATTTCAACGCCGAGTAATTTCAGGTGTGTTTAAACGTGGTTTTCTAAAGCAAATATATGGACAGATCGGATCTTGTCACTTCAGGCAGCCAGTCAATGAACCAGTCAGGCGTTCCGTCAGAGAAAAGTCAGCCTGTCTTCCCATATGTAGGTGTCTGTTGCCTTGTATTTTCGTACGATATACTGCAAGACGACAACAGTGTTATTATAGAAGTTACTTGAAGTAGTTTAGTAAGGACGCATACTAGTCAGCAGTGAATCGTACTGTAAAGGTAAAAGTAAAGCAGTCCCATTACAGGTCTGGACAGGCCGAGAGGGTTCCAGGAAGTTAAAGTTCCCAGATTTCGCGACAAAGGCACAGGATGATGGTAGGTTGTCAGCCTTACACACCGGCCGTCTTTAACCCCAGGAATTGCTCCTGGTGCTCATTTCTGTTAGAGGCTCAGGCTGATCGGTAGGATTTTATGTCAATAAAAAATCCACTGACACCAGCTGGGATCGAGCCAGCGACCTTCCGATTTGTAGCACAGCACCTTAACCACTGTGCTACCGTGGTCCCCGAAACGTACTTCACCCGTAAACGTACCCAATTTTAGAAGCGAAATTTATTGTTGAATATATCGACCTGAATGTGGGAACATTCCGAATGTGCAGAATGTTCTGTGGGCTATTGCTTAGAACATAACTTGAGCTGCAAGTAAAGGCGCGTTTACACGTGTCCCGCAGGTTGATCAACGCGGCTGAATCAATGAAACTGAATTCAACGGTTGAACGATACTGTTTACACAGTTCCACAAGAGTGAACTAGGCAGTCGATTTCAAAATGGCGGCAAATGAACTTGTGCAGGAAGGTGTTGTTGTAATGTGTGACTGTTTAATGAAAGAATGTCAACAGATTTAAAAAAAAAGAAATAAGAGGAAGAAACGACGTTGGTGGGTTAAACCGTGGATAATGAGACGTGACACATCGGGTGCATCAAACAGATTGTTAGTGGAAAGGACAAGTGAAGATCGAGATATGTATAAAAATCATTTAAGGATGTTTCGAGAACAATTTTTTCGAATTATTATCAAAAGTAAAACCATACATAAAGGAACAAGACACAAACACGAGAGAATGCATATCTGCACCATATCGAGCACCAGTTGTGTGTGATCGTCCCTCCATTTGAACACCATAATTAGAAAGTAGTTGACAAAATTGAGAAG
>Ga0123354_10017379_pt1 | contig 11273 bp, 12 predicted proteins | sample TergutLab28metaG_2_FD_97872 | JGI IMG/M metagenome (GOLD analysis project Ga0123354, IMG submission 97872) | Labiotermes labralis P4 segment gut microbial communities from Petit-Saut dam, French Guiana - Lab288 P4 | ecosystem: Host-associated > Arthropoda: Insects > Digestive system > Gut ... | reverse complement strand
GGGGTGGGAAGTTCTTCCACACCCCTCCTATAGCCCTGATCTGGCACCCTCCGACTACCATCTTTTCGGATTTGTGAAGGATCAGCTGCGCGGACAACGTTATGAGACAACAGAGGCAATTCAGAAAGCAGTGCGTCAGTGTCTTCGGATGGCCGGAACGGAATTTTACGGAAGGGGAATTTTCAAACTCCCAGAACGCTGGGAGAAATGTGTACAAAGAAGTGGCGATTATGTGGAAAAAGAAAGAAAGGTCTGTAGGTTAAGGTGGTGTATTTGGTTTGTCAATAATGAAGCATGTTGCTTTACAAAAAATTGTTGCTCATGACTTTCGGTACCACACTCGTAGAATAGTAATATGTGGGTTTGAGCCCTCCTTGGCCCGATGCACCTAGGCACCTTAGCACAAGCCCTTTGTGCCCCATATTCTATACTAGGTTATATGGGCCCTTTTCCTTTGGCAAAGCTCCAAATTGCCCCCCACCTAGTTTTCTAATATCCTTTGGTTCCAGAAAAAAGGAACGCAGATAAGTGTGCCTGAGTGAGGCCAAGGCCTCACACTCACATAAAATGTGTACTGAGTTCTCCTCCTCATTGCCGCAATTCCTATAAATGAGGTTATTACCTAGCCCCATTATGCATAAATGTCTCCTCAAGATGTTATGTCCAGTGAGCAGGCCAATAACAACCTTGGTTTGAGTCCTGTTAAAGGATAATAGTCAGACCTCTGTAGCCAGGCTAGGGCCCCGTGATCAATTTTCGAACCTGTGGTTGCATGTCACAGGGACCACGCCACAGTGCTAGATGTTGCTTACCCATCCAGCATTTCAAATTCTTATATTCTGCCTAGAAACCCCCAATAAAACTCAGGTCTAACGAACCGCTGAGCAGAGCCATTTCTTGTGAGCTTGTTGGCGATTTCATCCCCTCTTGCTATAGCGTGCCCAGGGACCCAGTGTAGCCCCACAGTATGCCAAGTAGAGATGTCATACAACGCCTGCTGGCAATGTTGTGCCAACAGAGACGTTGTTTTAGCAGCCTGAAGCGCCTTCAGAGCCGCCTGACCATCATACCAAATACCAACATATTTCTCTGGTTGGTCCTGAGTTTCAGTTTCTTTGACACAGTTTAGTATCGCATATATCTCAGCCTGAAAGACTGTGGCATGTTTGCCTAGACAGATGTTGAACCTTCTGTTTACAGATTGCCCATAGACCCCTGACCTGGTCCCCTCCACAATCCTGGACCCATCCGCTAACCAGATGAGCCCTTTAACCCCTAGGAGGAATCCCAGGGATTCTGGTCCATTCATCTCTAGTTAGCATAGTGACCCTATACTTGGGTTTCAGATTAAAGACTGGCTTCATGACATTGACCCTCATATTTAATATGGGATAAGACTTCTGAAGTCGAGTCAGTACCCAGTTATGTCCTTGTTGGGGGGTGAAGGTAAGACCAGCACCCAAAGCTCCAGAGGCGATGTGCCACCGACCTCACCACCCCCTGGATCACAAGCTCCAGCGGGGGGAGGCCAATGAGCGCCTCCATTGCACCAGTAGGAGTCATGCAAATCACTCCAGTTATCCCTAAGCATGCCAATCTTTGAACTTTGCTTAGCTTCTTCTTGGCACTAGCCGTTTGACAGCCAGACCACCATACTGTGGTGGTCACCATCTCTATGGTTGAGAGGATGCACTGCGTGAGTCCTGAAACCGTGTTTGGGAATATAGCCACCGCAAGAAGACATGTCATCTGCATATCCTTGAATAAATGTACCACTTCCACTAAGCCTGGCAAGTAAATCATTTACCACCAGGCACCAGAGAAGTGTCAATAGCACACCCCTCTGTGGACAGCCCCTGGATATTACTAGCCACACGGAAGATCCATTGAGGGTCGCAACAGCCACGCAGCCCTTCAGGGTGGCCCTAATCCACCGCACAATGTTATATTCATACCATGCCTGACAAGATCATCACACATGGCATCATAGCGGGTATTATTAAATGCCCTTTCTATATCTAAGAAAAGTCCCAAGGCTGTCTCCTGTTGGTCAAATGCCTTCTCAACCTGTACAACAAGCTGATGAAGAGCTGTTTCCACTGATTTTCCAGCCTGGTAAGCATATTGGTTTGGATGCAATGGCACAAGTGCCCATGCCTCATCTCTTAGATATCTATCCACCAGGCTCTGCATGGTTTTAAGAAGAAAAGATGTGAGACTGATGGGTCTGTAATCTCTAGGCCCACTTTAGGAATTCCTACCTTGCTTAGGTATAAACTCCACTTTAACCTGTCACAAAATAGCAGGAACCTAGCCTGTCAACAGGCAGGCACGAAATATTCTGACAGTGTGTGGAATGATAACTTCCCGCAAGTTTTGCAACAAGGCCAGGAATATGACATCCACTCCCAGACTTTTGTACTGGGCAAAGGAATCTATTGCCCATTCTAACCTTCTTTGGAGGACTACTCTCGTAGCAAACCTTCAGTTACGACTTCTGGCCAGGAAGGCATCCGCATGGACCACTGACTCCTGCATAACCCCTGAATTGAGAAAATGCGTAGTTAGCAAGAGCTCTAAGGAAGGTTTCCCCTTTGGATTGTGTACGCCTGCCCGATGGAGCCACCATAAGTTCCGAGCTTATTTTAAGGTACCTAGAAAAAGCCCTGTGTAGCCTAGCTGACCTGGGCAGGTCATTAATGGAGGTACAGAAGGTCCTCCAAGCAATTTTGGAAGCCTTCCTTACCTCCTTCCTGTAATTCAACTGAACCTCTCTATAGAGTGCCCAACTATGTGGATTCTTGTCTGATTGGCACTTATTAAAAGAGCCATCCCCTCCTTTTCTGAGGGATTCAAACTCCACAGTCCACCTCAGAGATTGCCTACCTGTCGTAAGAGGTTTAAGAGGACAATTACCCTCGTAGGCTGAGATGAAGGCCTGATGAACCCAGTCAATTTCCAGCCCGAATCCAGCTTCAAATTTCATGTCCCTTTTCCAGCCGTTCCCTAAGGTCCCCTTTAAATGAGCCCCAGTTGGTGCCCCTAGAGTTACTAATTAGGAGTACCAGTACAGAGCCCTGTAGAGTGAATAAAATATGTGTCTGATCTGACAGGGAGGGCTATAATGAAACCTCCCAGTCTATAATGCTTTCTAGGAGTCTAGATGACCCTAGGATAATATCAATCACCTGAAACCTGCAAGCACTGCAGAAGGTGGGCTCATTTCCCTGATTCAGAATCTCCAAATTTGAAAAATTTAGAAATTCCACCAGTGCCTCCCCTCTACTGTTGCAGTGAGTGCTGCCTAATGCACTATGGTGTGCAATGGTGTCGCACCCCACCACCAGATACAGGTTTTCATTATCACAGTATCGCATGAATTCCTCTAATTCCTTTGATGTAGAAGGATCCTTGGAATCATAGGGCAGGTATGCAAAACAAACAACTGAGCGTCATTCTGCCCCTTCCTCGTTATATTGTATTAGAACAGCTACCAGGTCCCTACAAGCGAATCCTGGTAGCAACCAAGCTGTCTTGTTCCTCATAAGGATACAAATGTGTGGTCTGTCTGTTCCACTCGCAGAGAACAGGGTGTATCCTGGAATATTTAGGCCCTAGATATTGCCCTTGTGGTAGCACGATATCTGTATCAGTGCCACATCTATTCCTTTGAGGCGCACTGTCCTAGAGATGAATCTAGACACAGCAATGCTATGTTGCAGGTTGGCTTGGATGAAAGATATTGTACTCACCATTCCTATTTCGACCTCCTCTTCCTCCATCTCGCTCTTACTTCCCCTCTGTTTTGACGCCGAGAAGGGAGAAAGCATGGCCCATGCCGCTGAATGGCCGCCACCCTAGCCCCTCCAGCGCTGTGATAGACCTAGAGCGCACACTGAGCACAATGTGGGCCCCATTGGGCTTCTCCCTGCGCTTGTAGACTCTCCAGTTGTCTGTATCCAATCCCTGGTTCAGCCTGCGGAGTAGCAAATACTGCCCCGTGTCCTCCACAGGGCCCAGGAACCAGGCCGCCACTCTCTTATATGTGGGGAGAGCATCCAGGCCAACTAGCTTGAGCCTGGGGTCCACCCATGCCCTTTGGGTTCGTATATGGGTAGCCAAGCAGTCCCAGGTTTCTTCATATTGGCATACCACAACAGCAGCCCCTTTAGTCCAATACAATTCTATGAGCCTAGGGGTGAACCCCTCTTCAGGGAGCTCATCCACAAGCCCACCAATAGCTTGTTGAATATTAGAAATTTATCTTTGGAGACCCGAGCCTCCGTATAACTTTCACATACAGTGGCCATCCAGATACTCTCCTGAGCAGCTTCTGCATAACTCAGTTGCCCACCCTCAGGAGTGCACCCAGACTATCATTGGCACATGGACCCTGTGATGATTCTTGACCAGGTCCACTTTTCACCTTCTCTTTCCCTATGTCGTGGGTCCCAGTTGTACTGGGCTCCTGCAGACACTGCTTTTGGCCGCCTTGAGACGGCCAAGACTGACCAACGACGCAGTCCCCAGCGAAGGCTTCTGTCACTCTGGCCCTTCTCGCCCGCCTCTTAGCGGCCCCATGACGGTTTTTTCTAGCTGAACGGAGACCAAGGGTGCCAAGCCACTCAAGATTCTCCAGCTTAAGCTGCAAGAAGATGGGTGTTACTCTCATTTGGAGGAACTTTAAAAAGAAATTTGTGTATATGCTGTATATTTTGCATTTACTTACCAGTTTGCAATAATCCACTCTGTAAATATTGCAACATTCATTTAAACTGTACTGCAGTTGGTAGCCACAAAGAAGTGTACAGTTAATTACTTTCATTGTAACCAACTGCACAATAATTGTTCTTAGTCTCAGAGGTTTAGTGTAGTGTAGAGATATAGTGTGGACTCAGTCTACCTTGGAGGAACTGGTACAAATAGATGTTGTGGCACTTACACTAAATATCCTCTGGCTTCATAGTCGGTTTTCAGGGAGTAAAAGTGTCATCCTGAAACTACAGAGCCGTGTGCAGTATCGTACCTTTACGTAAAATATTGCAAAACATTGCTTCTGCCTTATTTGCAGTTTTTATAAGAGAGTTTAGCACAGTCTTCAGAACTACCACTTTCATTCCCTGTGTATAATCATACTGCCACATTGTTGGATTGCATGCAGACAGGGGGCAGTGCCCCCTGCTGTTAAACTGTTACACATTGTCTGGCTGGGTCTGGCAAGCACAAGTATGTTCTGTGTTCAGATGAGACCTGAATGTTGAACAAGCCAAGGAAGTCTTTCATTCAGCCCGTGACAGTCTGTTTGCCATGATTAAACAGCTACAGATGCCACACACAACTGTATGCCAACGTGTCAAAGTACCTTAGCAGTTACAGCAAGCTGGTTGATCTATGTATGTGGAATTTATTTAAGTGGTATTCGAAGCTGAAAGTCTCATGTTTGGTGGTTTTTAGCATTGAAGGAATTTTCGGACCTACTACAGAGATATTTAGGAGAAGCAGGACCAATCCCTTGACCTGGGATGTCATGTGAATTCATGTCAATTTTTCCTTCTAGACAGTGTTTTCTGATATTATATCACAGTACACATTTATATTTGAACATTTCACATTCTCCTGATGGAAAGACACACTGAATTTAAACATATTTTGAGACATGGTCTCTTCTGGGATTGTACACAGTATAAAGTGGTAATTCCAATATATTGGGATAGCCAATCGGTCCCATTTTCAAGGTCCAAGATGTCCAAATAAACAGTCTTGATAGCCGAAATATGCAAATACTTGATGTCTGTTAGAGGATCTGACTGTTACTGAGCTTATATGATGGTAGCCGATTTTCAAGGGATACATAGATTAGAGTTTAAAAGAAAGGCTCTAAAATATCTTTATCGCACCTCATTATGTATTGTGTCTTGTGACAGGGAATGGAGTATTTGATTGATGTTTTGTTAACACACCATAACAGACTGCATGTTTAATGGATTTTGAGTTAAAAAAAACACGTCTTGTTATATAATACTTGTGTAACTGATTTATAACTCAATTTTGATAATGTGTACCTCTTTTTAAAACAGTAATGTTACTTCCAATTTTCTTTGTAACAGGGAACATTCAGTGGAACATTTAATGAGCAGGGTGCTATGGAACAGCACCAGGGGATACATACTTTGGAACGTACTTATCGCTGTGATGTGTGTAATAGCACATTCAAGCAATTTGGACAGCTGAAGTTACATCACTGTGTACATACTCGGGATCATCCATACAGCTGCGATACTTGTAATGAAACATTCAGGAACACAGGTAGCCTGAGGGTGCATCACCGTATACATACTGGGAAGCATCCATATAGCTGCGATATTTGTATAAAACATTCAAGCAAATGGGACATCTGAAGGTACATCAATGTGTACATACTCGTGAGCATCCATACCAATGTGATTTGTGTAATAAAGGTAATCTGATTGTACATCAATATGTACATTCTGGGGAGCGTCCATATGGCTGTGATGTTTGTAATAAAACATTCAGTGGCAGAGAGAATCTGAAAGTACATCAACGTGTACACACTGGAGAGCGTACATATCGCTGTGACGTGTGTAATAAAACTTTCAAAAAACAGGAAAATCTGAAAGAACATCAGCGTGTACACACTGGGGAGCGTGCATATGGCTGTGATGTGTGTAATAAAACCTTCAGTGTCAAATTTATCTGAACATATATCAACGTGTTCATACTGGGGAGCATCTATACCGCTGTGATGTGTGTAATAAAACATTTAATTTCAGATGTAATCTGATTGTGCGTCAACGTGTACATACTGGTTAATGTCCATATAGCTGTGATGTTTGTGATAAAACATTCAGTGACAGAGGGAGTCTGAAGGTTATTCAATGTGCACATACTGGGGAGCGTCCATATAGCTGTGATGTTTGTTGTAAACATTCAGTGACACAGGGAGTCTGAAGATTCATCAACGTTTACATACTGGGGAGCGTCCATATCGCTGTGATTTGTGTAATAAAACATTTATTAGCAAAAGTAATCTGAAGATTCATCGGCGTGTACATACTGGGGACCATCCATATCACTGTGATTGGTGCAATAAGTCATTCAGTTACAAGATTGTTCTAAAGAGACATATTCTGTCCTGCTGTAATCAGCAGACATAATCCCATGATAAGTATAATTCATTCATTATGGTGCATTATATGAGGAATCATCACCATTTACAGATTGTGGGATCTTTATTTCTATGGTATTTTTAAAAATTTTCCTTTTTCCTTTGTGCACTCTCACACTTGGGGAAAAGAGCATGTATGTCCAGTAGTGCCAGAATATTTTTGAAGTTTAGAATATTCAAGTGATAGAGATGTCTTCAAATGATGGATATTGTAGTATATGATTACTTGTTAACACCTCTCATTATTTCCGACATGTTGAAACAATTTTTTAGGCAACATACAAATTAATTACCCACTTTTTATTGTGGATGTGGGATTCCTAATTGTGTATATAAGCTGGAAGTGGCTGTCTTATACTGCAAACACTTCAGAAACTGTCCACTTGAAATTCTGAAGTGGAAGTTTGAGGATAGGTGTGTTCATATTTCATTTTTTCATGTTCATTGTATGTATTATATCTCTTTACTCACAATGATGGAGCCAAGTGTATGTCTGACAGTTGTGTGTTACAATAATTGTGTTGGCTCTTGTCCATAATTTTTACTTTGTTTTTAATAATCACATTAGGTCCAGATTTGAAAATGCTGTGTATGAACTGTGTGAGGACAGTGGGTAGTGTGCATATTGTGATCATTCCTTCCACGACTGGATTCCAAACTGGCAAGAATCTCACTGTGTAAGCAATAACTGTACTCTTTCTTGTACTGCATGCTGATGCTATTGACAAGCTGCCAACACTGTCAGACAATTTTAAATGTAGACATCCTCTTGTGTTCTCATGTAATTAGTTAAAATTAAAAACAATCATCACAACTTCATTTTGGTAATTTTTAACAGCAACATGTTTTGACTGTGTAGGGTAATCATCAGGCGAATACTTGATAATACACTTAAAAACATATACATTTGCTAAAATGGAATCTTTGTGATGCAATTTTTCAAGAAAACTTACAATTCAGTTAGGAGGGAGGACTAATATAAATTCTCATTGAGTTTGGTATCCCTGGGAAACTTGTAAGGTTAATAAACATATAGCAGAGTCAGGGTAGGCAAGAATGTGTTGGACAGGTTCCCTATTAGGAATGGTTTGAAACAAGGAGACGGTTTATCACCACTACTTTTCAGCTTTGCTTTAGATTGCACCATTAGGAGGGTTCAGGTAAACCAGGATGGCTTGAAACTGAATGGTACACATCAGCTTCTGGCTTATGCCGATGGTGTTAATATACTGGGAGGAAGTATACATACTCTGAAGGAAAACGCAGAAGCTTTAGTAGCTGCTACTAGGGAGAGTGGACTGGAATAAGTGCTGAGAAAACTAAGTACATGGTCATGTCTCGAGATCAGAATGAAGGACGAAATCATGGTGTGAGGATTGATAATAATACTTTCGAGAGGGTGGAAGAGTTTAAATATTTGGAAACAACTTCAACAAATCAGAATTCTATTCCGGAAGAAATTAAGAGCAGATTGAGGTCAAGAAATGCTTCCTATCATTCAGTGCAGAATCTTTTGTCTTCTAGGTTGCTATCCAAAAAGTTAAAGATTAAGATACATAGAACTATAATTTTGCCTGTTCTTTTGTATGGGTGTGAAACTTGGTCACTGATATTGAGGGAGGGAAGGAAGCTGAGGGTGTTTGAGAATATGGTGTTGAGGAGAATATTTGGACCTAGGAGGGAGGCGATAACTGGGTAATGGAGGAGATTGCACAGTGAGGAGCTAAATGATCTGTACTCCTCACCCAACATTGTGAGGGAGATAGAGTCAAGAAGAATGAGATGGACTGTGCATGTGGCAGGTATGGGTGAGGAGAGGGTGGTGTATAGGGTCTTGGTGGGGAACCGGAGGGAAAGAGACCACTGTGGACACCTAGGCATAGATGGGTGGATAATATTAGGATGGATCTGCAGAAGGTGGGATGTGGGTATATGGACTGGATTGGGCTGGCCCAGGATAGGGACAGGTGTCGGACGCTTGTGAGTGTGGTAATGAACCTTCTGGTTCCTGGGAATTTCTTGACTAACTGCAAACCAGTTAGCTTCTCAAGAAGGACTCTGCATCATGGAGTAAGTAAGTAAGTGTTACAATTATGTCATGTAGCGTTGTGTTAATGAAAATTATACGTTAGCTAATGCCAGACAACTTTAACTAAACAGATGTAAGCTACTCCAAGAACCTAGCTTGCATATGTAAATTCTAAATAGTCAAAACATTTTGTGATCTTAACACATAAATATGTGTCGTATTTACAATTACACATATTTTAATATACCTTTGTATGAAGGGTATTAGAAACTGGTGCATTATGATGACGGAGAAGTAGCATGGTTCAAAGTTAAATGGGATGCACAACACCAGTGTTGTGATTTCACATAGATTTGCTGAACTTTAGGGACAGAATGTAATCCCCAGTACCCTAAGTGTACATGTACAGAAGAAAGAATACAGCCTGAAAATGGAAATATATGTACTGAAGTGGCTGGGATATTTCAGACAGTATAGCGATTCGCTATGGGATGGGAAGTCCGGGGATCAAATTGTTGTGGGGCAAGATATTCCACACCAGTCCAGACTGGCAATGATGCCCACCCAGCCTCCTATAAAATGGGTACTGTATCTTTCCTGGGGGTAGAGTGGCCGGTGCAAGGTGTGGACCAACCACCTGCATCGTGCGCTGAGGTTGAAGAACGAGTAGAGCTATAGCTCTTCTCCCCATATAGGCCCTTGTGGCCTGTTTGAGGGTGAAATTTTACCTTTACACTTACCTTTAAATCCTGAAGAGGCAAAAGGTTTGATCTGTTATCCCTTATTGCAAACATAGTTTATTTCACACTGTGTACATTTTGAGAAAGATGTGTACATGTTAGTAGTATTGATGGCCCTTTTTTAAATTCTTGTTCAGCACTTGCTACAGTAAAGAAGTTTCTTTGTATGTAGGGTTTGTGAGATATAACCTGAAAGTGTGACATCATCACATGTTGGTAATTTTTAATTTGCTAACGGTATTTCATACATAATATCTTAGAGCAGTGTAAATAGATAAGTTGGATGTCCTCACAGTAGTAAGTTTCTGGGTTTGTGAAGTGTTGTTAGTTTCTTGAAATAGTCTGAAATTAGACATGGGGGACATGGCATCCTATCTCAGAAGACTGGATGTCAGTATAGACAGATTTTACTTTACAGACGTCTCATATACTTTATAATATCCATAATGTTTCATTGTGGCAAATTAACTTGTTAGAAATATCTCGTCTTCCAAAAAGCACGTGAACTGTGAATCACACGATCGCTTTCGTTGATGTACCTACTGGCACTCATACATACACAATCAAGAGCACCTGGCGGCATGTGGAAGCATTTATTAATCCCTACAACCGGTTGGGGGGACAAAATCTATCACCTGGCGCAAGGCGGAATGCCGATCCGAGAACGTGGCCAGTTCACAAAGTTCATCGGCATCGTTGGAGGCAAGGGCTGGGGCGCCACACCTACCCTCGATTACAGTAATATCGCCCTGTGACTCACCGCCGCTCTCCTACTGTTGTACAGTAGCAGCCCGCAACAGGTAAGATCTGTGAAGTTACTTATTACATAGCGACTAATCCTTTGCGTAACATTCAAATTGCGTTATGTGACGTTTCGTTACGTTTTGTTAGGTTAAGTTGCGTTTGCTTTATTTCGTTTAGTGCAGTTAAGTTACGTTTTGTTAGGTTATGTTACGTTATGTCTTAGTCGCCTTATGGCATGTTAAGACATTTTCTCTATGTCAATAAACGCCACATATTGTCATATACCTACACATCTCGGCATCGGCCTTGTTATCCCTTAAATCCCATCCCCGCTTGTTGTGTCTGCTTTACACGGATGAAGTGTGTCATGCCCGTTGTGTGTGAAAATTGGAAAGGGTATGTAATCAAACACAACTATGTTATGTTTATTCGTGGTGCTATGCGCGCCACAATAGTATATACTCAGGAACTCCCCCCCCCCCCCCCCCCCCCCCCCCCCTTTTATAAAAAAAAAAAAAAATATATACAAAAAAACAAAAAAGAAGAAAAAACATAATTTGGAGTTTTATGTTTT
>Ga0123354_10017378_pt1 | contig 11273 bp, 7 predicted proteins | sample TergutLab28metaG_2_FD_97872 | JGI IMG/M metagenome (GOLD analysis project Ga0123354, IMG submission 97872) | Labiotermes labralis P4 segment gut microbial communities from Petit-Saut dam, French Guiana - Lab288 P4 | ecosystem: Host-associated > Arthropoda: Insects > Digestive system > Gut ... | reverse complement strand
GGTTGTCACCCGGTGGCAGTGGTTATTTTACATGTATACAAAACATGAAATTGGTTACTACTAAATTTAAGTCGGGAGGGCTACATGAGAAGCATGTAGTGGCAACTTGGAATGTTGGGAACCATCTCAGCATTTGCTTTTAGGCGCAGGGAAACCAAGAAAAACCTGTGTCGAGGTGACCGGTCGCAGGACTTTCCGAATACTGACTTCTAGCCAGCAGTTCGGCTTCTAAAGTAAAACAATTGAAGTGCAGACAAAACATTGTGAAATCATAAAAACTTTTTATCTCCTTGAATTTTCAACATACTGAAATTTAGCAAAATAAGACAATGTTGTAGACGAATGACTAGTGCGATGTCGCAGTAAACTGTTTTGTAGACAAACGATATAATTTGACTTAAGTTTCTTGTGAAAAAGGGGTTGTGACTGACTGACTGACTGGCTGACTGGCTGACTGACTGACTGACTGACTGACTGGCTGACTGACTAAATGACTGACTGACTGGCTGGCTGACTGACTGACTGACAATCTGGAACCGAGTTTTTGTGAATGTAATACCTGATCAGCTAATAGACAGTTTCCATGTATTTTATGAAGCACGACGTCATATATCCGCTTTTAGAAAAGTTTGCCATTTATGTATATTCTGAACCAAAATAATGTCCACTTTAGGGCCGATTGTCTTATTACAATCCTATCATGTTGCCTCCTTAAGAATGAGCTATGTTGAAGTAAAACTCATTTTGCCAACAGATTTCAGTTTCCCAAAACTCGGGGTAGCCCAGGGAGTATAATTACCCTCCATGGCTTAGATTATTCGAAGCAGAAAATTTACTGTCCACCAACGGCGGTCCGATCGGCTCTGGGACCCACCCAACCTTCTATTCTTTGTCTATGAGGGGCTCTTTGACCTACCCTACCTCCTACCCCAGGTCTGCAGGTGTCTCTGGTACCAACCAAGACTCCTATCTCATGTCCCTAGCAACATATGTGACCCACACATGCCCCCAAAGGACGCAATGTCCCTGATCTTAAAATCTCCGGGACATGAAATTGTCATTCACCCATATGTGGTGTCAAGGACAGAAATTCGAGGAGATGTATTTGTTTATGTTCATGACGTGGTATTTAGGCACAAATAAATTTCCGTTTATTAAAACACAAAATTCAATCCAAAATGTTAGGTAGTTTCGTAGATAAAGCTATTGCACTACAGATACTGCCTGTCATTACCTTCCATTATGTTAACACTTACAAAGACATTTAAAATAAGTTTACCTTTTATCACCGGTATTCCTTCCTTACCAGAGCAATAAGATTTACAGACATGACTCGGTGTCTAGAAGCTCGTTTTCAGAACCAGGTGCACCATTACATTATAAAATCAGCTTTAAACAATTCAGGTTCCCACAAATCTACCCCTATTATTTTGACACTCAGGTAAAATAACAATGTCCCTGTGCTTAATCAACTGTCACACCATGAAAGTTGGGGGCGTGAGGCATGTCTCCATGCAGTCTTAGCTTCGGCAGTAAATGGAGAGGAGTGATGAGTTTTATATACAGACTACTGCACCCCCCGGCTTAAGGGCTGCACGTTCCCATTGGATAGAAGGCTGAGCGGGTCCCATATCTTGTTCGAACTCTGTGGCTAAATGACGAATTTCTTTCCTATCTGGGATTGTACTTTGGTTGGATCTAGCAGGTGGCTTATTCACTATATCAGACATATCATACAGTGACTTGTATTTACTGTAAACGACTTTTAGAGTAATATTCATCTTTTTTCGATCAAAGCACACGGTCTACGTAAGAATGTGATTTGTTTTATATACATAAATATGATCTGATTAACTTTCATATAAATTTAAGCCCATTCTTGTTCTTTCTACCCTGAAGATGGAGGCAGCAATTTGTCACCGAAATGTCTGTAACTAGCCACCAGTCTACCCGACATAACATCCCGTGTGTCGTGTTTACTGATCATCCTTCATTGGTTTTTCGAATTAGAAGATAGAATCGAAGCTTGAGATTTGCCGGCCTTTTCATAGAATGAAATCAAACGGTTCGTCTTGATGCTGTGCGTCACAATATGGCGGCTGTGTACCCTGGCGAAAGTGAAGTGCCTGTTGGATGTTTAGGATTGGGTCGAATTGTCTACCCGAGAAGTGTGTCGTTGCAGAATGAAACGAGCGCAGGGAAGTGGATAATGCAAGCACGCGAGCCCAGACAATGGGAAATTAGCCCATTAAGCAACACAGTCCTCATCGTGTACCGTAAACACACTTTCGCTTCTAGTCACCAGGTAAGAATAAGCCCCCTCGTGGTAATTTAGATAACTATGTTAATTATGCTTTTGACTAATGTTTCTTTCCTCCTTTGGTTCATTATTAGATTTGTACTCATTTCAATTGTCAACCTTCAGAATATAAGAACATTTCGGGAGTGTTCATGCGCAGAGGGCTGATGGTAAGATTTAGACCCAATAGACAAGAAGCATGTGTAAGATAAGCCTTCGTAATTTCTCTTTCCTACCGAATATTAACAGGTATCAAAGTAACAACCGTGAGGTGAGCTAGAAACGTGTTGGATATATGAAAAATATACACACAGTTTTAGTCGGACGAAAAGAAAGTACAGTCTAACTCTCTAACTCGCATATAACGTCATGAAAGGGACAGAATAAACTGTGTCGTTACAAACGAGAGTCATTTTCAGCGAGGCTTATGGTAAAAGTGATGGAGAAAGGTTTGAAGAAAAAAATACAGGCCTGTAGGCTTTCTTACTTAAATGTTTACACTACATGAAATGATTTGTGAGACCAACTTGATGCAACAATTGTGATTTATTAATCAACCATTAGCTCAACATGTTTCGGGCACCATTATGCCCATCTTCAGGAAAGCGAGGCCGTATATTACTGCGTATGGTTTTCAGCATTTAATGTGCTGGCTGGAGTCTTGGGAAGCCGGGAGGCAGGAATCAAATAACAGCCTCTACACAGTGCACAGGATCTGCCTCCCGGCTTCCCAAGACTCCAGCCAGCACATTAAGTGCTGAAAACCATATGCAGTAATATACGGCCTTGCGCTTCTGAAGATGGGCATAATGGTGCCCGAAACATGTTGAGCTAATGGTTGATTAATAAATCACAATTGTTGCATCACGTTGGTCTCACAAATCATTTCCCATTAAGGACGCACAGTCACACGAACATCAAAGTTTACACTATGATCTATTTCAAATTTAAAATACAATTAAAATTTGGAAGCAATAAAATTATCCTAATTTCATTGTTAATTTCCATACAGGATTACGCTATAAGGTACATTAAGATATAAGGTACATTAGGCTATAAGGTACATTACGATATAAGGTACATTAGGCTATAAGGTACATTACGATATAAGGTACATTACGCTATAAAGTACATTACGCTATAAGGTACATTACGATACAAGGTACATTACGCTATAAAGTACATTAGGCTATAAGGTACATTACGATATAAGGTACATTAACTTACATTTGAATTTAGGAAGAACAAAAGTTATCATGAGATGAGGACCGCTCACAGAGACACTGTCATTTCTCTCTTGCTTAAACCACTTAAGCAGTGCTTTAACAACGTCACTTCGTTCAGGCTTTCGAAAACGCTTTATTCTCCATCCGTTCTGTTCAAACGTGCTAATAATTTTGCTACTCTCTCTCCAAATCGTTTGGTTAGTAGAATTTACGAGACAAAATTCCCGTCACATGTCGGCTTCATTTTTTTGTTCCCCCATTTTATACTTCTTTAACCACTTTAACTTTGCTTCGATGCTGAAGACCTTTTGTTGGTGACTGTAGTCATGGTACCACTCTACCAGTCTCCCTTTAACCGCAAGAGTAGAAAAGTAGTCGGCAGCTTTAGTCACGAAGTGAATAAACTTCAATATTTTCATCTTTCAAGCCTGGAATTTTGCAGCTATCTCAAGTAGTTCAATGGCTTGCCTTCTCAAGGACATGGAGGTATCGAATTCTCAGAATTATATTAAAAATTATGATCTACAATGTCGTTATATCTAGGTGGATGCTGTTACTTATGTTGTACTAAGCGAGGCAGAAAATCACATGGCTTATGGGGAATTAGTTGCTAGACACCAGTTGAAATTTTGACGTTTTGTTGACAGTGCATCTCAGTATATTTATCTCAGTATTTAACCAACTTGATGCACAAAATTTGTTTCACAGTAAGTTTTATTTCATGCCTCTACATGTTTCGAGCACATGTGCTCATCATCAGGAGATTAAAATTGCATTACACAGCCTCTGGTATCATCACACCTATAGGTGTGATGATACCAGAGATTTTGTGCATCAAGTTTGTTAAATACTGAGATAAAAAACCAGTTGAAATGTGATGGCACAAGGTGACACACGGGAGCGGAAGTGAAAAGGAAACTGGCGAATGGAGTGAGTAGCCAGCACCCTTCACACTACCTCAGAACATGGTGCATCCAGCATTACTACCGCTGATGCGCACACCTCGGTTGCCAGTGGTCAAATGAAATGACGCCCCCGCCGATTTAAATGGACTCGTCCGTTTCTCCGAAAGACGAACTCTGGTTTCTGCGCTTGTGCCATCACATTTCAGCTGGCCTCTGCCACAGGCTGCATAATACTACACGCGGGGTGTCGCACTAACCGAGGTCATTGTAACCGAGTTCAAATGTACTTGTTTGGCACAGACGCACAAGGAAAGTTAATAATAAACTGGGCCTCAGGGAACGAAGGCGTGACAATGTGGAATTGATTCAACTGGCTCAGAATGGAGACCAGTGTTAGGGTTTCGTGAACACGATAGTGTACCGTCGATGGCTGTAAAACGGGGCGGGATATAATACTACCTTGATTAAATAAGAGACTCTTAGAATCTCGATAGTATCCATTCAAAGAAAGTTGTTACTCATTTTTATTGTTATATAATTTAAATATTTAATGTTGAAAAATTAAAGTCATTCAACAAAAATTAGTAATGAAATGTCTATGAAATTTTAATCCTTCCGACTATTGCAGTTGTTGACATATTAAGGAGTGAAAAGACGTGAAAAATAAGGAGGCAGTTCTACATCGTCCCAATATAACGCAACTCTTGTTGGACAGGAATGCCTTTCTTTACTTGCCCCATTCATCAGTCTACACCCGGAAAACTTCACATGTCGCGAGGCAACGCAGCTACACCTGCCATTCCAATTTGCCATGAGCTGGTGTCTACGTGTTTTAGTTCAATGGTTTGCTATTACCATTAGTTACTTTATTCACCGCATTCAAAAAAAAAATGCGCTTGATATGGTTCTCTTCGGCTCGCAGAAAAGCCTCACATCTAACGGACATTGGGTTTGCTGTACGTCGAAGTTCTGCCGGTGAAACTGAAAACGCTTTATTCTGAACATTTACTTTTTATCGATTTCAGTGCCTGAATTATTACTATTCACTTCCTCCTCTAACGTTTCGCATACGAAAAAATCGCACGTGATCAGATATGGCGAAACATGAGTCCACAATTCCCTGCTTATTATTCCGTTACTAAAAGAACTCAGTAACCAAAGCACCAAATTGATTGCGGTGCCAGCACTTACACTGTCTTGCTGTAAAACGGCATAAGTTCTGTTGTAATCTGACAGGTCTTCAAAACGCTGTGTCAGAGCCTGTCTTATACATTGGTGTAAATTTCGGGTTTCTGAACAGGGGCTCAATATGGCGAGTTGCACGTATAGCACATCACACACCAAACTTAACGCAGGATTTTCTGCAAATCGTTACCTATCATTCTGAATGTTCAGGTATCCACTGAGAGGAAACCGAGGTTTATAGCTAAATGGAATGAGCGTAGGATTGATTTCTCTAGCGTAAAGTCCATAAGGGCTCCAGTTCATGTAACATAGTATTATTCATGACATGGATCGCGAAGTTATATAATGTAGTTATGTCGCATTTCTTACTAACAACGCAGCCACTCCCTTTGTTATGCAAGTGGGGTTTATTGGTTTTGGAGAGTGTAAAATTTAGCATCACTTTCGTCCCATTTTGCCTCAACATATATCGTTCACATGTTCTGTTACTGGGTACAATGGAAACCCTTTCTCCAAGACCTTTCACTTGATCGTACATTTTTTTCGTTTTTGGAACTGGAGCATCAAGAAAGTCCCTTCTGAATTTAAGACGAGAATTCTTATAGACATTATACTGAGTGTATTTATCGTACCAAAAATGAAATGTTGCAATAGAATCTGCATGGATATTACATATGAATCATAGAGACATCGCAGTGAGGGAAGTAGCCTATTTGTGGTCTCGGTGTGTACTGTAAGCGAGCAGAGGGAAATGGATAACAATTGTGTTAATTTAAATTAATGGTACTCTCTTTAATTATACCAACTAATACACTTATATAAAAATTTCACACTAAAACACTTAAAATTGTGCGACGCACACCCATAGGCAGGCGCATTCTCAACTCAGTACGACATGCTGCCACAACATCCTGTTAATATAAGGAAATTAACTAGTGGATGTTTTTAATATGTGACTTTAGCAAGGAACAATACAGTCTCCTGAAGATGATCTTAGGATCGAAACATGTTGGAGCAGTTTTAAGTGTTTTAGTTTGAAATTTTTTTATAAGTGCATTAGTTGGTATAATTAAAGTGATTCTACGAAGTGCACGGTGCAACAATAAAGATGGTTAATGGCACTGTGTCAATTTTCACAATTCAGTTGTTCTTCAAACCATACATTTTCGGAAAAAGAATTAGAATACTTTTTAAATTGAAGTATTTTAATATGACAGAATTCAAATATCTACACATTTCATAACAAACACGTACTATAAGTAATAATACACAAAATGTTTGTTTTCCTTTCGTATCACCTTCCTTGTAATTAATTTTCAAACATAAACTGAACAATAAGGTGCTGATTTAAAAGTTCCTTTGTACTTTTTTCCTCATCCTAACAGCTGTGAATTCAACGACTAAGTCCTTGTAAAAGCGCCTGCATTGAAATTGATTGTCCCGTTATTTCTAGGTTCATTTCTCTCTGTCGTCTGGGATATCTTCGTCCCAACACTGTCTGCTCCGTAATTATCAGATGTAACATTCTATGTCGTATTTCTGTATGTGTTGTGGCAAGTTATTTTTCATTTCGCTTAGAACATTTCTAATATTTCTGTATTTTTATGGATACCGCCTTCTTTGAACAGTCATTATTCCCAGTTTCAAGTGAAATGAAGCTGAAAGGAGTCTTTTTTTGACACGAAGTAACTAGTAACTAGATTTTCGGTCAGGTAAAAATTAACCCTTTTAGACGCCGAGTTAAATCCCACCTGCCATCTGCTGGTATTATTAGGAGCTCACCATATTTTCCACGTTAGCGGGTTAAGGGTTAAACGCCATAAGTCTGCTCGGACCTGGTACACCATCTTCAAATGCTGTCATTGAAATATAACTCCACGGTTCTTAATGCCGCAGGATCAGCTCGCCGCAATAAATATCGCACGTGGCCACATTAGTCTTCTGGAAGTAACGGCTACACAGATGAAGGCTTTGGAAGTCGAATCGAAAATTTCCTTACACGAGGAATGTGTAGTGGTGATGTATCGAGTATTCTCCAAGATATCCAGCTCTGTAGTGACGGCTCTTCCCACTGCAGGTTCCATGTCCAAGTTCTGTTACAGTCTTCTTGCAGGCGAATTGTTGTATTCTGTTCCTCGATTTATCGCATAGAACTGTACAATCTTCTTACGTGCAGACGTCTGTCCAGCGGGTGTCCAATGCAGAAGAAGGACTTGCGCCATTCTTCCCCTTAGCCTTGTTGCACCAAGTCCTGTATCTTCTCCCTTACTAGGAACGCCAGATCTTTTCTTTTCATCAGTCCTGGCTTGTCTTCACAACAGAATCTATAAACCTTGTTAGAACATTTGCTAAAGTTCCGATAAATTTCCACAAGTATAAGTACAGTAATTTCGAGTCTGACATTCAGAAGACCGTACATCGTGATATATTCTTATAATAAAAGCCAACGAGATGCTCTATTTCCGAAATTTATTTTGGTTAAGAACTCTACATGTTTCGTACAGATCTACTGTCCATTATCAGGAGTCTCAACAATGTATACACAGCAATATTTATTTGTCATGCCAGTTATGTTGACTGTCTCCTAGCGAGGTCAGCAGACAGTCAACATAACTAACATGACAAATACTTATTGCTCTGTGTACAGTGTTGAGACTCCTGATGATGGACAGTAGATCTGTCCGAAACATGTAGAGTTCTTTATCAAAATAAATTAGAGAAATAATGCATCTCGTTGGCTTTTAGTATAAGAATAATTTCGAGATTTGCATTCTGATTAATTCAGTGATTTCTTTTTATATCACTGATGTTTGTGTCCAAATCGAACTCTGTTATTAGGGTAAACCTAACCATCTGGATATCTGATTTGTTTTACTCTTCGTTGCATTTATACTAAAACTTGTGTGGATTTGATTTCTTTTCGACATGTTCAAAAATTTCGAATTATTATTATTGAAACATTTATAGGAATCCTTTCCGAATGTTGCATTTTTAAAACACTACTTGTCTTTCAAAATCTGATATTTGCTGTTTCGTTTGTGTTAAATATTTATTCCATTTTCCTTTTTGCTCTTACCTGATTGATGTCAAAAGACACAGAACTCTTACAAGTATAGAAGTGTACATTGTCCATGTCATCTACAAGCCTAGTTATTACTTTCGTTTTCGATCTTGTGCTGTCTGTGTACATGTTAAGGGTCATCAGCTGCCTCGTGTTTGGATTACCAAATCGTCTTGTTCTTCTCCCTGAACCAAAATTCTGTCTTTCAAACCCCCTTCTTCAAAAATCGATGAAGATCTGACGACGTCCTTGTTGCTTTACTCGTTAATTTGTGGATTCCTCCAGAGGAAATTTCTTCGGGACCCTTAATAAATTCTTCTTTCTTTGTCCAAGGGACTTCCGCGATCTGTCTGAGGCGGAATTGTATATGTGGTGAGGGACAAGAGAGAAAGTTTCAGAATTTCCATTTTCTTTTCGAAGTTCATGGAATCTTTCAACGACCATGGCATCGCGACACACCCCACTTCCAGGATATGACGCACCGGCTGAAATTCGCTTCCGTTTAGGCTCCCTTAGCTTGGCCATAACACTGCAGCTCATACACGCAACGTATCCGCTTAATTGTTACAAAATGACTGATTGCTCCTTAAAATAATCACACTTCTTGTGATTACGAATCACTTAATCATGGTAACTAACACTAAGAGTCAACTGATATGTCTACTACATTAACAGATCGCTGTAACCAATCACAGGCCACACAGACAACAGTAAACACCAATATATTTTATAAGGTGACATTATAATGTGAATATTATTAGCCTTTTCGTAAGGTAAATCTGTACATTAGTCCAATTTACTTATATCATGTAACAGACTGCATTATTCTTCAATTCGTCATGCCGAAACATATGGCGATCAATTTTGGTTCGGTTTTAAACGTCCTTGTTGACTGCCAGGCTTGCCAACTACGAATGAGTAATATTCTTACAAAATTGACGCTGTTATGGTGATACTGATCTAGGAAGCACCTTAGCGTACAACAGAAATTACCGCGAATTAAGATAACTTAGGAATGCCTTTGCATCGCTAATTTAACGTGGTATGGAAAATTCGATATGGCCGCACTCCAGATTAATATACTGACGCGAATAGAAGCGATATCGTACTTAGTGTATTGATGTTATTGTGTCATCATATAAAATAGGATAAAACAATCAAACACAACTGTGGAAGTTTCAGTAGCTAAGTAGTATCATCACCAATAAAAACTACATGTTTCGGCCTACCTAGTGGTCCCAAGGCCTCTCAGATATTCCCAAATACATATTAGTTACCAATATAGCGCATTAGGTGATGAGATCCCAACATCTAGACGCAGATATGCATAATATATACTATTGTTGCAGACGGATGTAACAGGATGATGGCCACTAGGTAGGCCGAAACATGTAGTTTTTATTGGTGATGCTACTGCTTAGCTAATACAACTTCTACAATTGTGTTTGACTATTTTATCCTATTTTATATGATTGTAGTACACAACGGAGATCCCCCAACTTAAAATTAAAATTTATTGTGTCATTTTGGTATTTTTGAATGTGTTATGTGAAGAAGCTCTTCTTTGATAAGCTTATGACTGTACCTTTGAACAACAACTAGCAATGTCGGCATTATTAGTGTTCAGTAATGAGCCCTGGAAATGTGTCCTAAAGGTATAATTCACAATTGTAATTGTTAATATTTCCAGAAGGCTAACGTAACCATCATTCATAAGCTTTGATGCAAGATTAAAGTTATGAGCTTTATTTGACTGTTTGCATAAATTTTGTAAGAAATGTGTGCGTTGTTGTAGCTCTGATAAACCCGACTATCACAATAGCAATTGTTGTTTCGGTGTTTGGGCTTAACATCTTTTGGAAGTCAGAGTGCACAGTCACGATTTTTTTAAATGTTCCCACATTTTAAATTAATATTAACTAATTGATTGATTGTTGTAATGGGGCCATGTAGCGTAGATATGAAGACAAAAAGTCAGGCTGTTAATAAAAGGTTTTATATTTGATGGGATTCATAAGACACAATAAGGAAATTATAGGAAACTTAGGAAAAATGAAGAAATAAACAGCAAAGATTTTGTAATCCGAATATTACCTGTACAATAATTGAAATTTTAGAAAAAGATTTAAATATTTATTATAGTGAAAAGAAATCAATTTCATTCTCTTCTTTAACAATTTGCCGGCTTTATTGGACACACGAGAGATAAACAAATCGCACAAATTCTTACGTTTAACTGCAGTATGTGTTGGTCTAAACACGTTGTACTTTTGGCTTCTGCAACTGGTTTACTCTTTCTCTATCCAAACCCTTACACTATTTGACCTGTTTTTTATACACTTACCAGCCATTTTGTTCTTATTAGTGTGTCTTTTTACAGCTAAGAAAGAGACTCTGTTTTTCAACAGAAGATAATTTGTAGTCCCTCATGCAGGAGAGTCGGAAAGAGAGAGAGAGAGAGAGAGAGTGAGTGTGTGTGTGGGGGATTTGTGTGTGCGTGTGTGTGGGGGGTTTGTGTGTGTTTGTGTGTGTGGGGGGGGTTTGTGTGTGTGTGTGTGTGTGTGTGTGTGTGGGTTGGTGTGTGTGTGTGGGTGTGG
>Ga0123354_10017377_pt1 | contig 11273 bp, 11 predicted proteins | sample TergutLab28metaG_2_FD_97872 | JGI IMG/M metagenome (GOLD analysis project Ga0123354, IMG submission 97872) | Labiotermes labralis P4 segment gut microbial communities from Petit-Saut dam, French Guiana - Lab288 P4 | ecosystem: Host-associated > Arthropoda: Insects > Digestive system > Gut ... | reverse complement strand
TCTTAGAACGATTTTTTTACGTGTTCGCTATCAACCCGAACTCTGCAAAAAATCAACGCAAAATCAAAGAACTCTATAATTACGGCTTAATTGCCGCATAAGATACTAAATTTTATAACGAACGATTGATTATAATATCTCTTATTTTTATTCTTCTGTCATAATAATCAACTTATGTCGCTATTTTTTGTTTTTCTACCAATGACCTGCGATAATACAGTCCCAAAACAAGCATCCATAAAGCGGACATACGATAACTGGATAATATGGAAGAAGAAAACATCCAGAGTAAAATTGTAAAAACTACTCTGTATTTAGGCCGGTAGCTTTTAAAAAGATAAAAATAAAAAACAAATAAAAGCATAAAAAACAAAATCCCATAATAAAGTAATATATTCCCTATTTCCCAATCCATACTTCCTGTATTAGCAATTTCCCTCACTGTATCGGGAGACAAATTTCCAAATAAAATTTTAATTATGTTTGGGTTAGTATTTAAGTATGTCATTAATAATCCTGCTTTTGCTCCGAAACTGTCATTCATACCTTCACTTATTTTAAATGCTCTCATTTCAGATAAACCGGTAAACAAAAAAGCAAAGAGTAACAATGCAATAAATACAATAATAATAATTTTTGTTTTTCGAGGAGAAAAAACTTTTGCTGAATATAAATAAAAAACTACAGCTAAACAAAACACGATTAATGAAGTTCGACTGCCGGCGGCCACCAAAGAAAAAATAATCACGGAAAATAGAATAGTTAATGATTTTTTGTTAAACTGTTCAATTTCACACATCAAAACAAGTAAAATTAGTTCCAAATATCGAGCATATTGATTGGAATTTATGAATATTCCTCCTAAACGAAAATTGTAATCTCCTATTGATGATAAATCATTATAATAACTTAAAATCTCATGTTCTTCAGTTGAATATATTGAAAACAATGATTTAAGCGGTGCAACATTCAAAATATAAACAAATTGAGAAAATACGAGGTAAACTATTGCTATATATATATATGGTTTCAATATAGTAGTCCCATTTAATCTGATAAAAGTCATAAAAAAGAAAGCTAAAATGACTAATCTTATTATATCTTTTATGGATATACTCACACCTATCATATTCACATTCATTAACAACGTAATTATTAATAAAGATACAATCCCAATAACAAAAATCTTGTCTTCAAGTTTTCCCTTATTTTCAAATCTGAAAAGAACTATATAAGCAGTAGGCACAAAGATGAAAAACAATTGATTATTTGGTAGTATTAAAAATAACAACCAAATAATACTTACCATATGATTATAAATAGTTTGTTGTTTTTGCATCATAATAACAGTCTATTTTTCGTTCATTTGATTAGCACATTTTTTTATTTGCTCAAAACTATTGTAGCCTTTTCTGAATCATACACTTTATTTACATTTGAGTAAAAATCATACCATTTTTTAATTGCCTTTGACCATCCATTTTCTTGTATATAATTCATGAGATTATCACTAAATTCTATTTTAGATGCTTCGTTAAGTAGAATTCTTTTTAGTACTAATGGAAGTTCCTCAACAGAATTAACTAAATGATATGGCAATCCGTCAATTTCTAAAGTTGGATATCTAAGCCATCCGCCATTAATGATTGTAGTTTTACACAATATATATTCTTGAACAGTTGCTGAAAAGGCATCTGTTTTTTGTATATGTATGAACAAATCAGTTGCTTTTCGTAAATATAACAATTCTTTAGGAGACAAAAAATCTGTATATATCTTGCACTGCATCCCATACGATTGCAATTTTTGTTCTATCTCTTCGATGTAAGTGTTGTTGCTTCTTCCGTACGTCATGGGGAAAAGCAAGATTGTTTGTGGAGGTAATAAATCTTTTACCTCATTTAAGGCATTAATTATTTCATAATGCTGTTGCATAACGCTTCGATTATATCCACATGTAATAATGAAACTATTAGCATTAAGAAAGAGTTTTCCCTTTGAATATTCTTTACTAATATTTTGATTATTTGCTATTTCATCAATGATGTCAGAACCAAAACCCAAATCCACAAATTTGTGTTCTGAAATATCAAAAGAATATTTTATATCTTCTTTAAATTTCCCTTTAGGAACTGAAACATAATCCGCATATTTATATCCTAGCATTTTTACTGCGATTTTTTGAAAGAATGGAATTCTATACACCTCACTTCCCCATGGACTAATCATTATTTTATTAGAAAAGATTTTATACAAAGGCATAAGAAAGACAGAAATCATAGTAAAAGGCATAATATTAATAAGATCATAATGTCTTCTTAACCTTAAGATAGAAATATAAACGTCAATCAAATGTAATATATTTGCGAAATAACGATTAGCATATAATTTTGATGGAAATCTTTTTTTTGCATCATATACAATAAATTTACTATTTATCAAAATTCTTTGATCTTCATTAGAATCAGACTTGCCAATATTGAAAACTTCAATAGAAATGTTATTACTTACCAATGTTAATTCATTAAGAAATTTTCTAATATGAATAGTATTTACATTAGCAATCAACAATATTTTAGTTTTATATTCCATAGGAGAATAATTCATGTAAGAGTAATTCAACTTTAACACATAAAACCTAAGTTTGTACTCATATTTCGAACTTAATTTTAGACCACAGTTAAATATGATACAACAATATATGTTAAAATTGTATCTGTTCGCTTATTAATAAATTAACATATCTGTTTTCATTAAGAGGTTTCATTCATTCTGTTTTTCGATAACCGAATTCTATAATTATTCGACTTCGTCGGAATAAAATCCGTTTGTATCTCTGAAATATTTTTTACATCTATGTATCGTAGTAACTTTTTATTGTTTGAATTTACAAAGCTAATTTAGTTATTTTCAATGATATCGGTAAAATAATATACAACCGCTTTTATATAATCTTACCCTCTTTTCTGGGATTTATGGAGTGCAAAACATTATTTATTATTAATTCTTTTTCTTTCACATAAAGAAATAACACAATCAAATAGAGTAGGATAAATAGTCCACCATAAATAATTAACTGAAAAATCAAATTACTAATATTAAAAATGTTATAATGAACAATTACAAAAAAAGGTAATCCTATAATCAATGCAACCAGTCCATTAGTACTAAACGATTTTATATAAGTTAAAATAGGTAACTGGATCAATTTATTAATAAGCATTTTCCAAGCGACAAAAAGCATACTTATTATTAATATCACTTGTCCCCATGCTACCACACGTGTAGAATATAACGCAGTTATTGTTATGATTCCTATTGAAATGATACTTCTGACAATAACATATTGGAATGAAATATCTGTTCTCCCTTTAGCAATAGCAAGATTTCCTACAGGATTTCCTATGGAATGAAAAATACTATATATTGAAAATATAGAAACTAACGGAGCAATATCAATATACTTCGGCCCATAAAATAAAAATACAATTTGATAGCTAAATACTCCGAAAAATACATTGATTGGAAAATTTACAGTTGATAAAAGATTTAGCATCTTACAATATTGAGTTCTTAAGAAAGTATTACTTGAATTGTGATAAGATAAAACCGGTAATGCCACTCTATTCACAATCGAATTAATAACTAAAATTAATTTTAAAATTATCTCTTTAGCTAAACTATAAATTCCTAAGTTTTCAGTTCCTAGGAATTTACCAATAATCAAAATATCAAATTTAGAGCAGAAATAATCAATGATTTGTGTTCCAGTTTGGTAAATTCCAATTTTAAAGTAAGGCTTAATTCTTTTTACAGAACAAAACAAATGAATCTTATACTGTTGCTGACCGGTTATAAAGTTCCAAAGATGATTTATCAAACTCTGGGTTAGAGTGGAAAGAATCATACTATATATTCCAAAACCAAGAATTGCTAAAATAATGGCAACTACAACAGAACATAAAGCTGATATAATGTTTCTGAAGGCTATTTTTTTAAATTGCATTGTTTTTTGTAAAACCGTGTCATACAATTTACCAATGCCAGCTAAGACTAAATCGAATAAAGCAATAGGTATCAGATGCGATAGGGCACGTTCATTATAGAAAGATGCAATTAGAGGAGATGTACAAGATAGGATAAAATAAATTACAAAAAAAATCAAAAGTTGTGTCCAAAATAAACTGGAAAAGTCTTTTTCATCAACATCTTTTTCGTGCATGATTCCTGCGGAAAAACCGATATCCGAAAAAGTATAAGTTAAACCTAAAACAAAAGTAATAATTGCAACAATACCAAATTCTGCTTTGCCAAGAAATCGTGTTAAAATCATTAACCGAAGCATTTGTACAAGTGCTACCACTATTGTAGATATTGTGATCCATTTTGCCCCAGATATCGCTTTTTCTTTTAAATTCATTGCTTTATCAATTCAAGAATTCTTTATAAATTTTACCCATATTAGAAAGTTACACCCTCCAATGAAGAAAGATTATTTATATATTTTTCTATAGCTCCATAGATTATTGGAAATATCAAATTTTTTTATTTTTTGCTCTTGCCTTAATTGATTTTTCATCGAATCAATTTTGAATATTCATTCCAATCGCCAATATCAGTCCACGATTTCTCACTGATTGGAAAACATCCTATATTCCCTCTCTTCTTCCTGATTTTATTAATCAAATCCGTTATATGAAAAAATTCATTACTGGGTACTTCATCTATCATTTCAGGTTGAAGTATATATACACCGGTATTGATCATATAGCTTAACTCCGGTTTTTCTGTGAGGTTGATCATTTGGCCATTTTCTCCTGTTTCAATTACTCCATATGGTATTTGATACGTTTTTATTGCCGTTACAATAGTTATATCATTTTGATTTTCAACATGATATTTGTATATTTCTGCCAAATCTTGTTCAATCAGTATATCGCAATTTGTAACAAAAAAAGGAGTTACTATTTTATTCTTCAATAAAAAAATACTACCGATTGTACCTAAAGGCTTATCTTCCTTAAAATAATTTATTTTATATTGAGTCGGAACATTTTCCATATAATATCGCAATAGTTCAGATTTGTAATTTACAGACATATAAAATTCTGAACAACCAATTTGTGAAAATTTGTCTAATATAATCTCTAATATAGTTTTATCTCCTATTGGTAATAATGGCTTGGGAATAACATTAGTAAATGGTTTTAATCTTGTACCTTCTCCCCCAGCCATAATAACAACAGGAATATTTAGTTTATCAAATTGTATTTCTTTATTTTCGCCAAAAACATCTTTCCAAAAATAGACGTCTATCAAGTTTCCTTTTCTATCAAAGACCGGCATGCATTCACTTCTCAAATGAAACATTTTTTCCTTTATCTGATTTGATGTTTCATCTGAATATGCATATACTTTGTTTACATCTACAATTTCATTAATTGAAGAATTAAGGTTCTTATTGGCTATAATAGAGCGTTGAATATCTCCAATAGTTAAAATACCTACAAATTTTATTTTGTCATAGACAAATAACAATTTTACTCGTTCTTGATCCATTTGCTTCATTGCTTGCAAAATGGTATTATTTTTGTCTATTATTCTGTTAGATATTTTTTCTATCATCAAATATTATAGTATTTCTAATAAATATTTTGCTAATTTTTTAGTCTTTTATCAAAATAAATAATTGTGATTCATTCCAGCTCCAGCGATTATTGTGACTTCACTCATAAAACCTTCTTTTCATTACACGTAAATTTCCAAAATTATTTGAACAAATCACACGTTCTTCTATATCCCTATCTATATAAGTCATAGCATCGATTTGTGAAAAATCACCAATTTTCATGCCTTGAAAAACAAAAGACCCTGCTCCAAGCAAACAATCATTCCCAATTTTAACATTACCGCTAATTCTTGCTCCTGGATTAAAACAACAATCATGACCAATCATCACATCATGACCAATCGTAACATGATAATTAATAATATTGAAGTCGCCTATTATTACATTAGAAGATAATACTGCGTAGGCTGCTATATAGTTTCCGATTCCAATACAAACAGATGAGGATATGTAAGAGTTTGGATTGATAATATTAACAGGTATACCTTTTACTTTTTCAAATAATTCTATATAATATTCTCGTAAACGAGGATTGTTTACAAACCCTAATATATATCTTATTTCGTTAGTTTTTTTTAATAGATCTATTAAAAAAGAATCCGTAATAAAGTTTGGTAAATTTGAAGTTTCTTTATCAGAAATTACATTATACACTTCTACATAATTATCTTTTTGATAACGTATTACAGTTTCTCTAATCTCAATCGCAGTACTGCTACCTCCGATAATAAAAAGAGTTGGTTTCATAATCAAATTGTTCCACTATCCACAAATATATTCTGTCCTGTAATTGATTTTGCTTTATCGGACAACAAGAAAGCAACAGTTTCAGCGACAGAGTTTACATCTGTTGGCTGTTTCAGAGATGTTCGTTGGTATATTCTATCTTTTTGTTCACCAGATAACGTAGAACTCATCGCTGTTTCCATAAAACCGGGAACTACCACATTTGAACGTATTCCTAAACCACCCCATTCTCTAGCAACATCTTTAGAGAACGCTTCTAATGCTCCTTTACTTGAAGCATACATTGCCAAACCTTTATATCCTGTGTGCACACTTATAGAAGAAATATGAATAATACTTCCTGATGTATGGTGCAAAAGCATATTTCGTATCAAATATTTTGTTAGAATCATTGGAGTAAATACATTTATGGCATACATTGTTTGTAACCTCTCAATGTTTATGTTCGTCACAATATCATCGTAAGCAATAGCGGCGTTGTTTACAAATCCATCTATTTTGATTTGATTAGAAACAAAGTCTATGAATACATTTTTATGGACATTGGTAGTGTCAGATAGGTCTATGCTCTTAAAAAATAAACTCTCCTTATATTGCGACTCCAAATCTTGAAATTCTTTTGTGTAACTTCGAGCAATACCATATATGTGATGTCCTTGTTTTAATAGAACACAACAGATTTCCAATCCCACACCGCGAGAACAGCCTGTAACTAATATATTCATAAACGTTTTATTTTCCCTGTTCGAGTTAATGAAAATGATTCAACAAATATTATCTTTCGAGGAATTTTAAAATCCTGTAGTTTTGTTGTTAGAAATTGGCGAACTTCGGATTCTGTAATTGTGTGATCAGGTTCCATTTTTATTTCTGTACAAAGAATATTGCCTAAAACAGAATTAGGTTTACCATATACAATCGCTTGCTGTATACCCTCTATTTGCATAATAAACGTTTCTACTTCATTCGGACTCACTTTGTATCCCCCAACATTAACAAGTTCGTTCTTCCTGCTTTTAAAACGAAATAAACCGTTTGTTTTATCAACCCATTCAATCAGATCTCCAGAACGATAATAATCACCATCCAACAAAAAATTATCAGATTTTCCTAATAATGATTTATGTATTAAAAGTTCGTCATCTTCAACTTTAAATTTATCAGCTATTAATGAAGGTATTTGAAATGAATCCCCTTTTGCTGCCAATAAAGAACCTCCTTCCGTTGAGGCATAAATGTTATTTATACGAGCATTTGGAAAGATCTTCATAATTGCGTCATATAATTTTGGCGTTGATTTTTCTCCTCCAAGTGTTACACGCAATACCGAAGGATAGCTTTGCTCATAAGGAAGTAGTAAACGATAAAAAGTAGGAGTCGCAGAAATATGAGATATATTGTACTTTAGAATTATATTGTAAATTTCAGATCGACTGAAATTGAATATATTTACAAGTGTATTCTTGTTTTCGAAAGCTTGAAAAAAAACTTGAAGCCCAGCCATGTGCGTCGGATTGTAGGCAAATCCCCAAACTTGAGATTCATAATCTGTTCCTATGCGTACCGCTCTAGTCAATGTTTTCACAGAATGGATCACTTTTTGGGGTTGACCAGTTGTACCTGATGTAAATATGGTTATATCAGAAGCTGAATTTTGGAGCTTATCAATTAAAACATCAAGATTAACACAATCAAGTTGAGGGAGTGTCTCAGCTTTATTTATATCTTCACCCTTTATATTTAAACAGTCTTCAGAATTAACATCGGAATCTAATAATACTAATGAGCGATTTGATATTAGCGCCAATATCAAGTTAGAAAAATAGTTAAAAAGGTTATTAGTTTTCAACAAAGGATAATATTCTGTAGATGAATTTATCTTATCCAACAAATCGTTATATGAATACTCTTTAACTCTATCTGCCAAAAACAAATTCATAATTTTATGCCAATTTACTGTATATTTCACCAACTGTGGAAACGAGGCTGTCTTCAAAAATGTCAATACCGAACTCGTCTTCAATACAGACAGTTAACTCCGCCAAATCAAAAGAGGTAAAGTCAAGATCATTTCGCAAATTATCACTTTCTTTAAGGACAATCAATTCCGATAAATTCTTATTAACCCTTATCTTGTTTACTATTTTTAAAATTTTTTCTTTCATAAAGTTATCTTTTATTGTCGCACACTGCTTGGTAAGTTTACCACTCTCTCTTCAAACCATATCGTATTTGTCAAATCATCTGTCTGACAATCGGCAAACATAGGCAAACGATTCATCAGTTGCCAGATGGGACGAGTCATTACGCCATGGTCGTTACTGTATTGTAAAAAATTATCTCTCATTTTTCTATCCTTTAATAGAATAGCATTTAACCAGAAGTTAGATTGACAATTTTCCGGTTTATCGAAGAAGTCTATATTGTCAATCCCTTGGAAAAATTCTTTATATTTCATTGCGGTTTCCCGTTTGTTTGCCAACATTTTATCCAAATATTCCATTTGTGCACATCCCAAAGCAGCATTGATATTCGGCATCCGATAGTTATAACCGATTTCATCATGCACAAACTCCCACCGATGAGGCGCTTTTGCTTGGGTGGTCAAATGTTTGGCATACGCTCCCAGTTTTTCATCATTAAACAATAACATTCCTCCACCTCCGGTAGTAATAGTTTTATTTCCATTAAAACTGAGAACTCCAACCTTTCCGAAAGTCCCGGTATGCTTTCCCTTATAAAAACTGCCAATACTTTCAGCAGCATCTTCCACTAATTCCAAATGATATTTTTCGCAGACACTTATCAATTCGTCCAAATGGACGGGATGTCCGAAAGTATGCATCGGGACACAGGCTTTAATTCTTCTGCCTGTTTTTTTGTTATGGCAAGTATTGTTTTTTATTTCCGCATACTCTTTTAACCATGCCTCAACAGCCAAAGGAGACAATCCCATAGTATCTTTATCAACATCTACAAAGACAGGATGAGCGCCAATATAACTGATTGCATTACAGGTAGCAATAAAAGTTAGAGATTGTGTAATAACTTCATCATTCCTTTCAACGCCAACTAATAATAAAGCTATATGAAGAGCGCTTGTTCCATTGACACATACAACTGCTTTCCTGCTGCCGGTATATCCTGCCAACATTTCTTCAAAACGGTCAACGAATTTACCTACACTTGAAACAAAAGTACTGTCAATACATTCATTTAAATATTTCTTTTCATTTCCCATAAAACGAGGAGCGTGAAGAGGAATCGCATCTTGCGTATGATAGAGTGTTTGTATAAATTGTATAATATCTTTATACATTGTAGATATTTGCTTTATACTTTGCTAAATTTTCTGTATTTGTAAACCATTCAATCGTTTCTCGTAAACCTGCTTCCAAACTGTATGTAGAAGTGAATCCTGTTAATGTTTTCATTTTCGTATTATCACCCCATAACCGGAATACTTCCGAATTTTTGGGTCTTAATCGTTGTGGATCTTCAATGAATTTCACATCAGAATTCATTAAATGAGCTATTAATTCCAGTGTATCACGCATAGATATTTCATAGTTACTGCAAACATTGACTTCCTGACCAATAGCTGCGTCACATTTGGATAATTTTATAAACCCTTTGCAAGTGTCTTTTACATAATTAAAATCTCTTGTCGGAGTTAAATCGCCTAATTTAATTTCCTGTGCTCCATTAGCTATCTGAGTAATAATAGTAGGTATAATTGCTCGAGCCGACTGTCTTGGACCGTAAGTGTTAAAAGGACGGACGATTGTTACGGGCAATTCAAAAGCATTGTAAAAACTAATAGCCATCGCATCAGCGCCTATCTTGGAAGCCGAATAAGGCGATTGAGGTTGCTTTGGATGCTTTTCGTCAATCGGCACATATTGAGCTGTACCGTAAACCTCCGAAGTAGAAGTTATCAATATTCTTTTAACGTTATTCTCTTTTGCTGCTTGACAAATATTCAAAGTTCCTTTTACGTTGGTATCAACATAACTGTCCGGAGCAACATACGAATAAGGTATAGCTATCAATGCTGCTAAATGAAAAATAATATCAATACCTTTTGTAATATGTTTACAAAAATGCGGATCACGAATATCACCGGTTATTACTTCCAAATCGGGATGTTTAATGTCATTCAACCATCCCCAATAATTGAATGAATTATAATAGGATAAGGCTTTAACATGATGACCTTGATCCAATAACATTTCTGTCAGGTGAGAACCGATAAATCCGTCAGCACCGGTGATTAACGTTTTCATTATTTTAATTTATCAATTCCACTATCCTCTCACACGCCCTCCCATCCCCATAAGGATTAAGCGCTCACGTCATCCGGTCATAAACCGAGCAATCCGTCGTGTTGCGCATTAATTCGGAAATGCGTAATACAAAATGCAAAATGTTTATCTAAAATATTTCAAAATTCGTTCCTTTTCTTCGTTTTCCTTTTCGTTTTTATGATATAATTCCACAAAAACAATCCGGTTTTCTTGTTCAAAATAAGCATAGATCAAGCGAAATTCCGAATTAGCGCCTCTTCCTTTGAAACTGTTACTCGCTATTTTCTTTATCTTAATGACACAAGATGTAATACCTAAATTTTCGATTCTGAAACTGAAAGGAGGACGAGCGTCCGGTTCATCATCCAAATCTTTATGCACCGCTCCCAAGTCGCTGGGCAAGGTTCTGTATTTTTTCAACAGTCGCTTCAAATCTTTTTGGTATTCCGGCAATTCTTCAAAATTAATCTTCATCTTCCGGATACACTCTTACTGAAAACGGCGGACGACGATAAAAAGCTAAATTATAATCAATATAATCGCCATCATCTGTTACGCGCCAAGGTTTGTCTTTGTGTGAATATTCGCTG
>Ga0123354_10017374_pt1 | contig 11273 bp, 5 predicted proteins | sample TergutLab28metaG_2_FD_97872 | JGI IMG/M metagenome (GOLD analysis project Ga0123354, IMG submission 97872) | Labiotermes labralis P4 segment gut microbial communities from Petit-Saut dam, French Guiana - Lab288 P4 | ecosystem: Host-associated > Arthropoda: Insects > Digestive system > Gut ... | reverse complement strand
TCCATATACCCACATCCCACCTCCTGGAGATCCGTCCTAATATTATCCACCCATCTACGCCTAGGTCTCCCCAGTGGTCTCCTTCCCTCCGGTTTCCCCACCAAGACCCTATACATCCTCCTCTCCTCACCCATACGCGCCACATGCCCAGCCCATCTCATTCTTCTCGATTTTATCACCCGCACAATATTGGGTGAGGAGTACAAATCATTTAGCTCCTCGTTATGCAATATCCTACATTCCCTCGTTACCTCGTCCCTCCTCGGTACGTAAACCACATTACACTTTTTTAATTATTTAATAGAATTAGTTTCATGAAGAATACACATTTCTTTATGACTAGTTGCTAATTAAGCACAGGAACAATATTTCCATTATCCGATGATACCTGCACATAAACAGACGACGTGGATGCGCTCGCAATATTTTAACAATATCCAATCTAGATGGATGTTCATAATCCGTGCGTGGCCCGTGTTAACAGATAGGTAGGAGTGGTACATAGAAAACTGGTAAGCCACAGGTTTCTTCTCTGATGAGGGCAAAAAGAAGACAGTCATTTGTTTATCCGAGGTCACAGTGTCGGATTTATCCTCCAGATGGCAGCAGCTCGCTAATTCATGTTTCTCATCAAACCGCATGCAAACATATTCGCTAGTACATAAGTACGTAAGATCCGGGAATGGAACCGAGATGCAGCGTAACAGAAGAGTCGAAGAGATAGCAGTTCTAAATTAGACACTGACTGTACGCCCTTGAACTATCGGTAAGTTCTCACTACAAGCAGTCTCGGTCATAACGCTACGAGATGTGAATATCAATTAAACTTCACAGAGGTGAGGTAAAATGGTAAAGATGTCCCTGTGATTAAGCAACAAACCGTGGAGGATTATGGGAGTGCAGACAGCGCCATTTGTCTGTGAACCGTCACATTCTGGGCCCGGCCTTGTCCCAGGGGAAACAACACCGTTACCCCTTTTTGATAGCAGTTAAGTGGGCCCCAGTTTAGGTCTAGATTCTTTGAGAAAGGGAAAATCTCTTGACTCTTAAATGAAGGCCGATTCTAATAACGAATAAGGGTCGCCCACTCCAAACAGCATATTGGTGCCCCAACTTTCCGTAAAATTATTTTATTCACTGTGTATGAGCGCAAACCTACAGGAGATTAAGATTATGGCTGTGGACTGCTTGTTATCACGGGCCCCAGCAGTTTTCCACACATTTTGCGCTAAAAGCTAAGGAAACTTATTATATAAATACAAGTAAAGGGCACATCTGAAACTGAAATTTGAATCGTTTAGTTTGGGTATGCAAAAAAAAACTGTTCGTTTTTCTGACAGAGACACATAAGGTATCTGAAACAAAGAGGTCAAGAAATACCGGCCTACAAGAACAGTGAAATTATTGGAAAACTTAGGAAATGAATGGCATAATAAATTGTGTCCTTTACTGCATACGGTGCACTGTCAGAATGTTTTGAATTCTAGAATCGAACAATTGGCAGAATCTTTAGGTTCAGTTGCGTCACAGAAGTTCCTAGACTTCTATACTTTTAGTGGAAAATGCGGACTATTACAGGAAAAAGCTAAGGAAGGCACAACGTAACGTGGGAATGTGACAGTGCAAATCATAACGGGAGGGTATATGGTAAAGTGTGATGATACAAGACGTAATGTGAGGATACAAGACGTCATGCCGGGATACAAGACGTAATGCGGGGATACAAAAGTAATGTGAGGGTACAAGACGTAATGTGAGAGTACAAAATAACACGAGGATACAAGACGTAATGTGAGGGTACAAGATGTAATGCTGGGATACAAGACGTAGCGTGAGGGTATCAAATAATGCAAGGATACAAAATAGAATGTGAGGATACAGTATAATGGAAGGATATAAAATAGAATGTTGGGGTTCAAGACATAATATGAGGGTACAAAATAATGCAAGGATAAGAAATAGAATGTGTGGATACAATATAATGGGAGGATACAAAATAGAATGTGAGGATACAAGATGTAATGCGAGGATATAAAATAGAATGTGAGGATACAAGACGTAATGCGAGGGTATAAAATAGAATGTGAGGATACAAGCATAATGTAAGGGTACAAAATAATGCGAGGATACAAAACAGAATGTGAGGATACAAAATAATGGGAGGATACAAAATATAAATCAAGGATACAGGAAGTATTGTGAGGAAAAAGTAACGGGAGAATACAGAACAATGCGAGAACAAAAAATTGCGAGGATAAAAAAATAATGCGAGGATTCAACACAGAATGTGAGGATACAAAGTAATTCGAGGGTATAAAATAAGAATGTGTGTATACAAGGCGTAATGTGGGGATACAAAATATTGCGAGAGTACGATACAATGCGAAGATACAAATAATGTGAGTATAGAAAATAGAATGTGAGGATACAACACAGAAAGTGGAGATAAAATATAGGACCTAAGGACACAAGACAATTTGAAGATAGACGACAAATTGTGAGGATACATGTCAGAGTGTAAGGATGCAAGAGAGAAGGAACTGGTCCAGGTTAGTGGTTCATGGCTAGGTTAGGCATTATAGGTGCTTTGCTTCTTGCGTTGCTAGGTCCACGGGTTGAAGCCAGAGAATGGCTGGAATCATCTGGCTGGGAATAAGGCCCAGTAGGATTTTTCAAACAGATTAATAAAGTGATAAGTTCAATAAAAGAAAGATCCTGATTCAATGAGCAGGAATTCGCTTTCTTATGTGACTCAACATTGGAAAAGTAACGAAAAACTTTTAACCTGTAAAAACTGCGCAATTTTCTCGCGTAATTTATCCATAAGTTCCGTATAATTATTAAAAAAACCCGATTATTGCCATACACATCGTTAAATGGTTAGTCTTAAAATGCAGATTATGTTTACTGTGCGGTACGAACTGAAACTTTATGTACCATAATATCTAATTTAATTTCAGTTTCCTTGTTTTCTTGACAAGCGAGGGCCACATTATTCCACTTGATGACAAAAGGAAAGAGCTAGTAAGAATTCATAACCAGAAATTGTGGTTCACGACAAGACAAGGAAATGCTGATCTATGTGTGTGTGTGTGTGTGTGTGTGTGTGTGTAGAGCGTCGCCCATTATTTTAATTAACAATCGCGATGTTACGAAAGTAAGCACCGAGGATTGTAACGCTGAAAAGGACATTAGCAAGGAAGTTAACGCTCGCACCTAAGTTGTGAATGATGGAACTTATAAATTACCGCTGACAGGCTGTAATAGGGATGAGGGAATTTGGGACCTCATTTTATCATCTTCGGCTGAGCCTCTGACAATGAGTGGCGTAAGTCAAATTTAACGTCACACCTTGTTATATCAGAGTGTTATATCAGCGTGTTATAAACAGCGATAAAGAAGCCAAGTCACTTTTATTCCCATACAAAACAATGGAAAAAAAAGCTTACTATTTTCGAAATAATATCATGGCGCGGATCAGATAGGAGACGGTGTAATCGATGAACTCATGTCGGTTTCGTTTACCGCCCCCGTTTCCTTCATCTTTCTGTGAAAACCATCACATTGCAGAATATTATATTTTTCTTCAATGGGACGCTGTTTAGTGTGGTAGAGATCTGTCGAAGTTTCGGATGAACCAGATGCCTCCATCTTCAGGACAGAGAAAGAGAAGCGTGGTGGAAAGTGAAGACGTGTGGGAGGAAGAGGAGGTCAAAAGGGGGTTTTAGGGCGAGTAAATAGGTAGGAGAGTGGGCATAAAAATTGGCGTGTTGGGCCTGGTTAAGGCCGTACATGAACAGGAGCCGTAGCTGGTGTGACGTGTCCTTCGGAAACAGAAGAAGCGATAGATCCGGAGCTAAAGGGCAGCATGGTTAAGAAGGAGGGGATTTAAATACGTAAATGAGGGTCAGAAGAGGTAGTGGGAACCTGAACATGGAGTCAGCGGGTTCATCCGAAACGTCGATAGTCATCTAACGAAACACAAATTGCCTTAACCCTGAATACATAATTTAATACCTCCGAAGAAAAATGACTTATTCCCGGAAACGAACTAAATCGTCCTTGAATGCGTTTTAAAGAGAAGGGAGGTGTAACTCCACGTATTCTGAAACTCGACATTAGTTAGAGGTTCCTTTCCGGTGTCATATCACAGAGAAAAATTCTCCGGTGCCCATTTGCGGGAGATTAAATGAGTTCCAGGCACAGACTGACTGAGGCAGAAGAGAGAAAAATTCCGTCATTCCTACAAGAGTTGACCGCTGACTGTTGCATTTCTAGTTACTCCTTTCATTTTGGAATATTCACGTAATATTGCACGTCTACAATTTCAAACACTGCGCTTCGACAGCCGGTTCTGCTTCCTTCCTCATGTTTTTAGTGCAAGAGCCACCAGTGGGCAAGGGTTTCCTCAATCACGAGGTCTCTAGATCACACACAAGGACGCAGCACAGTCGGTAGGACTCCTCTGGACGAGTGATCAGACCTACGCACACAACATCCACAACAGACATCCAAGCCCCCGTGGGATTCGAACCCACAATCTCAACAAGCGAGCGGCCGCAGACCTACGCCTTAGACCGTGCGACCAGTGCGACCGGCTACTTCCTCACATGCCAGCATATAATTTTGGTTTTCGACCCCGTTAGTATAAACTACGATAGAAGAAATGCACCGAACGAAATAAGAACAGCCGAACTCCGAAAAGGGGCCTTACATCATTTACGGTAAAAAAGGTAGGAACTAAGAATAGCACTCTCAAAAAAAATATGTTGCCCCTGCAGTGTCTTGGAACCCTTAGGTTGTGTAATACACTGACTGAGTTACCCCAGTTCCTGGATGTCAAAACAAGAGTTATGTGAACACGCTCTTGGCCCAAGGCCAGCAACCGCCTCTGATACTTCAATTAACATTTATGGTTTTATCCCTAGCAAAGTGAGGTCATGGTTTTGAACTGGATCATCGTCATCATGCCGTTACGACACACTATCATATTATATGCACGTACGTCTGCATTCAAGGCCCCAGAATACGCCACTGCTAGGAAGATGAGCATGCAGGCTGTAGCTCAGTAGAAAGAAAGACAAAATCATGTAAAACAGGGGTCTTATACACAAACAGTAAGCGGGCTAAACAGTTTTTGTTAAATTAACCTTAAGACGCCTAACGTCAACTTTAGTTGACGTACCGCACCGCTAACCTCCAAAGTTGCATTTTATATATTTATTCAACAAATATAGGTACCGAATATTTTAAACATGGTATATACTCTCCGTTTATTTCTCTTCAAAATGGAGTTTGTTTCATAATTCTGAAGTATTTGGTTCCTGTATTATTCACATTTTATATACAGGGTGTTTTAAAATTAAAAATATAATTCCGGCGCCAAAATGTTAAGGCGCAAAGGAGAAACAGTGTATCCAGATGTTGGTAGGAAACCTCTCTTCTGCAAAAATTCCCAGGCGTGCTCTGTGACCCACACGGCCTCCTGTCCAATGGATATCCGGTTTCTTTGCTGGGGATAAAGCGTCCTGGGCATGAGGCGAAACAGTCATATCCGTCTAGTGCTAAGGTTGACAATAGGTGGAGCTATACCGCTACTCCCCTAGTCTGCCTTCATGGTGCGCAAAGGGTCTACTTAAATTTTAAGGAAGGGAGCATATCGTGTTCCCCCTTTTAATGTCGGCCTCGGTGCAATTTACCTCTCTTCACGTGCTGAGGACCTCGGTGCACTAAACTCTCTTGAACTCATGTAAGGGTACACTAAATTAAAAGGATTTACATCCTGCAGAGGATCTGGAATTTCATCCTTAGTGTCGTTACAGCTTTAAAATATAGTGTAATGACTATCACTAAAATTAAAAAACAGTGTAATAGCTATCACTAAAATTAAAAAATAGTGTAATAGCTATCACTAAAATTAAAAAATAATGCAATAGCTATCACTAAAATTAAAAAATAGTGCAATAGCTATCACTAAAATTAAAAAATAGTGCAATAATTATCACTAAAATGAAAAAATAGTGTAATAGCTATCACTAAAATTAAAAAATAGTGCAATAGCTATCACTAAAATTAAAAAATAGTGCAATAGTTATCACTAAAATTAAAAAATAGTGCAATAGTTATCATTAAAATAAAAAATTCCATTGAAAGTAATTAGTACCTTTAATTAAAAACCAAAATTAATTAAAATTATTGAATTGAAAATTATGTGGCATTTTCCTATCCTTGCAGACTTTTACTTTGTTCTGAGAATTTAAATCTTTCGTTGGGAAAGAATCTTAAATAAAAGAATACTTCCCTGAATGAAATTGGTCTCATTTTATAATTGGAAGAAAATCGGAAATAGGGTCCTAAAAAACTGGCTAGCCGTGTGTTTCGACACCCCTGATACAGACTGTAAGCTATTCTTGAACCCAGGATTGGTGGAAAACAAAAAGGAAACCAAATACAGAAGAAATGAAAATGAAATAAAGGAGTCATTCTTCATTTTGCTTAGTATTTAACGACTAATGATGTCGGAAGGACAGGGCTGTTGGTAAGACGAACAATGACGACAATAAATATAAACTAATGAAGAAATAAAACTGTTTCTGTCATCAGGTCTTTCTTCTTTGTCACTCCAAAAGTACGATTAAAAAATACTTATCGCGTCCTATGGGAAGCGGCCCTAAACCTTTGGTCAAAAGACGCTACATTAAAAGGACTACAGCTCCACTCGCTCTTAACCTCTGCTGTAGACGGAGGTGAGTTTTCAGCATCATCTTCTGGTTGCTTTCACCCCGCAGCAAGAGCCCCACATACATAATAAATAAGCGCCTGGAGGATGGGGGGGGGGGTTGTCCTTAGAAATGTTAAAAAAAACACTTCTATTCCTGCCAGGAATCTAACTCATTATCACCCAGTTCGTAACCTAAGCACTCTATCGACTGAGCCATTTTGGCTTCCCGTACACCGTTTAATAATACTATATTTATTCACTGCAATTGTGTTGCCACCCGGTGGCAGTGGCTATTTTACATGTAAACAAAACATGAAATTGGTTACTACTAGATTTAAGTCGGGAGGGCTACATGAGAAACATGTAGTGGCAACTTGGAGTGTTGGGAACCATCTCAGCATTTGCTTATAGACACAGGGAAACCAAGAAAAACCTGTGTCGGGGTGGCCGGTCGCAGGACCTTCCGAATAGTGACTTCTAGCCAGCAGTCCGGCATCTAAAGTACAAAAAAATAGCAATGCACACACAGTACAACAAATACACATAAGATAACTACAACAATACACACGGCCAACCAACAACAATTACACACAAGACGACTTAAAACTAGCAATAATACACATGAGACAAATTAGAATTTTACAACATGTACAGAAGGTAAAAACACCCAAGCAAGAGAGTACGGTGTCAAGTTTCTTGTAACCAAGAATTACATCTCTCAATAAATAACTGTAAAATACAGTTGAAATCTGATGGCAAAAGGTGACGCACGGTAGGGGAAGTGAAGGAGAAACTGGCGAATGGAAAGTTTAACCAGTACCCCTCACACTACCTCGGAACATGGTTTTATCCAGCATTACTACCGCTGAGGCGCACACCTCGGCTGCCAATAGTCGACTGAACTGATGCCCACCGGCCGATTTAAATGGACTCGTCCGTTTCGCCCAAAGACAAAATCTGGTTTCTGTGCGTGTGCCATCACATTTCAACTGGCCTCTACTACAAACACACCATCAACTCTTAGTACCAAACGTTTCCTAACATAACAATAAGTCATGACTTCTTGTACATGAGGTCACCCATCACACGCACAGTGCACAATTTTGTATTGGCCGGTGAAAGAATTCCTTTTCTATGAGCCCGTAATCAGGGAAATTATTGTATAGCGTTGTGACACGGTTCCTGCTACAAACACACACTAGTCTGCAAATTTTTGTAAACTTGTGGAAGGACAAAGCGAAGATATCCACACGCGTACCAAACATACTGAAGAAATATACCTTCAGTTCTGCGCTTCTATTATCTTCTCGTCAAAGGAAATCCATCATTTTAGAACGCTGCGAGTATAGTCACTACATTCACTGCTGCCAACACACAAACACAAATCGTAACTTAACCCTGGATATACAGGATGCATTTATTCTTGCAGTTTTACGTACCGATGTTGTGAAATTTACACAAATGACAGCTTTTTTTCTTTTAAATGCGTTGGCAACACTTACCTGACTTTCTTTCACTGAGATCTACTAAGTACCGAATTTCAAAGAGAGTAAGAAGACATCCCTCACCCCATGGAGCAACAGCTCCCAGTGGGCCAGGGACTCCTCATTACAAAGGCTTCACGATCACACTCAGACACACGACACTCGGTAGGACTCCTCTAGACGAGTGATCAGCTCGTCGCAGAGACCTCTGCCAACGCAACACAGTAAACTCACAAGAGAGAGACATCATGCCCTCGGCGGGATTCGAACTCGCAATCCCAGCTAGCGAGGGGTCGCAGAACCGGACCTTAAACCGCGCGGCTACTCCGACTGGCCCATAAGAAGAGACGTATTGAATTTATATTTCCATATTTCTACAGGGTTTTGGTGGGTAAACCTGAGAGAAAGAGACCACTAGGGAGACCCAGGCGTAGATGGGAGGATAATATTAAGATGGATCTTCAGGAAGTAGGATGTGGGGGTATGGACTGTATCGAGCTGGCTCAGGATAGGGAAAGTTAACAGGGACTTGTGACTGTGGTAATGAACCTTCGGGTTCCATAAAATGGGAATTTCTTGACTAACTACAAACCAGTTAGCTTCTCAAGAAGGATTCTGCTGCATGGAGTAAGTAAGTATTTCCATCTTCACTAATAATTCTAAATGTTGCCGTTGTTGAAACAGTATTCGAGTGAAAACTGTAGACGGTAAACTGTTACCTCAAAAACAAGAGTTAACTTACTTTTGCAAAACAATTTAGTACATCAGCTATCAAATGTATCATATTTGACCCTAAAAAAAACAAGGCTTTGAGTCTGTGTGGTTCACGATGTTAAAGAAAGTGGGCCTCACTGCAGTAGTCAAATGGGGCAAGTCACCGCACAACAGGCCTTCATGCCAAGTTGCCTAATGACGCACATGCACACCTATGCCGACCTTTACACGCAGATGAAGAAGTAGCAACACTCTCAGTATGTTCCTGCGATACTGGCAATGCTTGTGTATATGAAATATATTTCTGTACTTACCAAATGCTCTGGTGTTGTCCAGGTTGAAGCGCTTTCCTGAAATATTTATAACTCCTGTTTATAGAACGAGAAATCTATAAGCCTTACGCCTATCTCTCAAAAACAGAATAGTACTCTTCACTTTGTATAACAACAATACAACATTCGATCAACTCAAACACGTTCACAGATCGTAGTTAACTTCCTTGTTGGACGTCAATGAATGAACTACACTAACTGCAACTGATTTCAACACCCCCGTTAATTTAGACACTATAAATAGTCACATATTATTTATAAACTTCACGTTAAAACACGACACTTGTTGTAAAAAGCAACAATTAATTACAAACTCAATAAACAACGCTTTCTTCAACCACAGCCGTCGGCCCTGTTCTTGTGCAAGAGACTGGCGCCATTTTCTCTCCTTTCAACAAATGACAAACGACACTGCGCTCACAGACGTTCTGCTGTTTTGGGTGTGTTTATGATGCATAGGAAGGAAACATGAAACTAAACTTTTATCGCAAAACGTAGCGCTTTCCATTTAGTCTCTGAATTTGTGCAGGGGAGAAAGATGCAGCGTAAGAAACATTTGTGAAACGAAGTTTACGTAATTAAAAAATCGTATTTTTGGAGTGATATTTATTTCACGATGATATCAGTAGCACAGATTCTATGTAGTCGGAATGATACGTCCAGTAAATAATGAAATGGAGGAAACGTGGAAAAAGTAGGTGGTGGCTTGACTGAAGGTAGTATCCGTGCATTTTACTGGCAAAAAAAAAATCCTAAGCCAAGCTACAAAGAAACCAAAATTAGGATAGCCGCTCTACACAGCGATATATTTTACTGTTTTCTTCAAGAAAACACGTCGGCTTGCATTTGCGAACCTCTGTGGTGTACGATTTTTTTTATCACAAATCTAACACAATTATATTTTAATGTCGGTGACAAATTTGAACTATGTTTTATATCTTGTGACAAAACGACAATGGTAAATAAGTGGCGTGGTTAAAATGAAGCATTTTGTGTTATATATATATATATATATATATATATATATGTGTGTGTGTGTGTGTGTGTGTGTGTGTGTGTGTGTGTGTGTGTGAAGGCAGTGGCGAGGTAGGGAGGCAAGTTTCCTTTCTTTCTTACAGTAATTATACACATATTTCGGCTTGTATATTAATCCCATTACCAACCGAAACATGTAGCTACTTCTTGTGAACAAAATTGAATTTTTTTACCAATAATAAATAATTCATCGATTGAATGAATCAGCATTCTGGTTTCATAATGTAAATGAATGTACCTATCTCGTAGTTAAGCCGCCGCTCGATTGTTGGGCTTGCGTGTTCGAGTCCCGCTGACAGCATGAATATTCATCTCTTACGTTCGTTGTGTGTTGTGCAGGTAGCGACCTCTGTGACGAGCTGATCACTAGTCCAGCAGAGCACTACCGGGTCTGCGTGAGTCTCAAATTATGTGCGGTCTAGAAACGTCAAGAATGATGGAGACTTCAGCCTGCTACACGGATACCACCCCAACCCAGCCACACCGAATCTCCAACACACATCGAAGCAAGAACACACGACCTATGTGGTGATTCAATAGAAAAGTCGCAGGTTCCTGATGATGGATGTATTGAAGTCCGAAGCATGTTGAGCATAGAAGAAGTTAAATAAAATATAATAACTAGTGACATCAAGTTGGTCTCTTATTCTTCAACAATATTTTGTATATTTCTTTCAGATTTTTTAAAGCCAAACAGGTGATGACCCACCCACCCTACAGTCCGGACTTGGCACCCTGTGACTACCACTTGTTTCCTAAGTAGAAAGAACATTTTGCCGGAAGGCGCTTCAGCGACGATGACGAGGTGAAAGTTGCGGTCAAACGCTTCCTCAACGACATGGCGGCGGGCTGGTATGACATGGACATACAAAAACTGCCTCTGCGCCTACAAAAATGCATCGACCGAAATGGCGATTATGTAGAAAAATAGAGGAATGTTCAAACTTTAAAATGATGTATCAATTATTGAAAATAAATGTTTCTTTC
>Ga0123354_10017373_pt1 | contig 11274 bp, 11 predicted proteins | sample TergutLab28metaG_2_FD_97872 | JGI IMG/M metagenome (GOLD analysis project Ga0123354, IMG submission 97872) | Labiotermes labralis P4 segment gut microbial communities from Petit-Saut dam, French Guiana - Lab288 P4 | ecosystem: Host-associated > Arthropoda: Insects > Digestive system > Gut ... | reverse complement strand
CCCGTTGCGCTGACCACGTGACACCCCTCTATCCGCAAAAGTTGGCACTAACTTCGCCGACCGGCGGCGGCCGCTCTGTCGGTATAGTTCGCGTGCGGACTAAGGCCACGGAGTTTTGTTTTGGTATATTGTTGATTTTGAATTCGTGGTTGTGGGCTTGCTGTGACCGCCTAAACTACTTGTTGCCAATTGGACGGTTAAGGAGCCACAGGTTGCTGGAATCGGATTCTGGGACTTCGAGCCTGGGGTTCTATTTCGGTAGCGGGGCGCGGCCACCGTCTGACGATACATTCTGGTGACTGTTTATGGCGTGGCGTGAGATCTGTCCTGAAATGTAGGAATTAACCATTTAGCTTGCCGTTGTATAAGGCATGGGAGGCGGAAAGTAGCTGAACAGTGAAAAGTGGAAATGGAAGAACATACTTATGTCAGTCTTATGTTTATTGGACCGTGCATCATTGTAATAGTTGAAGAATAAAAGACCAACTTGATGTCACTTGCTGTATTATTTCACTTCTTATGTACTCAACATGTTTCGGACATTAATATATCCACCATCAGTGTCCGTGTTGCAGGCTGAAGCTTGTGCTTCAGCCGCACCAAATCGCCAACACACAACAAACCGAGAACAAAACGACGGATGTGGTAATTCAACAGCACAGTCGCAAGCTCCTGATGATGGCTATATTAATGTCCGAAACATGTTGAGTACGTAAGAAGTGAAATAAAATAGCAAGTGACATCAAGTTGGTCTTTTATTCTTCAATACTTATGTCACTTTAAATACCTGTTATGTAGTAAAAACAGTTGTCTGAACCGTAATTCAATTAATAATGTAATCTGCTTTTTTATTATTATTTCTTGATACATTAACAGAGATTGTGAGAATAGAAACATACATTAAAACTAAATGTACCCCGTCTGTCAATAACTGGCTTTGATACAAATTGAAAAATGTGTTGAGGATTCATGTTATTCGTAATTTTATCCTCAAAGTTCTGCCAATGAAATGTAGATGATGAACTAATCCTAATAAATTTTGCTTTATTTCCTGGCCTCTTTTCAGGTTTCTATGCGAGATATATTTTGTCCGATTTTTTTTTTGTACAAACCTTCACAACAACCCAGTCATCCACAATCAAAGCTGACATCTGTGCTTATCATATCCAGAAATTCATCGTCTTCCACTCTTGTTTTCATCTTATATTATGTTTCAGACTCAAACCGAATCATTGTCTAATAGTTCGGAATCATCATTATCACTCTCCTCGATTGCTATTTTATTCTTTTTCCTTGGTTGTTCCTGTGTCTCGCATTTTTTATTCAGTGTTCCCTTCATGCTTTCAGTTATCCTTACTGACATTAATTATTACCTCCGGTTCTCCGCAATCGATTTTCTTCCAGTATTACATTTAATATTTCTTTTGTTTGCAGTTCTTCAAATGTCGATTAATTGGTTAAACTCCCATCGTTGGCTGTGTAACAATGTAATCAGCATCAGACCTAAACGGCAGAGATGTTGACGACAGTGTTGCAGCTTCTTGGCTTTGCTTAAAACCTGACCGCCTTCTTTATTAGCTTTTTAAACAGCATTGTTACAAGAGTGAAAATTCTGGCTTTTGAAACCATTTTTAATAATATTTAGATCGATGTTCTTCCAGAACTTCGGTATAGTGGATGAAAACTGAGTGTGGTAAGGTCGTTGTATAATTTTGCGTTGCCATTTCATTATTTCTTCATTCCACTTTGGGTCCAATGGCCAAAAAACGCTAAGATCCGTCACATAGCTGGTGTTTTTACAATTTCAAAATTGCAATAATTTCTTTTCTTGCTTTTTCAACAAGTAACACACCAATGCGAGAATTGTGACCGTCACAGATTAGCACACGTGGTCTTTCAGGGTCAGTGTTTCGTATGAAGTTTCTTGTAAAGTAGTTATTGAAGGTTTCTCCCTCCATCCAGCCATTCTCTATCGCAGCATACTTAATTCCGGGATATTGTTTCTCAACTGCTGCCATCTAGGAGTCCCCACATGTTTTGGCTTTGAATAGGCTACAATCGATCAGGCCCGAGGTGCCCAGAGGGTTCCAGGAAGTTAAGGTTCCCAGATTTCGTGAAAACGGCACAGGATGGTGGTAAGGTTGTCAGCTTTACGCACCGGCCGTTTTTTACCCACAGGAAATACTCCTGGTACTCATTTATGTTGGAGGCTGAGTCGATCGGCAGGATTATGTCAATTAAAAATTCCACTGACACCATCTGGAATCGAACCTGCCACCTTCCGATTAACCACTGTGCTACTGCGGTCCCCAGGCTACAATCAATTGTGGTATATTTCGCCATCCACGTTTACTGCCATGAAAATAGTTATGTTCCCTTTACCCTGTCCACTGGTAGCTCGACGCACAGCAGTGCTTCTTTATCCAAGAGCCCTGTTTCTTCTGGGATCCAAACCGTATATAGTTACGTCTGGGTTCGATAACTGCCTTGGAGAAATGTTAATTGTGACTTATTTAAACATCTTCAGATATTCATAAATTTCGGATCGGTCAGTTCTGTTTCTCGACAATCCTTCAACACTTTATGGTTTTTTCCAACTTCACTTATGCTTTTTTAAGTCTCGTGAATAAAGTAATCACCACGAGTTCCACCCCCGAATGGCGTGATTTTGTTGTTTTCATTAACATTCCGCCTTATCATCTCCAAAACTCCCTTTTTGGAGAGCCCGAAACCCAACTTCTCAATTAACTTAAGTTTTCAACAATTTTTTAATGTTCTGCGAAGGGGAGAGCAATGGATCGACACTCTGTATGGCTTTTTTTACCCTCGGTTCCCCTTGAAATGTGTAAATAATTTTGGTTTTGGTATTTTGTACAGCTTTGCACCTCGATACGATGCCATTTGTCCACTTCTTCCGATCTCCTTAAGTCGTGTTTAAGTCTTCTTGCGAACAGGAAGGGGGTTACGTTTTACGGTTCTCTGTATGCATTATACCCGACAGAAATATTACAAGGCACTGTGAGAGAAAACGTCGCCAGTAACTACAAAGTCTCTGACCAAGATAAGAATGGTGGCTGTCCTAAATATGGGGTACATGAAACCTGTGTAAGGTTACACTTACCCCAGACGACCATATTGACAAGGAAAATGTTACGCCTGTAAGTTTTAATTATGAGAACAATATAATTTCAGTGACACTTATTAATATATCTTAAACAAGTAATAGTAAATACGTACTGCAAATATATCGACGCTCACACTGAAAACTTGCTTTATACCACAGCAATTGCACGATCAGCACTTGGTACACAACGAGTACAAACTACGCACTTTCAGATAAGCATCCACACTCAAATGCCGGCAAACCGTTCTCGCTCTGCTGCACCGCTTCACAAGCATTGAATTATGGGATAGGAATGACAGGCATAGGTTACCATGCCCCGGATTTACACTTACTGCGGTTCACCTTATTTAATTACAGTTTCCTAGAATTGTGTAAAGTCAAAAACATTTTTGCAATAATTACTTGCACAACTGGCATGTTCCACCGATTGTATGAAGAAGTTACCACACAGTATGGTGACAGATGACAGTATCGTCATTCGAATGTAATGTAAACTGTTACGATAAGCTTACAAACCCTACAGATAAATCTTAATAACAAGGAACACAATATCAGAACAGTTTGGCCGTGCTGTGAATATCACTGTTTCGATTGAAATCTAACATTTGGGACATTGCACTTTAACAACGCTTACTTCCTGCAGCCATTTGCTGCACCTAAAACACTGAATCCTTTCCCACATTTGGGATCGTGTTGTGCGCAAAACTATGCATTACAAATTTAAAAAATCATTATGCTCCGTATTCCCGTCATCGCTTTCTCTGTACTGGTGCAGTTCCTGAGTACATTCTTATAATAAAACCAACCAGATGCACTAATTTCTCAAATTTATTTTGGGAATAAAATTCTACATGTTTCGGACAGTTCCTCTGTCCATCATCAGGAGTTTTTCACTGTACACACAGGAATGGTATATGTCATGCAGGTTTGCTGACAGCTTGCTCGCAAGGTGTCAGCAAACCTGTAGAGTTTTATTCCAAAAATAAATTTGAGAAATTAGTGCATCTAGTTGGTTTTATTATAAGGATTTATCACGATGCACGGTCACCTGAACGTCAAAATCCTGAATACAGTAAGTCGAAGAACTATGTTCCTGTTTATTGCTGTGTCCAATAACTTTATTGTCCTTTTCTTGACGGTCCTCTTTTATTTCTCTCGCATTCCTTCGCGCTTATTGGTTATTGTTGTGTGGAGACCAAAGGAAGCAAGTGACAAGTTGTATAAGTAGTCAGTTTAACAAATTTAGTAACAAGAAACAAAAGGTGTACAGAACATGCTGTCGTTACTCGTCATTAACCAAAGTAGGTATATCGTTATGCTTTCTGCACCACACGTTTACTCCCCCCCAAAAAACAGTAACAAACGAATGCCTACTTAAAAGTGAAGCGCAATACTTACTTTCCATAACACCACACTGGGACGTACGCATGATCCTATGCAGTGGTCCGAAACCAACATTTCGTAGTCGGCGCCGAGACGGAATTTTCAACAATGCGTCGCCTGACTTGCCTAAGTGGTTCGTTTCAACGATCGGTGAACCTCGGATGAACACGTGCGTGAAGGAGTGACAGGGAATAGGCGCGCGCGCACTGAGCGTTTAATCAACAATAAATGTTCCGACACACACTTTCGTTTAAAGATTTTGTCTTCGGCATTGTCATTTGCCGTTACGGTGATGCTATTGTTTGGGCCGTTTACTTCTTACTCCCTGTTAGCTTCGGTTTCTTCCCCAACGGATAGGTCTGATATCATCGATGGATGTGTTCCAACTGGAGGCCGAGTGGGTGCTAGTGGACGCAGAAGACGCCTGATCCGTCGGTGGAAGTCTGACAGATGTATCATGTTTCGTGACCCAGACACCTCCTATTTCTGCAATTGGACTGTTTCCATCAGTATCAAAGTCGTATAAGCATGCTCTGAAATTTTCTGGGCGCTACGGATAAGTTCCACGAGCTGAAGAACATGCGCTGCCGTTTCCAACTGTCGCAATCTGAGTCAGTGCTGTGTCTGTAATTTATAGAACTGCATTCGCATTATTTTTAGACTTGGGCTGCTGCGTATCCGATTATTCGCAGCTTGCAGCTGGAATGTCTTCTGTGGACTGGAGGAATATCGGTGTAGAGCAGGGGTTCTTAACCGGTTTTTTTGTACCCCGGACCTCTTTGAGAGTGGCGAATCCTACGGATGCTTTCTCAGAAAAATGCATTTAAATGCATAAAATTAAATACATAGATACAGAATCTATATGTATTACATTCTATCTTATGTACTGCATTACAATGGAAACTAGTAATGCTATAATACAGTTTTCAGAATATTAAAAAAATAACAATCATATGGCAATATGTGTGCTTTTTTATTTTAATCCATTACATCAATAACAAGGGAATAAATAAATTTAAAAGGTGGGTAAGTTGAAATTGAATTTCATTTTAAAAAAAAAGACCTTTCAATGCGAAGACAAATTATTCTGCCTTCCCTTTCTTGAAGTTAGCAAACATTTTTTGCAGTCTAGCCATAAATAACTTTGTTGCCTGCACTCATTATTGAATGAACAGCTCAGTTTCAGTTGGAGGTTGGGTTGGGTTGAGTTTGGTTGGTTTAGGTTAGGTTAGGTTAGGTTAGGTTAGGCTAGTGAAAATAAAGTTGTAATTTTACCCTTCCAAGTGCACGGACTTCCTGAAATCTATCCGCGGACCCCCAGGTTAAGAGCGACTGGTTTAGAGGTAGCAGTATTGCGTTTTGTGATTGGGAAAACACAATAATATGAAATCTTTCCACGCAACGAAGTAGAGAATCTGACTTGTTATAATCTAAGGTGAGCAGACATTTTTCTGACTCCTTCCTTAACATGAAACAATTTTGAACCAGTCGGTGAACACTTGGCACTTGGAAAGCAGGTGGCATTTCGTCTGCGAATTTATTTTTCTTGCTATTTTCTTTAAGCATAAAGTCAGTCGGCAAGAATTTCCCCTCTCCATTCCAGCTGGCTTTCAGAGTGGGATTTTCACCTTTCCCCCGGAATGTTACAGGATGAACATCTCAATACCTTTAGTAGCCTTGACATAACCCGGCTTATGTTTCATTTGCAAGTGTATGTTTATCCATGTTCTTGATCTTCTTTAGATTGCTAGGAAACAGTCTTGCTTTGAGCCGGCAATGAAGCAGGGGATGTAACACTCTTTGTCACGGATGATTGAGCAGTCTCCTGTGGTGACCTGACTTACTAGAGACCACTCATACTTGACTTCAGGGACGGGGAAAACGCTTTAGAACACAGGAAATTCGTGACAGTACAAAATCAACAAATTAATTTGTGTATCAACCATAACATAAAACAGAAATAAAGAGCTTTCCTGAAGTCCCCATGGAACAATAAGCACTCAAAAACACCAAACAATACTCTGGGCATTCTTGCAGCTCGCAAGACTAAGACGTTAATAATACATTTAGGGCGAAATGTTGATTGACACCTCCGTTGGTAACATGTGTTAAAGTGAAGACCAGGTGTAAGGTATTCACTTTCGAGATGAAAGAAGTACAAACCCAATCTTTTCCGACGTCCCCTTCCTGCTAATCCTAGCCAGACATTTCCACGAGGACAGTCACCAGTCGGCTGACCCTGTCTAGCCACAAATCCACAAATACGTTCTCAACCAGATCTCACCCGCAAGTGTTGTGTCCCTGTTAAACCGATGAGGACAGCAGTTATTCTCAGCGAAAATGAACACTAGTTTCCGATAGATCTTTCCTCAGATGGAAAACCAGCTTTCTGTAGACACTTTGCTTACTTTGTAGCGACTTTTCTTGCTGTTTTTCAAGAAACCCTTTCATTTTCTGTATTTTTATCGTAATGTTAGTGTCACTGTTAAACCGTCTTTGCACAACACAATAACATTTGTCATATGTGCACAGCGGGATGGAAGCAGTCCAATTCAAAGTACACCAGCTTGTTCATTTCACCACTGGCATATTTCGTTTAAGACATGAGAACAGTCGCTAAGCTCCATACATTATTTTTTTCAACACTGCAGCAAGTCATCTTACACTAAACCCTAGGGTAAGATAATGCTAATAGCTGTGTATGGCGACGTAAGAAATTACGCCCCAAGAAACACTGCTCCGTTATATACTTCTATTTGTGCTTTTGAAGAAAACATCTGCAGTTCTGCTACATGCAGGAAACGAAAACGTTAGGCATTTATACAGCAGACAGAGTTGTGCACGATAAGTGAAGTAGCTTGTTCTATAGGTGCCCACGGTTGTCCGCTACTGCATATATATGTGTGTGTGTCTATATATATATATATATATAGTGAGAGAGAGAGAGAGATACACACATATATGCTTATATACATATACATATATATGTGTATGTGTGTATATATATATATATAGCTTCTTCTTTCGTCCTGCAACCCTTTATGGGTTTTCAACTTCTCTAACAGATCAAGCCGGGCCGGTTTGTCCACAGCCATCTTTGTCCAGTTTTTCACAACCAATATTCTAATATCCTTCAGGACACTATCGCGCCATCTATTCCTTGGGCGTTCTCTTGATCTATGTACCTTTATACTCCATTCAAAAGTCCTCCTTACCATTCTTTACTCCTCCGTCCTATGTAAATGGCTGCACCATTTCAATCTTTGGGTTTTTATGAACCTCATTATGTTAGCTCCGCCAATTAATTTATTCAATTCATGATTAGTCCTAATCCTCCACCCATCTCTTTCTTGAACGGGACCAGAAATCTTCCTCAAGATTCTTCTTTCGAAGATCATTAAATAATTCATATCCCTGTCCGTCAAAGTCCCAAGTTTCAGGAGCATATGTTTTGCCTAATAGTGGATATGTATATTCATTTTTGGATTGTTTCCCCATTAGCTTTGATGAAAGCAATATTTCCTTTCTTTATTCTTGTCAAAATTTCCTAGCTGTCTACGTTGTTGTCATTTATTAATACCCAAGGAAATTAAGAGCCTGCATTGTCTCAAAATTATTTTGTCCCATTTTTACCTTTGTATTCCTATTTGTATTGCTTCTTTTTTAATTCATTTCTAAATATTTTGTCTTCTCTTGATTAATCCTGAACCCTACTTTATTTGCGTTCTAATTCAGGGCTTTTAATAATTCTTCCATTGCTTTTTTTTACTTCTGGCCATTTGTGTCATTTTAGACGCTATTGTTCCGCTAGACGTCAATACCTTAAGTGTGTGGTTTAAAGTTATATAAAAGAGAACAGTTTACAAGGAATCATTTTGCCTTATTCCTTTGAAGACTGAGCATTTATCATATAAATAACTTTCAAGGATAATCCTTCTTTCTGACTGTTCCATTGTTAGTTTTATTTATCCAACTAATTTTGCAGGCATTTATGTTTGTTGCAGTGTTTCACATATATCTTTATCTTTTTATGGAGTGATAGGATTGATTGAAATTTACAAACATCGCGTGTATATTTATTTTATATTCATATCCTTTTCTATAATTTTCCTTAATATAAATATATTATTAATTTTTTCCCGTCCAGATCTGAAACCATTCTGATAATCCCCTATTCTCGTCTCAGCGTATCTAGCTACTTTATTGCATAGAACACTTGGCAATATTTTGTATATTTATACAATAAGATTTATTACTTTATAATTGTCACATTTATCTTTACTTTCTTTTTGTGTATTGGGAATATTAAGCTTTTTCTCTAGGCTGTTGTCTTATTTTCTCCCTCCCTTACTTGCTTAACCAGTTTGTAAATTCTGTTCCATAATATAGGGCCATCCCACTGTATTAGTTCTGTTGTGGTGCTGTACCATAAATTCCTGGCGATTTATGCTTTTTGAATTTATAAATTATTTTCAATTCATCTGTGTACGTCGGGTCTTCTATTTGTTCATCTCTTTCATCAGATTTTTTTCCCCTTTTTCTTCAATTACTATAGTGTTTTCCATGGCTAATTCTTGAACATAGTTACTCATTTCTTCCATCACTGCATTCCTTTCCACTATTGTTCTTCCTCTTTTATCCACTGATTTATATATTTTGGATTTATATTCTGTTCATAGTTCTTTAACGCCTTTATAGAATTTTAGGTACCCTTTATTATTTTTCTGGTTTTGGATTTCCTCAATTTTTTTATTAATTTTCTTTCTCTTCTCTCTGTACAATCTATATGCTTCTTTCCTTTTTTAATTCCGTATTTTGTGCAGTGTTTCTATTTAACAGTTTTATTCTTGCTTCATTCTTCTCCTGTCCCTTGTGAATACACTCGTCATCATACCAGTCTTCATTCCTTTCCTCTTTTCTTTCCCTAGGACCTCTTGCGCTGTTTCAGAAATACAGTTTTTTTCGTATATGGCTCCATTCCTGCTGTATATCTGAGGACTCTGCCTGCCTCACAAATCTGGTTGTCGTATAATGTTGAAATTTTTGGCTTATAATAGCATATTCCAGGTTCTAACTGTTCCATTTCGTTCTTTTATTATACCCTTCTTACATGTTTATTATTTTGTTAATACATCTTATTCTTACCAAAAAGTGATCTGAATCACAGTCTGGTCCTCGTATACTTCTAATGTCTGTTACTGTGTGCTTTCTTCTCCTATTAACTAATACGTGATCTATTTGGTTTACATCATTAGTTCCTTTGTGGATTTTCGTATGTTGGAACTTAGTACTCACAACAATCAAATCGTACATACGAGCAAATGAAACAAATCTATTTCAATTTTCGACTCTCTCTCTCTCTCTCTCTCTATATATATATATATATATATATATATATATGTGTGTGTGTGTGTGTGTGTGTAATTTTCGCCATTTCTGCTACATGCAGAAACGATAACATTAAGCAGCTGTTATAGACGATTCTTGTGCTCCCTGATGATGGACCAATACGGCCCGAAACGTGTAGCAGTCGGTGGCTTTTTGTAATATTATTGCAACTTACATATATTGTGTGCATTTGTTGGCAGAAATGTAATAATTGTATTATAATTCACGGAATGGAGAATTTGAAATTGCTCCCTTTCTCTTGCAATGTTGTTAACCTGTAAGCTTTTTGTTTGAGACCCGTACCAATGGAGTATAAGAAGCGCTGGCGAATCATTCCTCCTTCCTGAAAATTCTGCGAACTTTTGGAACCAGACACAGAATGGAAGCGTGGTTCGTAGTCCTTCCCGTCCCATAAACTTCAGCCCGTACACCAGGTGTCAGATTAGTTGAAATTCTTGCTGCATATTTTTCCTCTGAGAAATAAGCACAGGGAATATGGAAGTTTCTGAGGCAGAATAACATATTTCTGCTATTACCCTTTTCGTCCTTAGCAGAACTAAGAACACAAACTTCACTCGACGTTTTAGTACCAGAAACTCGGGGCTTACCTTTAGGTTTAGCAGTTATGTTCCGCCTACAATGAAAATTGTGTCTGACGTCAAACGGTACTCATTAGTCGCATTTGACAACAAATTAAACAATTTTGAAACATCAGCTTTATTGAAGCCCATTGCACGGTCTGCGGCCGTTGTTGTCTTCTTTCTCAAAGACATGTCTGGTGTATTTGTAAAAATTCGCGAAGCCAATCAACCCCTGCCATCTCTTCGTCACTTGTGAAAGGGTTGGAACAGTCATTTGCTTTGAAAGGGTAAAGATAAAATTCACCCTAGACAGGTCCTGAAGGCCCCAGAGAGGGAGTAGATGTTATAGCTCTTCTGTTTTTTTTTTTAACTGCGGCGCTAGGTAGAGCGGGCGGTCAACGCCACGCCCGTGCCTTGAAAAGGTCGAAAGCCAAACGTTTTGTTTCTTTTGTGGCGAAATCGAAGAGTCATACCTCCATATTTTTAATTTTAACTAATCCTGCTTCTTGTTCAGGAGTAAATACACATAGATATCTGCCCCTTTGTTTTGATACTGTGCTGCCGGGGTTGATCCTTTCTCGTTTACACAGCACACCAATATTGTACGTGGGACCCCAAGTGGCCTTGACGCTTTTCAGTGCCCCATGCACCAACTGATAACAGCCTTAACCTTTTGACGCCTAATGTCAACTATAGTGGTCGTACCGCACCGCTAACCTCTAAAGTTGCTTTTTGTATATTTATTCAACAAATATAGGTACTGAATATTTTAAACATGGTATATACTCTCCGTTTTTT